>OIYR01000253.1_pt1 | contig 31152 bp, 30 predicted proteins | sample 1588221 | NCBI WGS metagenome assembly OIYR01 (sample SAMN03283292) | human gut metagenome | biome: human-associated habitat; material: feces | host: Homo sapiens | place: Peru | collected 2012
GCGGTAGCGCTGGGAGCAATGCCGAAGGCAGTCCGAACAAAGTGAGGACCGCGCGAAGCAAGTTGCGGACATAGCGACAGTCAAGAGTCTTAGGCTCTTGACTGACCGCCCATAAACATTCTGTTAAAAAACTGCCGCAACCTTTTTCACGCGAAGTTGTTCAATAGACATAATCCAAAAAATTTTATATTTACGTTTCATGGTGATTTTTTAGATTCAATTTATTATATTTTTAGAAAAACATTCGGAGGAAAAAATGAAAGAACTAAAGGCATTAATTCTGGCGGTATCGGTTTCGCTTGTCGTGTCGGCGGCGATTGTTTCCGTGGGGCTTTCAAAAATAGCAAGGCCTGACAGGACAGTTACGGTGCGCGGACTTGCGGAAAAAGAAGTTGATGCCGACCTTGCGCTCTGGCCGCTCACATTCACGCTTGGAGCAAACAGCCTTACGCAGCTCCAGAAAGACATTCTTGCAAAAACTCAGACCGTAAAGGAATATCTTGCGGACCACGGACTTTCAGAAGAAGACTACACGGTTCAGTCGCCAAGCATAACGGACAACACAATCAATCCGTATATGGACCGGGACAAAATTCTCTACACTTACCTTGCGCAGACGGTGGTCCTCGTGCGCTCGTCAAAAGTCGCTGAAGTGAAAAAAGCGCAGGACGATTCCCTTGACCTGATGAGCAGCGGAATCGCAGTCTCAAAGGACTACAACAGCAAGATTTCATTTGAATTCACAAAGCTGAATGACATAAAACCGCAGATGATTGCGGAGGCGACAAAAAACGCACGCACAGCAGCAGAGCAGTTTGCACATGACTCCGGAAGCAAAGTCGGAAAAATCAAAACCGCAACTCAGGGATTTTTCAGCATAGAAAATGCCGCCGAAGACCTTCAGGAAAAGAAGACAATCCGCGTGGTAACCACAGTCGAATATCTTTTAAAATAGAAACAGTCTGACCGTCTGTAAAACCGGAATCCGCCTCGGAAGAACACACTGCGGCGGATTATTTTTTTTCAATCACCCCCCCCCTGAACAAAAAGCAGCCTTCCTCATGCGAAAAAATCACGCCGATTGCCTGCAAGAATGAGTAGACAATCGTGCTGCCCATGAATTTCATTCCGCGTTTTTTTAGTTCCGCGGAGATTGCGTCTGAAAGGCTGTTCGTTGACCTGCCTGTTTCGTGAATTATTTTTATGCCGGAAAGAGCGGCTTTTTCCGCAATGTTCTCTGCATTTTCCGTGCCGCCGCTTTCTGCACAGGCGGTTTTACACAAATATTCGTCCAGAAACTTTCTTATAAAATTAAAGAAACTTCCGTACTCAAGGCAAACCGCCCTGAAAATTCTTGCGTTTGAAATGCTTGCCTTTATTTTCAAGCGGTTTCTAATGATTTTGGGATTCGCCAAAAGATCCGCGATTTTTTCTTCGCCGTAGCCGCAGACTTTTTCAAGGTCGAATCCATCGTATGCAGAACGGAAATCGTTACGCTTGTTCAAGATACATTCCCAGGAAAGCCCGGCCTGAAAACTTTCGAGCGTCAGCATTTCAAAAAGATATTTGTCGTCCGTGCTTTTTTCAGAAAATTTTCCCCATTCATTGTCATGGTAGGCTACATATTCTGGATTTTTCAGGTTGCACCACTTGCAGCGCGGAAGATTCTTGTCAAAAACTTTTTCCGGTCCTAAGTTTCCGGGCATCATTTCCACCCTTCCCAGATTTTCACTTCAAGACCGCAGGTAGCGGCATTTTTTCCGTTGCGGCAAACCGGAAGTTTCAGAAGAAGCTGGTTTTCAAAAAGTTTTTCTTCCTTGTCAGAGTCATCAAGATACGCGAACGATGCGTAATCCTTTGAGTTTTTGTCCGCCAAAAGCTCAACCGCCTCTGCCCTGGAGCCAACCGCACGCGAAACCGATTCCACTACGCTTTCAAATTCGCCGCGGCTCATCTCTTTTTCCTTTAAATCCACAAACTGAAAAGGAATCCTCCGCTCCTTGAACCACATCTGCGCTTTTTTTGTGTCAAAATTTTTCGTTGTTCCAAAAATCTGAATCATGCGGACATTATAGCAAAAAACCGGAGAAAATTACAGACAGACCAAAGCAAACTTCGCAGATTTTCCAAAGTATACTTTGAAATAATATTGACTTACACAGATTTTCAAAGTACACTTTGAATAAATGATAAGAAACACATATTTTCAAAGTATAGAAGCATTTAAAGACAAGCAGGTCATAAAAGTTCTGACAGGAATACGCCGCTGCGGAAAATCCGTGCTCATGGAACAATTCATGCAGAGCCTTTTGGAAAGAGGCGTTTCAGAGAGGCAGATTACTTACATCAGGCTTGACGACTTGGACAACGAGCTTTTACTGGAATATCACAATCTTTATGCGTTTATAAAATCCGCACTTTTGGAAGACAGGATGAACTATGTTTTTATTGACGAGGTTCAATTGTGCAAGGATTTTCAGAAGCCGGTAGAAACACTTTTCAACTGCAAAAACGTGGATCTGTATCTTACAGGCTCGAACGCGGACTTGCTGTCTGGTGAACTTGCCACTCTTTTAAGCGGAAGATACGTTACGATTGACATGCTTCCGTTTTCATTTTGCGAATACCTTGAATGCATAAAGGAAAATAATTTTCCGGCTCAGACGACCGAAGAAAACTATTACGACTACGTGAAATTCGGAAGCATGCCGTTCACAGTCCAGCTCAAAAAGAACACAGAAAGCGTATATCAGTACCTGAACGGAGTTTACAACACGATAATCGTAAAGGACATCGCAAGGCGGCATCAGATAAAGGACATCGCGGTTCTTGAAGCCGTAATAAAATTCATGTTCCAGAACTGCGGAAATTTCTGCACCTCAAAAAAAATCAGCGACACACTTACAAGCTCCGGAAGAAAAACAAGCCAGCCCACAGTCGAAAACTACATGCACTTTCTTGAGGAATGTTTCCTAGTCTACAGGGTCGAACGCTACGATGTGCGCGGAAAGGAGCTTCTGAAAAACATCTCAAAATACTACATCGCCGACACAGGACTGCGGAACATGCTTTTGGGTTATAGAAATATCGACATGGGACACATTCTTGAAAACCAGATTTTTCTTGAGCTTAAGCGGCAGCATTTTACGATTTACACAGGAAGAAACCTCGACGCCGAAATAGATTTTGTGGCAAAAAACCAGACCTCACTTTTCTACATCCAGGTCGCAGAAACCGTAAAAGACGAGGAGACGCTGAAACGCGAGCTTGCCGCCTTCAAAAACATTCCGGACTCGTACCCAAGAATTCTTATCACAATGGACAGAAACCTGAATTCAGACTTCAACGGAATCCGAAACATAAACGCGCTCGATTTTCTTACAGGAAAGGAGAAGCTTGTTTTTTAGAAGCAAGAAGGAAAAAACTCTCTGCATAAAACTAAAAATTGTGATACCATTCTGCCCATAAGGACAAAATTATGAATCAGAACGAAAATAAAACGACAACGACGGAATTCCTTTCTGAAATTTCCGCTCAGCTTGAAAAGATAATCACAGACTTGCTCGCTTCCCATCCGCAGAAAAAAGGCTCGGTTTTTGTAATCGGCTGTTCAACAAGCGAAGTTACCGGCGGCTCAATCGGAAAAAATTCCAGCGAGGAAACAGGAAAAACAATTTTTGAGACGGCGAACCGGATTCTTTCTTCAAAAGGAATTTTTCTTGCCTGCCAGTGCTGCGAGCACTTGAACCGCGCGCTTGTTGTTAAGCGTGAGTGCGCCGAAAAATTCGGTCTTGAAGAAGTTTGCGTTGTGCCGTGGATTCACGGAGGAGGCTCGTTTGCGACGGCGGCATACTACGGCTTTAAAGAGCCTGTTGTGGTTGAGCACGTAAAGGCCGCCGCAGGACTTGACATCGGAAGCACACTGATTGGAATGCATATAAAAGAAGTCGCCGTTCCAGTCCATCCGGAACAGAAATTTATTGGAAAAGCTTACATTACGGCGGCCTACTCAAGACCAAAACTGATTGGCGGCGAGCGGGCAAGATACACGGCGAAAAGATAATTGAAGCGTTAGGGATTGAAGCACCTGCGGAGCAGTTCCGAAACGAAGTGAAGGAATGAGCGGATAGCGAAGTGCGAAAAGCCCGGCGGCACGAGTTTGTAGAGCAAACTCGTGAAGCAAAACGAAGTTTTGCGGCGAACGCCCAAAAAAGAAAAAAATTATTCCAAGAGAGACAATCAACAAGACTATTGACTACATTCTTCTTCACCTGACCGCCCAGATTTCGGTTGACGACGTGGCGGACTTCTGACAATCCGTATTACTCCGATGAGAACTGCTGCCTTTACGACCTTTGCATCGAAGCGGAAAAGGACTGTCAGTTTGAGAACATATTCTGTCAGATATTTGACCAACCACCCGAAATATTATACTCTTCGGAATAGGGGACGCACGTTCCCGCATTTTATTTTTTGGGGGATTTTATGCCCGACGGGTCGATACCCTTACTTGTTTCTCTTTTTGTTTTGATTGCTTTTTCCGCTTTTTTTTCTGCAACGGAAACTGCATACACCAGCGCCAGCAGAATCCGGCTCAAGTCGCTTGCAACGGGCGGCAACAGAAGGGCTGAAAAAGTTCTTGCGCTCTGCGAAAATTCCTATGACAAGCTTCTAAGCACAATTCTGATTGGCAACAACATCGTGAACCTTTCGGCTTCAACAATAAGCGCGCTTTTTTTTGCAAAGATTCTTTTTGGAAGCCGCCTGAATCCGTCCATAGTTTCAACCGCGGCGATTACGGTTGTTGTGCTGATTTTCGGCGAGATTACGCCAAAGTACATCGGCAAATTCTGCGCGGAAAAACTTGCGATGGCGGTCTATCCTTTTATTTCAATTCTGATTTTTTTATTTTATCCGCTGAACATTGTGTTTTCCGGCTGGAAGAAGCTGATTGTCAGGATTTTCCGTTTTAGGGCTAAGGATGTGATTACCGAAGAGGAAATTATAACCATGGTTGAGGAAGCGGAGGAAGACGGTACGATTAAAAAGGAAGAAACGAACCTTATCCGCTCGGTGATTGAATTTGACGACCTTGATGCGAAGGACATTCTTGTTCCGCGCGTGAATATCTGCGCGGTTGAGGTCAGCAGCGCGCCGGAAGAAATCATGAGGAAATTTGAGGAGAGCGGGTTTTCAAGGATTCCGGTTTACGAAGGCGACATCGACACAATCATCGGAATAATCCACGAGAAAGATTTTTTCAGGGCGTTTCAGGCGGATTTGGAAAAAAATGCGGAAAAAAGCGGCCTGTTTATAAAGTCAATTATGCAGAAACCGTTCTTTGCCATTGAGACAACAAAAATTTCCCTGCTTTTACGAAAAATGCAGAAAGAGCGGAACCACATGGCGATTGTGATAGACGAATACGGCGGAACTTCGGGTCTTATTACAATGGAAGACATTCTTGAGGAGCTTGTAGGCGAAATTTACGATGAGCACGACAGCGAGAGCGATTCCGGCTGCATAAAGCCCTGCGGTGAAAATGCTTTTATTGTAAGCGGCGAAACTTCCGTGAGCAAGATGATGAAATATTTTGAGCTTGACGAGGACGAAACTAGCGGCTCTACCACGGTCAGCGGCTGGATAACAGAAAAACTGGGAGACTTTCCGGAAGAAGGAAAAAAACTCCGCTGGCAGGACAAAATTGAAATAGAAGTCCTTAAAACCGACAAGAACACAATCCGAAGCCTAAAGGTTGTAAAACTGTAAGCCCGACACGGTGGCGGTCGGAGTGCAACTAATTGAAATGAAGACCGCTGCCGAAGCCCCGAAAAAAGGGACAAACATTATATTCATACTTGATTCAGTTCAAAGCAAAGAAAAAGTTTTACTTGACAATTTCCATGAAAAGAAATACTAATAGAAACATAAAACAATCTAATATTTTTTCGGAGATTATTATGTGTTTATCAAAAAAATCAAAGATTGCATTGATTTTGATTATGATTACAGCATCTGCTTGTTTTGCCCAGAAATGGAAAGGTATTGTAAAAGGAATTGAAAGCAGAACCGGCGGAAATAACAACTCTCAAGCAATAGAAAAAAATGAACCGAAAGAAACGAACAATGCCAAGAAAAATACTGCAAAACTCTCAAACAATCCTCAAGTCCAGAAAAAAGCCGCTTACCTTACAAAGGCCGAAGTCGCACTAAATTCAAAAGATTACAATACAGCCGCAGAAAACTACAACAAAGCTGCAAAAACAAAACTTCCGTCGAACGTTGACAAATCTGACGCCGACATACTTAACACCTGGACTAAAGAAATTTATGCAAGGCTTCAGTACCAAAATATCAAAAGTTTAAAAAATAGATAGCATTCAGCTCCCGGCTTTACACAATGTAAACCGGGATTTTTTTTGCGTTCCCTGCCTCACGGCAGGTCGGGCTTTCCGCACTTCGCCGACTAACCGCGGCTCATTCCACCACTTCGTTCCGGAACTGCTCCGCAGGTGCTACAATCCCTAACACTTTAGCGTTAAGACGTACGCCCAAGCGTACACGCCAGATAAACGAGTTTTGCGCCAGCAAAATCTCGCAGCAAACCGTAGGTTTACAAATCCCTAACGCAAAAAGTGTTTTGCTCAAAAAAAATTATCTAGTATTTGCAGAGCCTTTGTTCATCCACCCTGCCTGATGTGATATACTCAGCTCAACAAATCAACTTTTGGAGTAAATCACATGGCAGATAAAATACAGGACGCTTACGAATCGTCAAAAAATATATATGACGGTGTCCTTACGCAGGGGAATTTTTTCAGCAGGATGTATATCAAGCTGTTCTGGAGCGGAACGGATGACAATGAAATCGCGCGGAAAGTCTTGTCATACATTCCTGATGATTTTTCAGGAAAACTTCTTGATGTTCCGGTCGGAACTGCCGTGTTCACGCAGCGCAAATGGTCGGCCCTGAAAAATGCGCACATCACTTGCCTTGATTACAGCACGGATATGCTTGAGCAGGCAAAGAGAAGGCTTGACGGCAAGGCGCATATCAATTTCATTCAGGGCGATGTGGGAAACCTGCAAATGGACGATGAATCTTTTGACATCGTTCTAAGCATGAACGGTTTCCATGCGTTTCCAGACAAACAGAAAGCATTCCGCGAAACCTTCCGCGTACTTAAATCCGGCGGTGATTTTATCGCCTGCTTCTATATCAGGGGAAAATCCAAAAGGACGGACTGGCTTGTAAAAAACATTCTCGCAAAGAAAGGCTGGTTCACTCCTCCGTTTCAGACTGAAGAAGAACTGAAAAATACTTTGCAGAAAATGTACAAAGAAGTCGAACTTCACATTGACGGCTCTATGGCGTATTTTCACTGCGTAAAATAGCTTTGACTTGAACAGGCAGCAAAGTTTCGTCATAAAATTGTTTCATTAAAAAAACTCCGGCAAGGCAAAAGCACTATGGAAGTTTTGAAAAAAAATGTGTATAGTAATTTTGCAATGAAACCGCTCATAAAATACCGTGGTGGAAAATCAAAAGAGATTTCGAATATTCAAAAGCACATTCCTCTTTTTTCAGGCAGATATATTGAGCCGTTTTTTGGCGGCGGGGCACTTTATTTCTATCTTGAACCTCAAAATGCAATCATAAATGACATAAATGAAAAACTGATTTTCTTTTACAAAGGTGTTCAGTCAGATTACCAGAATTTAAGAATTGAACTTGATAATGTAGAAAAACAATATGAAGAAAACCGCGTAGCATTCGAAGTTTTGAAAGCAAAAACTCCTGATAAACGTGTTGAGGATAAAAATGAAGATTTTTATTATTCAATCCGAGATATGTTCAACGGTTTGTCTGAAAAAAAATATTCTGATGCGCTTTTGTATTATTTTATAAATAAAACTGCATATTCAGGCATGATTCGCTACAATTCAAAAGGCGAATTCAATGTTCCTTATGGGCGCTACAAGCATTTAAATACTTCTCTTGTAACAAAAGAACATTCAGAACTTTTGAAAAATGCAGAAATCTTTAATTCGGATTATAAAAATATATTTGATATGGCAAAATCTGATGATTTTATTTTTCTTGATCCGCCCTATGACTGTGTTTTTTCTGATTATGGAAATGCAGAATACAAAGACGGATTCAATGATGATGCCCATAGAAAACTTGCACAAGATTTTAAGAATTTACCATGCAAAGCTCTTCTTGTAATAGGAAGAACTTCTTTAACAGAGGAGTTATATGGAAATCAAATTATTGATGAATATGAAAAAAGTTATGCGGTAAACATTAGAAACAGATTCAAGGCAGCTGCAACACATATTTTAGTTGCGAATTATAAGGAGTAGAGTTTGGCAAAGTCAATTGACAGTAAAGTTGTTTTTATGACAACTTCTCCAAGAACACCCGAAAAAATGATTCCAGAAATTGATTTGCTCGCAAAGAATTTCTCTGGAAAAAAATGGAAAGTTCAGACTCAAGTTCAATTCATGCAGTTATTGCGTAATGAAAACTTTTTTCATGGTTCAGGTGAAAATTCTCCTGACTTTAGCGCACGCGACAGAATAAATAGAGCACCAAAATCTCTAGGCTTTATAACACTTGCACCTGCAATAAATTTAACTCCTGCCGGAAGAAAGTTGATTTCCGCAAAGCGTACAGAAGAAATCTTCTTGCGCCAGCTTTTAAAGTTTCAAATTCCCTCTCCGTATCATAAGTCGTCTGAAAAAGCTGCAAAGTTTTTTGTAAAGCCATATCTTGAAATATTAAGGCTTGTACATAAACTCGGAACACTTAAATTTGATGAGCTTGAGATTTTCGGTTTGCAGATTACAGACTTCAGAAAATTTGATGAAATCGTTAAAAAAATAGAAGATTTCAGAAAACAACGCACGACAACTGCAAAAAAATACAAAGAATTCAAGCAATTATATTTTTACAATGAACTACAAGAAATTTACAAAGAAGAAATTGCTTCGGGAGAATTTTCAACAAGGGAAAGCTCAACAAAAACTGTAAAAGAATTTTTCAACAAAAAAATGAGCAATATGCGGGATTATGCAGATGCCTGTGTTAGATATTTGCGAGCAACAGGGCTTGTTTCAATTTCGCAGCTTGGAAAGTCGCTTTCAATTATGCCAGAAAAGAAGGCTGACGTTGAATTTATATTAAAAACTGTAAAAAAAGAACCAATTTTCATTGATAATGAACAAAAATATATTGAATATCTTGGCAATCCAGAATTTCCGAAACTTCTGACAGATGACAAAAATTCATTGATTGAAAAATTAGAAACTGCACTTCCTCATGAAAAAATCAATAAAAATCTTTCAGTTCTTGAACTTAAAGAAAAACTTGATAATGCGCTTCTTGCAAAGAAAAACGAAATAATCAGAAATCTGGTTGCCGAAATTAAAGACTACAAACAGTATGACGACATACAGCAGATATTCGATTTGATTCCAAAACGAAACAGCGATCTTTCAGATGTTCCTCTAATGTTTGAATGGAATACTTGGCGTGCAATGACAATGCTTGACGGTGGAAACATAAAGGCAAACCTGAAATTTGATGACTTTGGAAATCCTATGTCAACTGCACAAGGTAATATGGCGGACATTGTCTGCAACTACGATGATTTTGATTTGATTGTTGAAGTTACAATCGCTAGCGGACAAAAACAGTATGAAATGGAAGGTGAACCTGTCTCTCGTCATTTAGGCAAATTGAAGAAAGAAACCGGCAGGGAAACTTACGGACTTTTTATTGCACCGACGATAAATGAGGCTTGTATTGCCCAGTTTTATATGCTTTATCACACAAATATTTCTTACTACGGCGGAAAATCGGCTATTGTTCCTCTTCCTCTGAATATTTTTAGAAAAATGGTTGAGGATTCGTTTAAAGCGGACTACATGCCTGATTCCAATCAGGTAAAAGCATTTTTTGAATATTCAAAAGAAATTGCAAAATCAAGCTCTAATGAACAGGACTGGTATAAAAAAATAACAGAAAAGGCCTTGGACTGGTTGGCATAGATCAATATTCTCAGAAAAAAATCGCCAACCTCTCTCCTTACACCACCACCGCAAAGCACACGCACGCATCTCCCCTTTCGTTCGTCGCGTTTTGCACTTCGATTTTTCCACCGTGGAGGATTACGATTGCCTGCGCGATTGAAAGGCCAAGCCCTGAACCTGCCGTGCTTCTTGAGCGGTCGCCGCGGTAAAGGCGGTCGAAAACGTGGGGAATGTCCTCCCCGCTGATTGCGCCGGTGTTCAGCACGGAGATTTTTACGCGGTCCTCCTCAAGTTTTTCCGTGCAGAGCGTAACTTCGCCGCCTTCCGCCGTGTACTGGAACGCGTTCTGCAGAAGGTTCGAGACGCATCTCATGAGCAGGAGCGGGTCCGCCTTAAAGTTAAAATCCTCCGCGCATTTCTTCTCCACGCTGAATTTTATTTTTTTCTTTTCCGCAAGAAGCGCGAACCGGGCGGAAACATCGTCGGCAAATTTCCAGGCGTTCACGTCCGTAAGCGCAATTTTCATTTCCGGGGACTCAAAGCGGCTCAAGTCCTGAAGATTCCACACAAGTTTTTCTATTATCGTAAGCTCGGAATAAAGGGCCGCAAAACGCTCAGCCGTCGCCTCAAGGACTCCGTCGTTCATTCCCTCGACCTGCATTTTTACCGCGGTAAGCGGAGTGCGCAAATCGTGCGAGATGTCCTGCATCCACTGGCGGCGCAAAGTCTCCTCGTGCAGAAGCCGGTTTTTCAGCTTTTTTACCGAATCCAGAATCCTGTCGAACTCGTTCACACCGAGAGCCGGCATATTTTTTTTCATCAGGTCCGGAGACGAAATGTAGTCCGCCAGCGAGCGCGCCTTTTTTGAAAGCACTGTCGAAATAAAAAGCGCAAGCGCAAGCGTGATTGAAACCGCGATTGCGATTCCGGCGAAAAGCCCTTTTTCCATAGTCGAAACAAAAATTCTGTTCGCCTTGTACGCCAGAAACCCCACGTTGTCCGCGCAAAGATAGCCGATTGTCTTGCCACCGTCTTTTATCTGGACAGGAGAATTAAGAGCCATAAAAGTTGAAAGCGAGCCGACCGATTTTTCAACATCTTCCTGCGTGCTGACCTTTCCTTTTTCAAGAAGCAGAACCGGTTTTTTGTTTCCGTCAAAAATATAAATGTAAAGCGAATCCGTCGTGTAAGGCATCACCGCGTTTTCAAGAGAAGATGAAGAAAGGCTTCCTTCAAGTCTGTATGTCTTTGAGATTGCCGGAAGAATAAGGGCCACAAAGTCGTTTCTTTTTCCAGCATTCCACTCGTTTATGGAACGGCTTACCGCCACTGTAAAAATCCCAGACATCGCGGCTATCAGCGCAAACGAAACAGCAACAAAACCTGTAAGAATTCGTACAAATATTGACTTCATTTTTTACTTTTTTGAATCCGCCTTTATTCCGCTGAACCTGTAGCCGAATCCCCTTACTGTTGAAATCCACTGCTGCCCGATTTTTGAGCGCAGGTTCGCCATGTGGGTGTCTATTGTCCGCTCCGAGCCCTCAAAAAAATAGTTCAGGCATTCGCCCAAAAGCTGCTCGCGCGAGACAACCTGCCCGGCGTTCGACGCAAGATACAAAAGAATCTTCCATTCTGTGGACGTAAGTTCAATCGGATTTCCATCAATGCTAACGCTGTGCCTGCCTTCATCTATAAAAACCGCAGAATTTCCGCTCTGCCATTCGCCCGAAGCCGCGCTTTTTCCGCCGTCAGATTTGCCGGTTCGTCTTAAAAGCGCGTGAACACGAAGAACAAGCTCCTTTGCGGAAAAAGGCTTGCAGATGTAGTCATCAGCGCCAAGCTCAAAGCCCAAAATCCTGTCAGACTCAGAGTCCTTCGCGGTCAGAAAAATCAGCGGAATGTCACTCGCAGCCCTGATTTCCTTTGCAAGCGCAAAACCGCTCCCGTCCGGCAGCATGACGTCAAGAATCGCAAGGTCGCAAGTCTCCCTTTTTACCGCGTCAAGCACTCCTGAAACTCCGCCAAATTCAAGCGTCTTATAGCCGTCAAGCTTAAGGTAACCGGAAACCGCATCGCGAATCAGCGAGTTGTCCTCAACAATTATCACGCAAGCCATTTTTCAGTTTTCCTTTTTTTCCGCCGCATCAGGCGCGCCATATTGAAAATTCCTAAGGATGATTCCAGAAGAATTCTTCTCCAGCGCAATATTTCCGTTCCAGTCGTAAAAGAATTCTTTTTCAGAAACAACTTTTCCTTCCGCATTTTTAAGCACGGAGCGGATTAAATTGTCCGCAGAAAAAGTCCTTGTCTCCTCGGTTTTAAGGCTTCCGTCCGCGCCTAGCGTCCTTACAGAAACCGCCTTTCCCTTTGAATACGAATAATTCACGCTTTCGTAAAAACCGCTTGCGTCATAATTTTTTTCCTGCGCCAAAGAGGAATCCGCATTGTAAAAATACTCAACACGCTTAAAAAGTTTCCCATCCGCATAGAACGAAGAATAATCCTTTATGCGTCCGTCCTCGGTGTAAATGTATTTTTCCGTAAAGTTCAGAGCACCCGCCGCTGAATAAGTCTTGCATTCAGAAACTTTTGACTTCGCGTTATACGAATATTCCGCGCGCCACTCAACCTCGCCGCTTCCAGAATAAGAAGTTTCGGTTGCCAGAAGCCCCTTTTCGCTGTAGCCGTATGAATAACGCCACTTTACGTTTTTTGAAGAATCAATCCCTGAAATTTCAGAAATTCTTCCGTCGTCCAGAAATTTTCTTTCAACAGAAGTTTTTTCAGAACCGTCGTCGCCAAACTGTTTTTCCCTTAAAATCCGTCCGTCCGCAAATTCAAGAACGCTGAACTTTTCAAGGCTGTCCGGAGAATTTCCCCTGAATTCCGTAACCACAACCGGCGAGCCATTAAATTTTGAAGATTCCACCAAAGCATTTTTTGAAACTGAAACTGTGCTCTGCGAAAAAACTTTTGCGGCTCCAGCAATAAACACAGAAACAACCGTAAAATAAAAAAGACGAGATGATTTCATTTTAATCCTCATTGCGTGATTTTCTTCTATTATATAAATGCTGAAAAACGCTTTCAAGATACAAAAAAAAATCCTAAAACGGCAGGTCTACCCCAAAGTACGGAGTGTCCTCGCGAATCTCCACAATTCCACGAATCGGCTTGTCGGAATATTTCAGAATTTTCCCGCGGTAGTTCTGCCGAATCTGCGGATTTTCAATTTCCTCGCGCCGCGCCTTTGAAAGTTCCAGAAATTCAGTCTCTCGGTCGATTCCCAAAAAACGGCGGTTCAAAAGAGAGGCGGCAATTCCTGTTGTGGAGCTTCCTGTAAACGGATCTAAAATCCAGGCATTTTCTTTTGTGGAAGCAAGAATAATCCGAGCAAGGAGCGGAAGCGGTTTTTGGGTCGGATGTTTTCCGCAGGATTTTTCCCACTTCGCAATTGCAGGCAGAATCCACAAGTCGCGCATCTGAGTTCCACCGTTGATTTTCTTCATCAGCTCGTAGTTGAAATAATGCGGAACTTTTTTGCTTTTTCTAGCCCACAAGATAAACTCAGTTGAATGAGTGAAAAAACGGCACGAAAGATTCGGCGGCGGATTCGTCTTTGCCCAGGTGACGCAATTCAAAATACGGAAATCCAGTTCATTCAGCATCTGCGCAACCGAAAAAATGTTGTGGTAAGTGCCCGAAATCCAGATTGTGCCGTCGTCCTTCAAATGCGAGCGACAGGCAGAAAGCCATTTTCGATTGAACTCATTGTCCTTTTCAAAACCTTGGGATTTGTCCCAGCCACCCTTGTTCACGCTCACCTGCTTCCCAGATTGAACAGAAATTCCTCCATTGGAAAGAAAATAAGGCGGGTCAGCGAAAATCATATATTTTTTAGTTTTTCAATTATTATAAGCAATTTACCGATAGAATTTTTTATGAAAATATTATCCGCATCGGACAATTCGCAATAATTATGTATGATGGACCTTATTCTTTCAAAGATATCTATAAACGGCTTCCTGTAATAAGCAATATCTTCACTTTTTAATTTTAAACAAGAGAGGTCAAAACTTAATATATCATAAGATAAATGCATTACATCATAGAAAATATCTTCATCAAGATCATCAAATCTGAATTGCTGAAGAGTTATTATTAATTCTTCTATCAAATTTAAAACTGTGTATAGATTCAGTATTTTTTGATTATCACTTGTTATCAATTTAAGTTTTCTCAAATGCTTAAAAATGTGATTATCAACATCCCTATTTGTCGCAAGGCATTCCTCATATTTTTTTTCTTCATTACTCCAAAAATAATTGACAACACTTTTTACTGAATTTAGTGTTTCTTCTGTCAAAATTCTCTTTGAAAGGATTTTTTTCTTGTCAAAGCCATGTTTTGAAATCCAGTCATTATTCGCAAGAAGACACTTTTTTGCAATTTCCAAGTTTTCAGCTTTTTCAAAACCAAGTATCTGCAAATTCTCACAGTCAGTTTTATTTGGAGATTGTGTAAATCCTTCAAAGGTATAAAACATATATTCGTTCATACCAAAATATTGATCGAATTTAAATTTTGATCAACTACAAAATTAAATCCAGTTCTTTTTTTTCTATTTCGAGCTTGTACAGTTTTTCAATTTTGTCATAGCTTAAAAATTTTACTCTTTTATCTTTTCTAATCTTATCAAATGCTGTATAGCCCAACTTCTTGTCATATTCAGCATGACGCTTTTCATCTGCAACAATATACATATTTGTATAAAAATCCTGCAAGTCTGAAAATTTTGTAAGGGAGTTTTGAATGTCTGTTGAATGCTCAACTTCAAAAAAATCTTCTGGCATTTCTCTTTCGTTAAACCAAATTACATCAATAGTCGAGCTTCTTTGCGTAAACTTTTCATAAGAATATACCGGCTGTTCTTGCAATGTTCGCAAATCACCAAGCCTTTCATTAAGAAACATTTTTGACTTATCTTGATTAGGAACAAAAGTTTTCTTATTTCTCAAATTGCCGATAGTCACCAAAAGTCCTTGATAATATGAATGTGTAAATTCTTGAACAATTTTTGAATCTTTATTTTTTTCGGTTTCAACGACAATCCCTTTTTGTTCAAGCTCTTTTTGATAAGATTTTAAAGCCCAAAGTCCAGGTTTAATTTTATAGATATTTGGATTTTCTTGAACAATCCGGCGGATTGAGGCAAAAGGAGTTTTTGATTTCCATTCGCAATCTTTTATTTTAAATACTTCCTGATTTAATTGTCCTAAAGTTGCAGCTCCGCCAAGTTTTTCCAAGGTTTGAATTACTGCTTCATATTGTTTCATAGATTTTACCTTTTATTTATATAATTTCTGCGTAAGGGATTGTAGCACCGAAGTTCCAGAGCAACCAAAGGTTGCGGCGGAATGAGCGTGAGCGAAGTGCGGAAAGCCCGACGGCTTTAGCCGGCACGCCCTTATTTTCTGAATACGAAGTAAACGCAGAAGTTTGCGTTATAGGTCGATACGGCGGGTCAAGATAAACAAAAGTTTCTGAATCAATAAAATCCTTACAGTCGGAATAATCGCCGGTTTTCATCTGCACATTCTGCAAAAGTTCTGAACACGCTCTTAGATTTTCTTCATCACAAATAAGCGGATTTTTTGCATTGTTGAACGGAACATTGAATTCGCCTCTTTTGTTCACACGGTAAAGTCCGTTGAAGCAGGTTTTGTTCAGGAAAATAAATAGCGCGGCTTTTTCAAGATTTTCAGCGTCGTTTCTGTTTATTTTTAATTCGTTGTAGCGAAGGCGTTTTTCATAAAAAAGAATTTTGTTTTTTTCCAAAGACTGACTTTTATAGTCCTGTTGAAGTTCAGAAAGTTGTTCTATCAAAAGGTTGCAATCACTTTTTATCTGCAAATATGTGTTTATCAGTTCCTCATTCACATCGTTTATCAGAACTTCTTCCGGGCGGCATTTTTGAAGCACATCAAACAGCACAGCTCCACCGCCGACAAACGGCTCGCAGTATTTTTTTATTCGGTGAGGATAGTGTTTTCTGATTTCAGGCAGAAGCTGAGTTTTTCCGCCTGCCCATTTTACAAAAGGATGTGCAATCTGCGGCATAAAATTACTATACACGTTTTTTGGTAAAACTTCCATAGGAATTTGCAAAACGAAGTTTTACGGCATGAGCGTAATCTGCAAAGCAGATGAAGCGAACGCACGTTAGGGATTGTAGGGGCACGCCGCAGGTGTGTTCCGAAGCGTAGCGCAGGAATGGAGGCGAAAGCCGTAACCCCGGAAAGCCCGACCCATGCGGCGGTTGAGTTTATCGAAACAAAAGCATGGGTAACGCCCAAATAAAAAAAAACAGCAGAACCGGATTGGAGACTTGATCCGGCTCCGCTGAAAAAAAGGATGGATTTTTGTTGTATTTAAAGATGATTTCTACTGTGCGACTGGAGCAGAAACATCGTTGTTCTGTGGAAGTTCCTCCTGAACGGCGGCTGGATTTTCACCCTGCAGAGCGTCCTGTCCGGAAAGATTTTCTTCTGCCGGAGTTTCAGCTGGAACTTCAGTCTGAGCCGCGCTGTCCAATTCATGCTGAACCGGAGCTGTTTCCTGTGCGGCAGGCGCATTCTTGTTTGTTCCGGCGCAAGAGAACATCATTGCGGCGAATCCAATCATTGATACGGCGATAAAAGCTTTTTTTGTTGTTTTCATAGTTTTCCTCTTGTTTTATAGTTTCTTTTGTCAGTGCCGGGCTTGAGCCGGCAATCCTGGTTACCGATTTTTTTCTACTCTGCAAGCGCTACAGAAGTTGACTCGCTGAAGTTGTTTGCAAGGCGAAGGACCGCAACTTTGTCGTCCGCGCTTTCTGCAAGTCCTGCGACCTCAACATTGTTTATAAGAACCGCAGAATCCTTTACTTCAACCGGGAGTGTTTTGCCTGAAAGTGTCTGAACGGAACTCTTTGCCTCAAGGTTTTCCTTTGTGAGTTTTTCAGGAACGATGTAGTCGGAAATGCTCTGGGTGATTTTTCCTGTGTCGGCGATTGCGTCAATCGGGGCAAGAACTGTAACGCCGGAATCAGATGCGACTTTCTGGATTTTGTCGGAAGAGTTTTTTAGGATGTTGGCAAAGATTTTTATTCCGTCAACTTCTTCAATCGACTTTGAGATTTCCTGAGCGGAAAGAGTTTTGTCCGCTGCGTTTTCAGAAAGAGCTTCCTGATTTGCACCTGCCTCGGTGTTTGGTTTTGCGTTAAGCCCGCCGAGCACCGATGAAGAAGGATTGAATTCCTGCGCAAAAAGCGCAGCCGCGACCAATGCCGATACACCGAAAGTTAAAACTGTCTTTTTCATAGATTTTTCCTTGTCATAAAACAAAACGGTTTTGCAACGGACTTTGACGCTCAGGCATCTGTTCCATCCCCCTCTCTGCTTTTGACATCGCCATAGTAGAATTCCTGTTTCAAGATTTTCTTTCGGAAATGTCAAGATTGTGTGAAGATTTAAGAGAAATGAGGAAAAATAAAAAAACAGCCCCTGCTATAAGACAGAAGCTGCCTGAAAAAATCAAATCCATGTGAACAAATCCGCAACACGCAAGTGAGAAATCCATATCCACGCATTGCGAATTAAAATATCACAGGACAAAACCGAAAGAAAACATAGCATGAGATAAAAAAAACGTTTCATATCAAAATGAAGTTTTCTGCAAGTCAACTGTCATTTTCTAAAGTTCTTATCTTATTCCTTGTGATTTTTTAGATTCCGCAATGCAAGAACTGCAAAAAGCGCGGCTCCGCACAAGGCGACAATCACTCCTAGAACAGAATCCTCTTTGCTTATTTCCAAAAATGGCTCGCCTCCCAAAAGGTTCGCAATTCCGTCTACGCTCCACATTATTGCGGCAGCCCAAAAAGCGAGCGCCGTTGTAAAAAGAGGCTTGGTAAATTTTCTTAAGCGGGAAGTTTTTGGATTTTCCGCGCCGTCATTTTTTTTTGAGACAAAGAACAGCACGGAAAACACAATCGCCGCAGCAACTGCAATCAGAAGGCACATCAGACAGCCGCCCCGGAAAGTCCAATTCCGTCTGCTGATTTTTTCTTCAGATTTTTCACTAATGCCGAGATTCCGATTCCTGCCGCCCAGACCACAGTTGTAAGCAGAGCCATTCCAACTCCTACGGTCGCCATTTCACGCAGCATTTCAGGAATTTCAGCCGGATTTTTCATTGCCGTTAAAAATGGCGGAACAAGGCTGATTTCACCGTGATACAAATGCTCGACTGCAAGCAGAAAACTTCCGCCGTAAAGCATTTTCTCAAGGATTCTGAATTTTTCTTTAAGCACTGCTATTTTCTGATTTTTCGTCATTTCCGCCTCATTGATGACAGAATCCGCATTACGCTTAAAAGCAATTTTCTTAACGGCTGTAAGAACAACAGCCTCCGCCAAAGGAACAGTAAAACACGCCATAATTTCCTCCCAAAAAAACTCAATGAGAAAACTTCAATTTTCGATTTGAGTTTTTTAGTTTTTTCGCAACGCAGTGAACTCGCAACGCAAGTTTCCAGCGAAAACAACAGTTGATATATAAGTTTGCAACGCAAACTTGTAAACAAAAACCTTGACGCTATCTTGGGCAAAGTTTTTGTTATTCCTCCAAATTTTTATAAAATATCATTTAGTACAAGCGCACTCATTCACAATTTTGTTGTAGACTTCGCCGAATGGCTTTTTTGTTTTTTGCGCAATCCGCGAAACTCTTTCGTATTCCGGATAAAAACGTTTTTCGCCGTACACGTCCACGACTTTCACTTCCGCCTTTTCTCCAAAAACTTCTACCGAACACTCCGAACGAGCAAGGCAGGTACGTTCCATTTGCGACATTCTGATTCCGATTGTCGTTGTATGCATAAAAATGATTTTTTCCATTTTCGCCGCATCTTCAAGCCTGCAAAGCACAACCAGAAGCCACGCCGGCCGGTTCTTTTTCATAAAGCACGGAAGATAGTGAACATCAAGCGCACCCGATGCAAAAAGCTCGTCCATCACAAAGCCCAACGCCTCGCCGGTTGAATCGTCAATGTTCGTCTCAAGTTTTATAATCTTGTCGTGAAAAGCGGAAGTAAGCTGATTTTCAGGATTGTTTTTTTCCTCTGTTTCAACAAGCATCGCACGAACAATGTTCGGAACGCCGTAATCCCGTTTCCCTGCTCCCATTCCGATTTTTTTAAGCACAAAATTTTTCGGCAGACTAAATTCCGTTGCAACCGCAGCAACAAAAGCCGCCCCAGTCGGAGTAACAAATTCGCCGCGCTCCCCAGTTATTTTTAGCGGAACGTAATATTCCTGCATAATGTTCGCGACCGCCGGAACTGGAACAGGAAGAATTCCGTGCTGACATCTTACAGTTCCCGTTCCCTCGCACAAAAACGGAACAAAAACTTTTTCAACGTGAAGGCTGTAAAAGCAGACCGCAAGCGCAATCACGTCAACGACAGAATCGACCGCGCCGACCTCATGAAAGTGAACTTCCACAACCGGCTTTGAATGAGCCTTGCTTTCCGCCTGTGCGATTATCTCAAAAATTTTATGCGCAAGTTTCCGCGCGTTTTCTGTCATCTCTGTCTTGTCGATTATTTCAAGAACATCATGCAGATTCCGGTGCTCGTGGTGATGAACTTGTTCACCGTGATGAATTTCATGCTGTGCCGCGTGAGAATGTTCTTCTGCCTCAGAATGATGATGGGTATGCCCGTGGAAATGTTCGCCATGCCCGTGATTATGTTCCGCGCTCTCATGTCCAAAAAGATAGTTCATGTCGTGATCGTGGTTTTCGTGTTCTGAATCCAAAATCACGTTGAAATCAAGGCAGGAAACGCCGTTTTTTTCCACGCGCTTTATTTCAGTTTTAAATCCTTTTACCGGAATGCTCGCCAAAGCCTTTTCAAGAGCCGTTCTGTCCGCACCTGCATCAAGCAAAGCTGCAACCGCCATGTCGCCTGAAATTCCATAGTTACATTCAAGATATAAATCGCTCATTTTTCACCTGCCTGATTTTTTACGCTTCCACTGATTGCAAGACGGTTTATCTGCGTCGCGATGTAGCCAGCACCGTAGCCGTTGTCTATGTTCACAACGCTGATTCCGTTTGCACACGAGTTTATCATTGACAAAAGAGCCGAAATTCCGCCCAAGTTCGCGCCGTATCCCACCGAAGTCGGCACTGCAATAACAGGAACACTCACCAAGCCGCCAACAACGCTTGCAAGCGCGCCTTCCATTCCGGCAATCACGACAACGACACTCGCCTTTTCAAGTTTTTCAGTCTGAGAAAGCAGCCTGTGGATTCCAGAAACGCCGACATCAAAAATGCGCTCGACATACGAGCCGAAAAATTCCGCAGTCTGGGCAGATTCTTCTGCAACAGGAATGTCCGCAGTTCCAGCTGTGCAGACCGCAATGTTTCCAATAAGTTTTTTCTTTTCGCCCTGAACTTTTATAATTCTTGAAACGCTGTCGTAAGTCGCCTGCGGAAGAATTTCCTTTACAAGCTCAAACTGCTCTTGCGTTGCACGAGTTCCAAGAACTTCGCCATTCGCTTCAAAAAGCCTTGAAAAAATATCTTTCAAAAACTCATTTCTTTTTCCATGGCAAAAAACAACCTCGCCAAATCCAGTCCGCTCTTTTCGTCCTGTGTCGAGCTTTGTAAATCCCAAGTCGCAAAAAGAATCTTTCATTTTAAAGCCTCGTTCATTGCGCCGGTTCTGTAGCCCTGCAAGTCAAGCGAAACGTACAAGAAGCCAAAACTTTTTAATGCACCCATAATTTCTTCCCGGAGCAAAAATGCCTTTTCCATTTCCGCAGGGGAAACTTCGATTCTTGCAAGGTTTTCGCCGTGGATTCTTACCCTAAGCTGACAAAATCCTTTGTCGAGCAGAAACTGTTCCGCTCTGTCAACCATCAAAAGTTTTTTCTCGCTAATTTCTTCGCCATAAGGAAAGCGCGAAGAAAGGCACGCGAACGACTGCTTTTTCCAAGTCGGAAGATTAATTTCCTTTGAAAGCGCGCGGATTTCTTCCTTGTATAAATTGCAATAACGCAGCGGACTTTTTACACCGAGTTCCGCAACCGCCTGCAAGCCAGGCCGATAATCTCCGTTGTCATCCATATTACTTCCCTCGCACACAAAAGTTATTTTATTTTCTTTTGCAAGCGCAATGATTTTTGTAAAAATCTCTTTTTTGCAGAGATAGCAACGGTTCTTTGGATTGCGGCGGAATTCCGGAATATCAAGCTCCTCAGAATCCACACTTATATGACGGATTCCTTCTTTTTTACAAAATTCTTCCGCCTCGTCTGCCTCGCGCTTTGGGAAACTACAGGATTTCGCCGTAACAGCAACCGCATTTTCGCCAAGAACATCGTGCGCTACTTTCAGCAAAAACGTTGAGTCGACTCCGCTCGAAAACGCAACAATCACGCTTCCAAGCGAACGAAGATAATTTTTAAGATTTTCAAGTTTTTCGTGGATTTCCTTTTCAGACATAAATTCTCCGTCATCTACAAAATCAGACTCACAGCAAATCCTGTAAAAAATTAAAACAGAATAACGTATACAATATAGAAGAAAAAATGCTTTGTTCCAAGCACAATTTTTGTCAATCACTTTTTCCTTTCCGCCCAGAACGTCAAGAGCCGCAAGATAAAGCCACCTGTTCCTGATGTACTCGGAAGGCGTCATCTCCGTCAGAATCTTGAATCCGCGCTGAAAATAAAACGGAGGCATAAAGATTTCCGCCGCAACGTCATCAGCCGAAATGTCATCCAAAAGATGCGCCTCCATAAAATCAATTGACTTTTTTATCGCCGTAAGCCATTCCATTTTTTTCTTCTTGCTGAAAAAGAATTTGATTCATTCCACGAAAGCACAATAAAAGAATACAGTGGAAAAAAAATCTGCTCCTGACATTTTCTGCACAGTTTTGTCATGCGTAAAGGGAAATTTTACGGGCGTTTCCCTCGCTCTGTTTCGGCAACCTCAACAGCCGTTCGGGTCGGGCGTTCCAGCCTTCGCTAACGCTCATTCTTCCGCTGCACTTTGTTCCGCTACAGAACTTCGGGCTTTCATGCCCTAACGCAAACTCAAAATCAATTATCTTGCCAAAAACATTGACACAATAGTTTCAGAGACAGAAAACACATCGGGCAGCACGTAAAAATTTTCGAATGAGCAAAAAGTGCGCCGGGCAGCAAATGAAATATTTTCGCGCCATCTGCCATACGTTTTCTCAACCGCAAATATCTGCTATAATTTTTTGTCATGATTCCACGGGAGACAATCAACAAGGCGATTGACTACATTCTTCTCCACCTGACCGCGCAGATTTCTGTTGACGATGTGGCGGCTTTCTGCGGCTGGTCGAAATTTTATTTTTGCCGGGAATTCAAGCGGCACACGGGGCAGAGCGTGCATTCGTTCATCAAGCGGATGCGCCTTGAGCAGATTACGATGAAGCTCAAGACTAGCGGCAGAACAATCAGCGACATCTGCCTTGACTACGGAATCAGCCCTTCGAACTTTGTTCCGGCGTTCAAGAAACAGCAGAAAATCTCGCCGTTTTATTTTCGGAAGGAAAGCGTGCGCCGTTCTGTTGAGCACGATTTTTTTCATTCTGCGGCGGATTCAAGCGGAAAAAACGGAAAGGCACAGCTTGCAAGTTTTGAGGAAGTCTCTGCAAAAGTTACAGTGGAAAATCTTCCAGATTATTTTGTGATTTACGAGCGCAAAATCGGGAACTACCACGATATGCGGAACGACTGGTGCGCTTTCATGGAAAAATATCAGCCGCTGGCGAAAAAAGGTGCGCTCTGCTTTGAACGGACATTTGACGATCCGTCATGCTCGGACGAAAACCGCTGCCTCTACGACCTTTGCATCGAGGCGGAAAAGGACTGCCCGCTTGAAAACACGTGCGTGATTCCGGGCGGAAAATTCGCAGTCTATCACTTTAAGGGAAGCCACAAGGAAATCTACGCGGCATACCAGAATATGTTCAACATGTGGTTTCCAAAAAGCGGCGCAAAATTCGCAGACCGCATAGGATTCGACAGATACGTCTACGTGAACGCCGACGCAACCTACATGGAAATCGACCTGTGCTTTCCGGTTGAATAGAAGTTCAAACCGACATTGCCACACTTGATACGACAATCCATTCTAAAAAAGCAAGAATTCATAAGTATTAAATTATTCTTTTCTGTAACATAAGAAGCGTAAACGATTCCGGCGCGCCAAAATCAATTCAAACAATTTTCTCTTTTTTTTACTTAGAGGTATTTATGAATTCTATGAACGTCGATTCAATCCGCGCAAACAGGACGCGTGCGATTTTGGCTTTTTCTGTTCCGGCGATAATCAGCATGGTGCTTACTTCGCTCATAAACGTGGCGGACGGATTTTTTATGGGAAACTTTATCCACAAGGATGCGATTGCGGCGGTGAATTTGGGGCTTCCGATTATCTATCTTTTTCTTGCGACAGGGCTTATGGTTTCGGTGGGCGGCTCGGTTATTGCTGGAATGTTGATGGGAAGAAAGGATGAAAAAAGCTGCCGTTCTGTTTTCAGCCAGACGATGGCAACCTGCGCGGCATCGTGCGTGCTTTTGAGTGTTGTCATGTTTTTTCTGCTTAGGACGGTTCTTGCCGTTCTTGGAGCAGAGGGAAAAGTCGCAGAATATTTTCTTCAATATTATACGATTCTTCTTTTTGAGCTTCCGGTTATGACCGTGAACGCCTCGCTTGGAATGTTCGTGCGTGCGGAAGGGCGGCCGCAGTTCTACATGGCTGTTACGGCTTTCACCTGCGTTCTGAACATTCTGCTAGACTGGCTTTTTACGGCGGGCTTCGGATTCGGGGTTCGCGGAATTGCGGCGGCTTCTCTTGTTTCGGCTCTGCTTGGATTCGCTTTTCTTCTTTTTTATTTTCTGAAAAAGGCGCGAGTGTTCAGGTTCGTCAGGTTCCGCTTTGACCGCAAAGTTTTCCGCGACACAATGCTCAACGGACTTTCGGAATTCATCGGCGAACTTTCAATGTGCATCAGCATGGCGGCTTACAACTTTGTGATTATGAGACGGATTGGAGTTGACGGCGTTACGGCGTTTACGGTCGTTGGCTACACAACTTATGTTTTCAGCATGGTTGTGTGCGGATTCGGTCAGGGAATGGCTCCTCTTTCAAGCTTTGTCTACGGCGCAAAGGAAAAACTTCTGGCACGGAACCTTTTTACGCGGACAGTTCTTCTTGTGCTTGCGGCAGGATGCGCGACAGTCGCGCTCGTCGGATTCGGCTCTTCACTCTACAGCAGAATTTTTGTGGACGACGTGGCGGTTCAGCAGATGATTAAAAGCGGAATCCTGATTTTCATGTGGAGCTACATTCTCTGCGGACTAAACGCAATCGCCTCGTTCTACTTCACGTCAATCGGAAAAGCGAAAGAGTCGGCGGTGATTTCAAGCGCACGCGGACTTGTGATTCTTCTTGCGGCAATCTTTGTTCTTCCGGCAATTCTCGGCATGAACGGAGTGTGGCTCGCCTCGCCCGCAACTGAAATTCTCACGCTCGCAATCACTCTGTTCTACCTGAAAAAGGACAGAAAGGAAATTGACGACGCAAAACAGGCGGAATAATTATAATCCCAAGATGACTTTGCGCGTCCGTTGCATGAAAAAAAATTACGGATGTTGCAAAGTTTTTTCAAATCAAGCAGAATGAATTTTTCCGTTTTCAATAATAAAACCATAGGTATTTTTCTGCGAGCTTCCCTGAATCAATGCGATTTTCAAAATAAAACTCCTTTTTAACATTGCGCTGATAAAATTTTAACTCAATTATGAAGATATTTATAAACAAATATACAGTTTTGGAGTTTTTAATTCCATTCAGTAAATATATTTACAAAAACATTGCCAAGATATATTATCTGCTTTGAAGGTAGAATTTACAAATGAAATCTATAAAAACCATTGTTCTTACATTTTGCATTTCACTCATAGCAGTTGCTAGCATCGGAATAATAGGCACGTTAAAAGTTGGAATTGGAAAAATTCAAAAGTTCAGCACAGAAAGCGTAAGATTTGAGCGAATGAAAGGCTACGATGATTCTGTGAAATTTCAAATCCAAAATGCCATTTCAATTTTAAAGACTTTTTACGAAGAAGAGCAAAACGGAACACTTTCACATGAGCAGGCGCAAAAAGAAGCAATAAAAATTATAAAAAATATCCGCTACGGAGATGACAGTTCCGGCTACTTTTGGATTGACGCAACAGACTGCACACTCATCGCCCATCCAATTCTTCCACAGAACGAAGGTCAAAACCGAAAAAATCTTAAAGACAAAAACGGCGTAACAATAATCAAAAAAATTCTTAGTGTTGTAAATGAAAATAAAGAAGGCGGATTCAGTGAATTTTATTTCACAAAGTCAGACGGAATAACTGTCGCGCCAAAAAGGACATACTCAATGCTGTTCAAGCCGTGGAACTGGATTGTAAGCAGCGGAAATTATTATGACGACATAAACGTTGAACTTCAGCAAATTGAAAATGAAGTTAGAACGCACTTTTCAAAACTTTTGCTTTATATTTTTGAAACAATGGCAGTTGTGCTGGTTGCCGCAATTTTTGTAAGCCTTTTCTTCTCCAAAAAATTTTCCAAGCCGATTGAAGAAACCGCACGAATTCTTGAAAAAATGGCGGCAGGAAATCTTACGCTCAGACTTTCAGCAGAAAAAGGAAAAAATGAAATCAGTAAAATGCGGCGCAGCATAAACGCTTTCACGGAATCCATAAACAAGATGGTCGCAGTTTCAAAGCAAAATATAATTTCATTAAGTAAAGTCGCAGAAAACCTGAATGAAAACAGCTCGGGAATTTCATCAGAAATAAAGCAGATTTCAGACAATTCATCGGAACTTGCAGACCAAGCAAAAACGCAGCTCGAAACAGTTTCACTTACAGTCGACACAATGGGAAAAATGACTTCAATTACAAATCAGCTTTCTGCACAGATTCATGATCAAAACAACGACCTTTCTCAAAGTTCTGCGGCTGTAGAGGAAATGATTTCAAACATAAAATCAATCACTGAAAATATCGATAAATTCGGAAACAGTTTCAACCAGCTTTCTTCAGATTCAGAAGACGGAAAAAACAAAATCGAAAATGTAATCAATCTCATAGAATCAGTTTCTGCTGAATCTAAAAAACTTCTGGATACAAACAAAGTAATTGAGGACGTTGCCCAGCAAACAAATCTTCTTGCCATGAACGCCGCAATTGAAGCCGCTCATGCCGGAGAAGCCGGAAAAGGTTTTGCCGTTGTAGCCGAAGAAATCCGCAAGCTTTCTGAAAGCACAACGAAACAGTCACATTACATAAAACAGACACTTTCTTCAGTAATTGAAAATATAAATGAAGTTACAAATGCGGCAACCAGCGCAGGTCTTACTTTTGGTGAAATCGTAAATCAAATTTCAAGCGATGATTCTTTAATTACAGAAATACGTTCTTCTATGGAAGAGCAGTCAATCGGAAGCAAGCAAATTGTAGATGCGCTTGGAAACATAAAAGAAACAACGCATACTATAATTGAAAATTCAAAGCAAATGAATTCTGGAATTGAAAATGTTGTTGCCCAAGTAAAGGAACTTGAAAATGCCGCTAAGAATTTATCATCAAAAACTGATGAAATAAAAAAATCTACACAAATAATAAATTCCAATGCAAACAAACTCATCGGCATGGCATCTGAGAACAAAAAATTTGCAAAGGAACTTTCAGCTCAAACAGAAAAGTATATTGTGTAACTAAGTTTTCAAAAGAAGCATACGTTTTAACTTTTCGTTAATTTTACTTTTAAAGTCAAAACTAAACAAAAATTTTATAACCTAGATTCAGACAGCATCAAGCATTCGTATTTAGGTTATTCTATTCATAAAAAAAGCATTGTGATATAATTTTGAAAATATGGATAAAATTTTATTTGTTGCAAATATTTCAAAAACAGCTAGTGATATTTTCAATTCACTTTCAAAAAATTATGAAATCATAATGCAAGATTTTAATAAAATAGTGCTTCCAAGCAGAGCTGCCGAAATGCAGCCAGACTTAATCGCAGTATATTCAAATGAACTTTCACATGAGGATGTACAAGCTTATCAAAAGATAGTTACAGATGAAAAGTCGAAGAACTTCCCGATTATTTTCATTGGAAACAAATTTGACTATAAAGACTACATAATGCCTTGGGGCGGAAGCATAATAGGAATCATTATAACGCCAACTCCAATGTCAAATATTATTGAAAAAATTTCAATTGCACTTGAATCAATGCATACAAAAAGAGGCGACAAAATTAAATTAAAAAAGCCAGAGCAAAAAACTGACAGCCGAAAGCATATTCTTATCGTTGATGATGACCCAGTTATGCTCAGAGCTTTAATCAGCATACTAAAAGAATCCTACAAAACAACAGTTGCAAAATCTGGAACATCTGCAATTTCTTTGCTCGGAACACAAAAACCAGACTTGATTCTTCTTGACTACATGATGCCAGTTTGCGATGGAATCCAGACACTTCAAATGATTCGCTCTGAAGAAAAAACAAAAGACATTCCTGTTTTTTTTCTTACAGGTGTGAGCGATACAGAAAGTGTAAAAAGCGCAATGAGTCTGAAGCCGGAAGGATATATTCTAAAGTCTATGCAGCCGAAAGAAATCTTAAAAAGAATAGATGACTTTTTTGAAAAAAATGAAACAAACTGAAAATATAAAGTTCAAGACAGCAGAAAAATCTGATTATAAAATTCAAAATCAAGCAGAACGAGAAGAACTTTCTTTTCTTGCCGCCTTAAACAACAGCTCCATATTGGACAAAGTCGCACCAATCGTTGCAATTCTTGAAACGGCAATATTATTATTCAGCAATATAGTAAAAAATCCAGACTTTATGAAGTGGCAAAGTCTATACAACATACTTTATATTTTGTTAGTATGCGCTTCTGTCGCAGTATATATTTTTAATCGCCCATGTAGAAACAATCTTCACACAAGGCAACGCAGAGTTATTTTGCTTACCCATTTGTATGTTGCATTTATAATCGCATGGAATGTAGTTATGCTTATTACAGATTTTCATACGACAAGTCAACTTGACTTTGCACTTTATTTTACAAGCAGCCTTGTTTCAGTAATCATATTCAATCTGATACCAGTTATTATAATTCCTCTTGTTACAGCAGCAACAGCAGTAATTGTAATAGAAATTCTTTTTGTACAAAAACTAGATCCAAGTATATTCTATAAACCAAATCTCTATCTTTTTGTAGTGCTAGGCTATTTTTGTGTAATCGTAAGGCAAATGAATTTAATACTGCGGGCAAAACAAAGCATAAGGCTTAGGGAAGCAAGGGCAGAAGCAGAAAGCGCAAATCAGGCAAAATCAACATTTCTAGCCACGATGAGCCATGAAATAAGAACGCCGATGAATGCGATTCTAGGTTTTTCAGAAATTGCACTGAAAGATTCATCTCCGATTACAGCAACTTATCTCGAGAAAATAAACCGCGCTGCGCATACGCTTCTAACTATTATAAATGACATCCTTGACTTTTCTAAAATAGAATCAGGAAAACTCGAAATTGTTCCTGCAGACTACAATCTTGATACATTAATAAGCGATGTTGAATCAATTATAAAAGTCAGACTTGCATCAAAATCAGTCGCACTTTCTATAGATGTCAGCAACAATGTTCCGCGCAATCTTTTTGGAGACGATATAAGAATAAAACAGGTGCTTTTAAATCTTGCAGGAAATGCGGCAAAATTTTCAGAAGAAGGCGAAATCAAAATAACTGTAAAACTGCATGAACCCTTAAAATCAAAAGAAAGCTTTTTGGAAAATCAAAAAATTATCCTTGATTTTTCCGTAAAAGACACAGGAATTGGAATAAAAAAAGAAAACTTAGAAAAACTTTTCACTTCATTTCACCAAGTTGATATGCAGCACAACAGAAAAAAAGAAGGCAGCGGACTTGGACTTGCAATTTCAAAGCAGCTTGTTTCCCTTATGGGCGGAACATTCGGTGTAGACAGTGAATATGGAAAAGGAAGCAATTTTTACTTTTCAATTCCACAAACTATTGGAAAATCAAAAGAAAATAAAAAAGCAGAATCAATCTCTTTCATAGCTCCAAATGCAAAAATTCTCGTTGTCGATGACAATGAAGTTAATCTTCTCGTGGCACAAGGCTATCTTGCAAAATATAAATGCAAAGTTGAAACATGCATGAATGGAGAGGAAGCTGTAAAAAAAACTGAGCAAGAAAAATTCGACATTATTTTTATGGATCACATGATGCCGATTATGGATGGAGAAGAAGCCACAAAAATAATTCGTGGCGAAGAAAAGAAAAAGGGAATACAAAACTGCATAGTTGCGCTTACAGCAAATACAACAGACGGTGCGCGTGAAAATTTTCTTGCTTGCGGGTTCGATGATTTTCTTCCAAAACCAATTGAAGCACAAAAGCTTGACCACATAATGAGGACAAGGCTTCTACGTTCTAAATGCATTTTTGAAAATGCTAAAACTGAATCAGAAAAAAGAGAACTTTCAGAGCCAGTAAATGAAGCTATTCTAAAAACCTTTTTGCATCAAATTCCACAAAAAGCAAAACTGATTCGTAAATACCAACAAGAAGCAGAAGAAGGAAACGAGCAGTCATTAAAACTTTTCAAAATAGAAGTCCATGCGTTAAAAAGCTCAGCAAAAATTTGCGGTTTCCACGAACTGAGTTTTCTTACAGAGAAACTTGAAAAATCAGCAGCTGAAAAAAATATTGATTTTATAAAGGACAAAACGCCAGAACTTATTGAAAAGTGTATTATGTCTGAAATAGAACTGAATACGCGGTTCAACAAGCATATTGAAAATGAAGAAGAACTTCCAGTAGTTTCAAAAGACGAGCTTTCACACATAGTGATGAAAATAAAAGAATTCGCAGAAGAATGTGACCTTGCATCAATTGAAGACGAAATAAATATTCTTTCAAATATAAAACTTCCAGAAAGTTTAAAATTAAAATTCGAAAACTTAAAAGAGGCCGTTGAAGAAATTGATTTTGAAACTATAAAAAATATTGTAAGCTAAGTAACAAAAAAAATTATCTTGGTGTATTGGCTTCCTCATATTCAACAACAATCTTTCCATCAATCTCTTCAATTCTATTTATGAAATATTTATCGTAATTTGTAGCCATTCTTTCTTTGCCGCTTATAACCATCATTCCATAATCTGCAATAAGCCAATGGTCATAATCAGTCCAATTTGAAAATTCTTTTGTCATATTGAAATTATACATATTTAACGAAGTAAATCAACATATCAAATGGAAATACAAGCGTTTCTTATATCCGTGCGCCAAAATATCCGTCATCTGAACCGATTAATGAATGCCTAAAGAAAAAAACAAGACGATAAAAACTGCAAAAAAAAGCTGTCTTTTAAGAAGTTTTGACAACTTAAAAAACAGCCTCATGAAAGCATGTATAAGATAAAAGCCGGCCGCTACCTACTTTCCCGCCATGGGCAGTATCATCGGCGCAGGGGAGCTTGGCTTCCGTGTTCGGGATGGGAACGGGCATGTCCTCCCCGCCATGGCGGCCGGCGTATAGACAAAGGAAAACGGACGCGGTGTCCAGAGGAAACGGTAATATGGCCAAGCCTCACGGCCTATTAGTACCGCTCGGCTGTGCGCGTCGCCGCGCCTGCACCTGCGGCCTATCGACCCGGTATTCTCCCGGGGGCCTTCAGGGGGATCACGTCCCCAGGGACGCCTAGTCTCGTGGCGGGCTTCCCGCTTAGATGCTTTCAGCGGTTATCCCTTCCAGACTTAGCTACCCGGCGCCTACCCTTGGCAGGATAACCGGCACGCCAGAGGTCTGTCCGCCTCGGTCCTCTCGTACTAAAGGCAGCCCCACTCAGGCGTCCAACGCCCGCAACAGATAGGGACCGAACTGTCTCGCGACGTTCTGAACCCAGC
>OIYR01000254.1_pt1 | contig 31082 bp, 22 predicted proteins | sample 1588221 | NCBI WGS metagenome assembly OIYR01 (sample SAMN03283292) | human gut metagenome | biome: human-associated habitat; material: feces | host: Homo sapiens | place: Peru | collected 2012
GCAAAGCAAAGCAAAGCAAAGCAAAGCAAAGCAAAGCAAAGCAAAGCAAAGCTATAATTGTCTTTTAAATAATAATTTTAAATTTATATTTCAAAAATATTTATTACATTTAGTTAAAATCTTTTTAACTTTAATCAATTTCGATAGCTTATCAAGGAAAATAAAAAATTCTTGTTTAGTTATAAATACAAATTTTTTATTTTATTTAAGGAGCTATTATGAAAGCAAAACAACTATTTATTATCATTAATATTAGAATTTGACTTTAAAATTTTCCTTGAATATACTATTATGTATAATTATTATAAATATTTATAAAATTTGGAGGAACAAATGAATTATGGGAAATTAAACGAAATTATAGTTTCAATGAGAAGAGAATTGCATAAAATACCCGAAATAGGAACAGAACTACCAGAAACTAAAGCCTATGTTATAAAAAAATTACAAGAACTTGGGCTTAAACCAAAAGAATGCCGAAAAGATTCGGGAATTATATGCGATATAGGAGATACGAATTCTAAAAATATTGTCGCAATAAGGGCGGATATGGACGCTCTGCCAATATGCGAAGAGACGGGATTTGATTACGCTTCTAAAAACGGAAATATGCATGCTTGCGGACATGACGCTCATACGGCTTGTTTAATCGGGGCTGCTCATTATTTGCTTGAAAATAAAGATAAATTAAAAGGGACTGTTAGATTAGTTTTCCAAACTGCCGAAGAGCTTGCTATTGGAGCTAGAAATATTATAAATGACGGACTTTTAGACGGAGTTAAAGCCATAGTGGGAACTCATGTAGGCACTATAGCTACCGATGTTCCTAACGGAGAGTTTATTATTCAAGAAGGTCCTTTAATGGCGTCTAACGATAAAATGGTTATAAAAATCATAGGTAAAGGTTCTCATGGCGCTTATCCTCATTCGGGAGTCGACCCGATATTAACTGCAAGTCAGATAGTTCAAGGAATATATAATATTAAAAGTAGAGAGATTATAGCCACAGACCCTATAGTTATTTCTATTTGTATAATAAATGGCGGAAGTCAATATAATATAATTCCATCCGAAGTAGTATTGGAAGGAACTTTTAGAACATTTAGCGAAGAAAATAGAAAATATATCGCAGAAAGAGTAAAAGAAATTTCCGAATCAATAGCGATTTCAAATAGAGCTAAAGCCGAAGTAGAAATTATATGGGGATGTCCTCCCGTAATTAACGATAAAAATATATCTAATCAATTAAGCGAAGTTTGTAAACAATTAGGATTTAAAAAAGCCTTGCCTTTTGCTCCGTCTATGGGAGGAGAAGATTTTTCAGAATATTTAAAAAATATTCCAGGCGTATTTATATTTTTTTCTACGCCTACTGAAAAAAATATTCCTCATCATAACAGTAAATTTGAAATAGACGAATCAAAATTATATCAGGTTTCGGTTTTAATGAGCGAATGGAGTATTAAATATTTAGGAGAGAATAAATGAACGAAGAGATTTTAAAAATTGCTAATCAGTTAATATTATGGCCTTTATGTTCCGTAGTAGTTATAATTAGTTTGGTTCAGGCTATATTAATTTCGAGGCTGGCTAACAAAACGGCAGTATCTTTAGGAATTTCAAAAGATACATGTAAAAAAGCTTTTAGAGCGGGGCTATTAACGGCTATAGGTCCCGCTATATCTGGATTTATAGTTATGGTTGGTATGATATCCGTAATAGGAGCGCCTATGAGTTGGATGCGTCTTTCAATTATCGGAGCTGCGACTACGGAAATGGCGGGAGCGCAATTCGGCGCCGAAGCTATGGGCGTTAGTTTTGGAGGAGCGGATTATAATGAAGTCGCTTTAATAGTGTCTTGGCTTACTATGGCTCTTAACGGATGCGGATGGCTGTTGTCGGCTACGATATTAAGCAGTAAATTAGAAATTTTGAGGCATAAAATTTCTGGAGGAAATCAGGCTGGATTAGCCTTATTATCGGCAGCTTCTATGGTAGCGGTATTTGGAAATCTATCTTCTGGATATTTGCTTAAAATAGATACAGCAGCTTCCGTATTGTCTGCCGCAGCCGTTATGTTTATTCTTTTAAGATATGTGTCTAAAACTAAAATAGGTAAAAGAATAAGAGAATATAATTTAGGTATAGCTATGATTTCTGGCATGATAGTAGCCGTTATAGTAAAAATGATTATTGGAGGTTAATAATATGAACGATAAAGAATTTCAAAAAATATGGAATAATCCTATTAATTTAATAGGCAGAATTACTCTTTTATCTGCGGTGGTAGCTTCATTTTTTCCAGTTATGTATTTAATAATATCGCATGGAATATTTCCGCCTTTGGATGTTGTTTTAAAAGCTTGGATTTTGGTTGTTTCTTCTTATGGAGTTATATATATAATTGAACCAATAAGTTATTATCCCGTTTTGGGATTATCTGGAACATATATGACTTTTCTTTCAGGAAATTGCGGTAATATGAGAGTTCCAGCGGCCGCTTGCGCTTTAGATGTAACGGAAACCCAACCAGGAACAAGGAGCGTTGAAATTATTTCGGCATTGGGAATAGCTGGCTCTATTATTACTAATTTATTTTTTGTAACTTTGGCTGCGGTATTGGGAGCAGCTATTTTGAATGCAGTTCCGCCTATAGTATCGGATGCATTTAAATCCTATGCAGTGCCAGCAATATTTGGAGCGGTATTGATGCAATTTGGAATTAAATATCCAATATTATTAATATTTGGTTTAGTCGTTCCTTTAGCATGCAAATTCTTTATTCCAAGTATGCCTTCATTAGCTATTATGCTAGCGGGCTTGATTATAACTATAATTTCTTCTAAATTCATTTACGGAAAGAATAATTAATAAATTTTATTAGTTAAAAAATATAGTCTAAAAAGATGCGGATTAAAAAATAATTCGTATCTTTTTTTAATCTCTATATAATTTTTTAATATTAGAATAAGCGAATAATTAAGATTAAAATTTTTAATATATGAATCGATAAGTTTGGTAGAAGCCAAGCAATCAACTATTGATAAAATTTATTTATTAATGAAACTAAATTTTTAAAGTTAACTTTTTTAATGACAATATCCTTATTAAATCAAAATCTCTTATTCTCATTTAAACAAAATCAATCTCTATTATATACTTATCTTTTTCAGTAATTTCATTTTTTTTTGAAATTCTATTAATCGCATAAGGTTTAAGACAAATCGCGCTTATTTCATTATTTGAATTTTCTATTATTGGAATATTATCTCTAACTCTTAAAGGAATTTTTGAATCTATAAATATTTTTCTTAAATATTTTTTCTCTCCGTTAGGATACGAAATTAAAAAGTCCGCATTTTTTCTTTGCCTAACAATTATTGGATAATCACATTTTATATATAATTTTTCTTTATAATTTATATTTTTATTTTCAATTGTTTTAAAACTAATATTTTTATTTAAGAATTTATAAATTCCGTCTTTTTCAATTTTTAAATAATTGTTTATATTTTCTTTTTTTTCAATTTCTTCTATAATAAATAAATTATATTCTTTAATCAAATTAAAATTATCTAATCTTAAAATAACATTGCTTTTTTTCGATTTTATTATTTTAATTATTTCAGAAATTCTTTTTTCGGTTATCTCTATATTATTTTTTTCGCTTTCGGCAATAAATTTCATTATTATTCTATTAAGAAAAATTCTATTCAAATTTTTAATATTTTCTATATTTATAGAATTTTTATTTATCAAATTCTTTTTATAAATATTATTAATTTTCTTTCTTAAAAATTTATTCTCCAAATAAGCTCTTTTTGAAAATTTTATTATATTATCTTTCGATTTTTTATTAATAGTTTCAAGCATTGGAATAATTAAATTTCTTATTTTATTTCTCGCGTATTTATTTTTTTTATTTGAAGCGTCCTCTCTATATTCCAAATTATTTTCTTTTGCATAATTTTCAATCTCTTCTCTATAAAAATTAAGAATCGGGCGTAAAATATAATTGTTCTTTTTTTTAAGGCAATTATAAATATCCGCTCCAGCTCCTTTAATCATTCTATAAATTATCGTTTCAACAAAATCGTCTTTATTATGAGCGATAATCAAATAATCGAAAATATTTTTACTAAAAAGCTCTTCAAAAAAATTATATCTATCTTCTCTCGCTTCGTTTTGAATGTTTTTTTTATTATAACTTCCTTCTTTTATTTCTTTAATGTAAATATTGAGATTATATTTTTTTGCAATATTTCTTGCAAATAATTCGTCTTTTTTAGATTCTTCTCCTCTCAAATTATAATTTATATGAATAATTATAAGATTGAAGCCAAGTTCTTTTTTTAATTTGTAAATTATATGAAGAGCCGTTTGCGAATCGATTCCGCCAGAATATGCGACAGCCAAAGTTTTTTTATTTATATCTTTTATGTTTTTAGTTAAAAATTTTTTTACGCTATTTAACATATTTTTTATAAAACATTAGCCGCAAGTTCGGCAAGTTTGGACCTTTCGCCTTTTTCCAAAGTAACCGTTCCGCTTAAAACTTCCGCTTTAGTTCTGTCTATTAAATAAGTTAAACCGTTATTTCTTTCATCCAAATAAGGCGTGTCAATTTGATGAATATCGCCCGTGAAAACTATTTTAGTTCCTTCGCCAGCTCTCGTTATAATAGTTTTTATTTCATGCGGAGTTAAATTTTGAGCTTCGTCAACTATAAAGTATATTTTATTCAAACTTCTTCCTCTTATATAAGCCAAAGGAGATATTACTATTTTTTCATTTTCAAGCATTTTCCTAATATTTTTACTCTCATCGCTATCTTCGGAATGTATATGCTGTATAACGGATAAATTATCAAATAATGGCTGCATATAAGGTTCTAATTTGCTATTAACATCGCCAGGCAAAAATCCCAAATCTTTATTTGACAAAGCGACAATTGGACGAGCGAGTAATATTTGTCTGTATTCTCTTCTTTTTTCAAGCGCCGCCGCCAAAGCCAAAAGCGTTTTTCCCGTTCCCGCTTTTCCCATAACCGTAACCAAAGGAACGCTATTGTCAAGCAAAATATCTAAAGCCATAGCTTGCTCTTCGTTTCTTGGTTTTATTCCATAAGCGCTTATATCGGTATTTATATGAATAATCGTATTGCTGTCTTCTTTATATTTGCCTATAACCGCTTCGTCTGCTTCGTTTACTCTATAACATAAATAAGTATTTGGATAAATAGAATGTTCGCTTTTAATTCCTATTTCATTATTATTTTTAAGCTCTTCTATATATACTTTAGCGTTATCGCCCGATATATTTTCAATTCCCGTAAACAATGAAGATAATTTTTCTATTTTATCCGTATTATAATCTTGAGTATTTATTCCTAAACTTCTCGCCTTCATTCTCATATTAATATCTTTAGTTATAAGAACGACTCTGAAATCTTCGCATTTAATATTATAAGCTGAAGAAAGAATTTTATGGTCGGGAATATTTCCAGAAAATATTTTTTTGAAATCCTCTCTCTCTTCGTTATTTACATCTACAAATATTTTACTTTTATTTGGAAGAATAGCGCCGTTTGAAAACATATCTTTTCCGTTATCTACAAGATTGTCAAGCTCTCTTATAAACTCTCTCGCGTTAAAATTAATTGTGTCGCTTCCTTTTTTGAATTTATCCACTTCTTCCAAAACTGTAATCGGTATTACTATATTTGTTTCTTCAAAAGAAAATATAGATTTAAAATCATGCAGTATAACATTTGTGTCAAAAACGAATACTTTTTTATTAGGAATAAATTTTTCAGTCATTTGCAAATCCTTTAGTATTTATAATTTTATATTTTTTATTATTATGATATATAAATTAAAAAAAATCAAATATTAAAAAGGATTATTTAATTTGATATTTTTCAAGAAAGTTAATTTTTAAAAATAAGGTTAAAAAAAAGAGGCTTACCCTTTCGGATAAACCCCTTTCAACTCAACTTTATTAAATATTAATTAGCCTTTATTCTCTTTTCCAACCTTTTTGACTAGAATGGTCTTCCAAATGCCAAAGATAAGGGTCAACGGAAACAAATTTATAATTAACATACCATGGTTGCCAAGATAGATTTCTTACCCCAGTAATTTTACTCGATGCCGTATATCCTGTTTTATTATTTTTAGAGTAAAAGAAGCTAACTCCGAATTCCGTATTGTTATCAAATGTATAGCCCGTATTTAGAACCAAAACTTCTAATTGTCCTCTAGTTTCTGACATATCTCTATCGCCCATAAATATATTTAATTGGTCGAAATTGTTAGCCGTAATTTCATTTTTAGTCAATACGGTTTCATATTCTCCGCCTATTCCCCAATCGGCTGGTTTTTTTCCGCTATAGCCTGTAAAATTTACAATAGTTCCTCTTATAAATTTTCTTACCAAAAGCGAGCCTTTGCCTTGTCTATAATATACAATATTAAAGTTTTTATCGAAAAAGTAATAACTTCCCGTTAGAGGTTCTCTTTGATTATTATTTGCATCTCTTATAATAAATCTTTTTCCATCGTTATTTTTCCCTCCTTCGATTTGCTTTTTCCAAATTTTATCGATAGTATTAGTATCTTGCCAACTAACTCTAATTTTATTCGCTTCTGGAACTTCCGATTTGTCTTCCCAATTAACGAAAGGAGCGTATATTGTATGATATGAGTTTTCTGGGAAAGTAGGTTTTGTAGTTGTTCCGCCTCCAGTAGTTCCGCCACCAGAACCTGTTCCTCCGTCAATAGTTCCGTCGCCAGAACTTGTTCCTCCAACGCTAGAAGTAGATTGAGTTGGGGCAATCGTTGCTGCAGAGAATGCAACTACTAGAATTATAACAGCCATTCTCCACAATAATTTTGACTTAAACATGAGAATCTCCTCGTCAAGGTTTTCATCCTCGACATTAAATATTTATTTTATAAGTTTTATTAGTCTTACATTTATAAAATAAGAATAATTGAAAAAATAATAAATACTGAAATAAACCTTTTTTAATTATATTTATTTTTTATAGAAATAAATCGTTATTATGCAATACACATTTAAATAAAGTTAATCTTTTTTAATTGACAAAAACAATAAAAAAACATGAGGAAAAGAAATCTTCTCCTCATGTTATAATTTAATCTTTTTTTAATTGACTATTATCTTATTTGAAATGCAATTTCAGCAGAAGAACCACCCCATTTAAATACAATCGTCAAATAACCGCCATCTTTAAAAGTAGCTTTTGCATCTCCTACGCTAACCACATCACCACCGATTACTATATTATAATTTTTGCTTTCAGGCGTTAAGTTGTATGATGTTCCGCTACCGCTTACATCAAATATCATGTCTTTTTCGCTATTATTTTTGTCATTAAAAGTTGAATCATTATATGTTTCAATAATTGCCTTGCCGTATTTTATAGACGCCGTATAGTAGCGAGTTTCACCGCTAACATTAGATTTCTGTCCGACCGAATTATACTATAGTGTCTTCTGGTTTTACTATTTTGTTTTTCACTTCATCTGAAGTTGAAAAATTGGCTGCCGTAGGCTTTTTTTACACGCTGCCATCGACACGGATAAAACTAACAAAATGTTAAAATATTTTTTCATTGTTCTATCCCTCCCCTTACAATGAAATAATTTTTTTATAAATAAAAAACCATAATAATTATTTAGATTTTTGTTTTTATTATTAGGTTTATTATTTATCTTACACCCCTAAACATAATAAATTATTTTAAAAAGTCAACTATTTTTTATCAACTTATTTTTTTATACGAATAGATATAATTATCATTATAAACGCGCAGGACATAGAAATCAATTTATTCCTAATTCTTAATAAAATTGACAATTCTAATTTGTTTAGTATAATCTATTAAAAATAAAAAAAAATAAAATTGTATGCTTAATAATTAATAACAAATATATGAAAGAAAAATTTAAAGAACATATAAATGAAAAATTTAAATATATTCCCGATAATCCTGGAATATATTTTATGAAAGACGAAAAAGAAAATATAATATATATAGGAAAAGCAAAATCTCTAAAAAAAAGAGTTCTTTCTTATTTTAATAAATCTATTAAAGACACTAAAACAACCGCTCTTGTGGAACATATAGCGGATTTTGATTATATTTTAACCGAAAATGAAGTCGAAGCTTTGATACTTGAAGCTGAAATGATAAGAAAGCATAAGCCTCATTATAATATACTTCTTAAAGACCAAAAATCTTTTCCTTTTGTAGCTATAACAAACGAGCATTTTCCAAGAGTTATAAAGGCGAGAAATGTTATAGATAAAAATAACGCTGATAAATATAAAAGTTATTTCGGACCTTATGTTGAATTTGGAAAAGCGGATGAAATAATAAAATTTGTTATAGATAATTTTAAATTGAGAAGATGCAAATATGATTTTCCGCTAAAAAAACCTATAAGACCTTGTTTGTATTATCATATAAAAAAATGCACCGCTCCTTGCGCGAATTTAATAAATGAAAAAGATTATGATAAAACAGTAGAACAAGCTTCAATGATTTTGGATGGAAATATTTATAAACTTGTTTCAAACTTAAAAAGAGAAATGAAATCTTATGCAAAAAAAATGGAATTTGAAAAGGCTAAAGAAATTAGAGATAAAATAGATATTCTTAAATCGATTAATGTAGAACAGAATATATATATTAATGAAAATGACGACATGGATATTTTGGGAATTTACGGAGAGAATGGAAATTATATTATAGTAATTTTGTCGGTTAAGGACGGAAAGCTTGCCGACAGAAAAGATTTTTTTATAAAAGCTCCTTCTATTAATGAGTTTAAAAAATTAGAAGAATTAAAAGGACTTGCAAAATATTCCGATATAGTTTCGGCTTTTTTTACTCAATATTATATTTACGGCAACTTAATTCCTAAAATAATATTAACAGAAATAAAAGTAAACGATATAAAGGTTATTAAAGATTATTTAAAAAAAATATCGAGAAAAACTGTAAAAATAAAATTTGACAAAACGAAAAAAGGCTTAATAAATATAGCAAACAATAACGCTAAACATCTTTTTGAAGAAAAAACTTTAGCTAAAGAAATTCCGATTGGAGTTAATAGATTAAAAGAAATATTTAAATTAAGCAAAGCTCCAAATATAATAGAATCTTTCGATATCGCGCATATTCATGGAAGTTATACTATGGCGGGAATGGTTAGATTCGTTAATGGAATTTCTGATAATAAAAATTATAGATTATTCAATATAAAAACCGTTAAAGGAATAGACGATTTCGCTTCAATAAAAGAGGCGGTTTATAGAAGATATAAAAGACTTAAAGAAGAAAATTTAAAATTTCCCGATTTAATTCTTATAGACGGAGGCAGAGGGCAACTTAATGCGGCAATAGAATCTTTGAAAGAACTTGATATTAAAGGACAGCCAATAATGGCGCTTGCTAAAAAATTTGAAGAGATATATTTGCCAAACAGAGAAAAGCCAATTTTATTGAGCGACAATGAGCCTGCAAGATTATTTTTACAACAAGTGAGAGATGAAACGCATAGATTTGTAAATACGAGTCATGGAAAGAAGAGAAGTAGAGAGATGATTAAAAGCGAACTTGAAAGTATTTCAGGACTTGGAAAAAGCGGTATTGAAAAATTATATACTCATTTTATAAATATAGAAAATATAAAAAGCGCTTCTTTAGAAAATATAAGAAATATTCCAGGAATAAGTTATAAAGTAGCGGATAATATATATAAGCATTTTCATAAATAATTATTTTTATAAATTAAAATATTATCGATTAAAGCCTAAATTTTATATAATTTATAAAAACAAAATTATTATATATACTTGACAAAATTATATTAATATTGTATATTTAACAACCATGTAAACAATTAATATAAAAAATAATAAAAATGGAGATAAACGATAATGTATGCAATAGTAGAAGTTAAAGGAAAACAATATAAAGTCGAAAAAGGACAAAATATATTAATAGAATATTTAGGAGAAGATGCAAAAGAGTCGCCTGAAATTAAAACTCTTTTATTAAAAAAAGACGATGAGAGCGTTATCGTTGGAACTCCTTATATTGAAAATGTAAAAGTTAATTCAAAAATAGTAGAAAGTTTGAAAGGCGATAAAGTGATAATTGGAAAGCATAAAAGAAGAAAAGATTATAGAAGAAAAACGGGACATAGACATAAATATCATAAAATAACTATAGAAGATATAATAGTTTGATTTTATGGCTTCGTTGGTAAATGTTCGTTATAATGTTTATGGAATTATAGAATATATTTCGGTTAATGGACATGCGGGAATAAAAAAAATCGGCGAAGGTTACGAAGTTTGTATAGCTTTAAGTTCCATTATGCAGGCAATGTGTAGAGCTTTAATTAGCATAATTGGAACGAGGCATTTAATTTATAAAATAGAAGACGCTAATTTGAGTTTAAAATTAAAAGATTTTGATAAACTTGAAGAAAGCAAAAAACAAGAATATAAAATTGTAAGCAACGGATATTTAATAGGAATAAAAGAATTAATTAAAGAATATCCCGATTATATAAAATATAAAGAAGAAATAATATAAAATAGGAGAAAAACATGGCTCATAAAAAAGGCGGCGGAAGTTCAAAAAATGGACGAGATAGTCAATCCAAAAGATTAGGCGTAAAAGTTTACGGCGGACAAAAAGTTATATCTGGCAATATAATTGTAAGACAGAGAGGAACTCAATTTCATGTCGGTAAAAATGTCGATATAGGAAGAGACCATACAATATTTGCAACCGCTTCTGGAACTGTAAAATTCTATACGAATAAATTTGGCAAAAAGGCAATAAGCGTAATTGCAGAATAATATTTTTATTATATTTTGTTATGGAAGATAATATAGAATTGTTATCATGCGCTTTGGAAGGCGGATGTTCAGCTAAAATTCCTCCCGATTTGCTTGAAAAAACTTTAGCTCCAATATTAAAATTAAAAACCGATTCTAATCTTTTATCGGATGTAGATATAGGAGACGATGCGGGAGTTTATAAAATTTCAGAAGATAGCGCTATAATATTTACGGTTGATTTTTTTCCTCCCGTTGTAGCCAATCCTTATTCTTTCGGACAAATAGCGGCTTGCAATTCTATAAGCGATATTTATGCAATGGGCGGAGAGCCTAAATTAGCTTTAAATATAACAATGTTTCCAAAAGAAGATTCTTTAAATATACTTGCAAATATCTTAAAAGGCGGACAAGATAAAGCGACTGAAGCGGGAGTATTGGTTGTCGGCGGACATACGATAACAGACGCTACGATTAAATACGGAATGGCGGTTATAGGTTTTGCAAATCCTAATCAAATAACGACTAATTCAAACGCTAAAGACGGAGATATTATAATTCTTACAAAACCATTGGGAACGGGTTGTTGTCTTGCGGCTATGAGAAACGGACTTATTAAAGAAAACGATATTGAAGATGTTTTTGAAGCTATGAAAACTTTAAATAAAAAATCATGCAAAATAATGAATAAATATAAAGTTAAATCGGCTACTGATATAACGGGATTTGGATTAATCGGGCATGCTTATAAAATGGCTTTGGCGAGCGATGTTTGTATAGAAATAAATACTTCAAATTTGCCTATGTTTAATAAATCTTACGAAGTTATAGATATGGGATGCATTCCAGGAGCCGCTTTTACAAATATGCGTTATGTCGGAGAAAATATTTTATTAGACGATAATATAGATTATAATTTAAAAATGCTTTCATTCGACCCTCAAACTTCTGGCGGTTTATTTATATGCATAGATAAAGATAAAGGCGAAAATATGCTTGCAGATTTATGGCGAGATAAAATAATTGACGCTGCAATAATCGGCAGAGTTTGTAAAAGAGATAAAGAATATATAAGATTAATCAAATAATATTTTCCAATTTCTAAATTAATTTTTTAGCCGAATCTATCAAACCGACAAATAAAGGATGAGGATTCGTTATTCTTGATTTTAATTCGGGATGAAATTGAACGCCTATCATATAAGGATGATTTTTAACTTCAACTATTTCTACCAATTCTCCGTTTTGCAATTTTCCCGTTATGATTAGTCCGTTTTTTTCCATATCGTTTATATATTCGTTATTGAATTCGTATCTATGTCTATGTCTTTCGCTTATGATTTTATTTTTATATAATTTATAAGATAAACTTTCTTCTTTAATTTCGCACTGAAAAGCGCCGAGTCGCATTGTCCCGCCTTTTAGTATATTTTTTTTCTGTTCTTCCATAAGAGTTATTATTGGATATTTTGCATTTTCATTTACTTCAATCGTATTCGCTTCTTTATAACCTACAATATTTCTTGCAAACTCAACGCACATTAATTGCATTCCCAAACAAATTCCCAAATAAGGAATTTTATTTTCTCTTGCATACTTTATAGCTTCAATTTTTCCTTCAATTCCTCTCTCTCCGAATCCGCCTGGTATAATAAGTCCGTTTATGTCTTTAAAATAATTTTTTATATCTTTATCATTTTCTAAAGTTTCAGCCGAAATCCATTTAATATCTACATTAATATCGTTATAAATTCCGCCATGATTGAGCGCTTCGATTAAAGAGATATAAGCGTCTTTCATTGAAATATATTTTCCGACTATCGCTATTTTTACTCTTTCATTTTTTATAGCTATATTTTTTTGTTTTATTATTAAATCATTCCAATTTGACAAATCTATTTTTTCGGTTTCAAGTTTAAAATGTTTGCATACAACATCGGAAAGCCCTTGACTTTCTAACATTAAAGGAACATTATAAATATTAGGTTCGTCAAAATTTTCAAATACATTTTGTTTAGGCAAATTGCAAAATAAAGCTATTTTAGCCTTATGCGAATCTTCCAAATGTTTATTCGTCCTACAAACTATAATATCTGGAATTATTCCGCTTTGCATAAGCTGTTTTACGCTATGCTGAGTCGGTTTTGTTTTTATCTCTTCGGAAGAGCTGATAAAAGGAATTAAAGTGACATGAATATATAAAACATTTTCTTGTCCCAATTCCGCTTTTATCTGTCTTATCGCTTCGATGTAAGGAAGAGATTCTATATCGCCGATTGTTCCTCCGATTTCGGTTATAACTATATCCGTTTTTTTAGGGTCATTTTCTCTGTAAATTCTATTTTTTATTTCGTTAGTAATATGCGGAATAACTTGAACCGTCTCGCCCAAATATTTTCCCGCTCTCTCCATATTTATAACATGCTGATAAATTTTTCCTGTTGTCACATTGCTATATTTATTTAAATTTTCGTCAATGAATCTTTCATAATGCCCGATATCCAAATCTGTTTCCGTGCCATCGTCCGTTACAAAAACTTCTCCATGCTGAAATGGACTCATAGTTCCAGGGTCAATATTTATATAAGGGTCGAATTTTTGAATAGTTACGCTTAATCCTCTCGATTTTAATAGTCTTCCCAAAGAAGCCGCCGTAATTCCTTTTCCAAGCCCAGATACGACTCCGCCCGTTACAAATATATGTTTAGTTTTCATTTAATAACCCTTTTTTATTTTTATAAACAATATCATTAAAGAGATATTAAATCAAGTAAATTTTATAAAGTAAAATTATCTATAATTAGATTGTAATATAATTAAAATTAATTTCATAAAATAATCTTGCTGTCCTACGCTAAAGTAGGGTAGCAAGATTGGAGTTTTAAAATGAAAAACTCTTAAAATCTTGTTTTCCTGAAATAAATTAGGATATCAAGACATGAGAATTTCAAAATGAAGAATTCTAAAAATCTCGTTTTCCTATATAAAATAGGCTATCAAAACAAATTATTATAATGCTCTTATCGTTTAATCTTGTTTTCCCATATCAAATGAGATATCAAAGACAAAAAATTACAATCTTATTATGCTTTTTAAATCTTGTTTCCCGCATATTAAATAGGCTAGCAAGACATTATCGTTATTCTCGGTAAGCTATAGAAATTTTGTTTTCCTATATTAAATAGGTTATAAAAACAAAATGAAACACACAAAAAACATTCTTAAAATTTTATTTTCCTATATACAATAGGTTATAAAAACTTAAAAAATTTCTTCTAACAATTGCAATGAATCTCCTTTTCCCATATTCAATAGGTTATGAAAACAAATTAAAAAATTTTTATCTATTATTAATCTCTTTTCCCTATATCTAATAGGCTATAAAAACAAATGAAAAATTTTTTTCTAACAACAATAATCTCTTTTACCTATATGCAATAGGTTATAAAAACTAATGAGAAAATATTTTTACATTCTAATAAATCTTGTTTTTCCGCAATTAATTATTATCGGGCTATCAAGACACTAAACTCAAAAAACAAAATTATTTGCAATATAACATATCGGCATAATTTGTCAATATTTTGTTTTCCTATATTAAATAGATTATCAAAACAAAGAGTTCTAACATGAACAACTCAAAATCATGCTTTCCTATTTAATAGGGTAGCTAGACTCAAAAAAAACAAACTATTTTCAATTAACATTATTTAGTAATATATAATATTTTATTAATTTGTCAATAGCGCTTGACATTTTATATTATAAATAGTATTATGAAATATATTCTTTTGGAGAAAAATTTTATAATGAAAGCAAATCGAAACTTTAATAAGTTCAATAAATTCAAAAATAAAAATTACGATAAGCCAAATATAAAACAACCGATAAAAATTCCAGAATTATATTATTTGTCATATTTCTTAAAAGATAGCAAAAAAGACGGAAATAAAAATAAAATTAAAAAATATTTTATGCCTTTATTAACTATTATAGTTGAAGATAAAGATTTTAATAAAAATAATTTGAATATCAAAAAATCTTTTTCTGTTATTATAAAAAATAAATATAGAAAATTGCCGATAGAGTTTAAAGAAGAATATATTAAAAATCAGAATATATTTGAAGAAGAGATTATATTAAACGAAAAAATAGAAAAATCTTTTGAAGATGCGATAATATTTTTAAGAGATTTTAGAAATATTATGATTCATAAAAATATAAAAGAAGATACTTTTTCAAGATGCAATTTTAAGAATTTTGACGGAGAATTATTTTCCTTTTTAAGAATATGTTTAAAGTCGGAATATAAATATAATTTAAGAGAAAAGGAATTATTAACCGATAAAAATTTTTCTTCGTATAAAATCGACATTAAAGAAAATTATATTGATAAAGTTTCGCAAATGAATTCGTTTGAAATGAAAAATGATTTTAAAAATATTCCGTTTATATACGCTTTAATTATATTAGCAATGTTTACAGAAAGTAAATATATTAAAGAATTATTGGATTTAATAAAAGTAAAAAAATTTATAAAAGATATAGTTTTGTCTTTTTCTTTAAGAAGAGATTACAAAACTTTGATTTCAGGAATTATTTCAGAAGAAGAAAAATTATATTTTAAGCAGCTTGAAATGTCAGAGCAGATTTATAAAGAAACTTATAGCTCGGGAAAAAGAGCGATAAAGAAATTAGATTATTTTAATTATGATAATAAAGATAAAAAATATAATATTTACGATAATGTGATTAGATTTTATACTTATATAAATAGTTTTCCTAAAATAAAAGAATTTGAAAGCGATATAAGAGAGTTTAAGGCAAATGAAATAGTAAAATCAAATATAAATACTATGAACTCTATTAAAAAATATAATCAAAATGCAAGAGAATATAATAATAAAATAGAAAGAGGTTTTATAAAATTAGCCGTAAAAAGAGAAAATAATAATCTCGAAACCGATTATAAAAAAATTATTCCGACTATTAAAAATGTATTTAGAGAAGAAGATATATTTATGAAAGAAGCTATAGAATTTTTATCTTCAAAATATAGCAATGAATTTGGAAAAGATACTTGGACAATTTCAGGAAATGCGGTTATATGGCTTGAACCTAACGATAATATATGTTTTGATGTGAGAAGAAAAGTTAAACCTTCTAAAAACGGAATGAATTCTATATATAAAATAGTTTATAACGAAAAAAATTCAAATAGATATAGTTTAAATAGATATAATTTAAGAGCTTTAATTACTTCTATACTTATAAACGGCGATTTGAGTTTTAAAGATTTTAAAGATACGGCGACTAACAATTTGAAAGTTAAAAATCATAATTCAGAAAATACAAATAATTTATCGCAAGATTTAAAAAATAAAATTCCTAATTGGAATAGATATAAAAAAGCGTCTTTAATCGTTAAAACTGTTAGAAAATCTATTATTAAAGATATTCATCTTCATAATAAAGATAGCGTAGGTTTTTATAAAGAATTTATAAGAATCTTGTATAAACTCGATAGCGGAAATTCAAATATTTACGATAATGTTGTCGAAATCATTAATAAATATGGAATACCAAATGAAAATCTTTCAGAAGAAATAATAAAGTTGTTAAAATATAATAATTTAAAAGATATGGCTTTAGCTTCAGTTGATATTTTAGTAAGCGTTAAAAAGAAAAAAGAAATAAAGCAATCTATAGCTTCGTTTAAAACTTGGAGCAAATTTGCTTTCTTGCCCGTAAATCAGAAAAATAAAAATATTTATTCTTTATTAGGTTGGGAAAATATTAAAAATAATTTATTAACAGAAAATAGCAAAGCGGATATATTTGAAATTTTATTTAATTACTTTAAGAAAAATAATATAGCAATTCCTACTATAGTTGGAATATATCAAAATTATATTAAGAATAATAAAATTAATTATTATGAAGAAAAAGAAATAAGAAATATTATAGCCGAAGAGATGATACTTTATTTTATATATTTAGAATATATAAAAAATATTGAAACTAAAAACAAAAGCTATTTTTATTTTGAAAGTCGTAAAAAAGATAATAATATTTTAGATTTTAATTTAATTTGGGATTTGAATCCAAAAATTAAAATTAATATTAAAGATTATATTAAAAGAGATACAAAACAATCTTTAGACTTTATATTTGATATTAAAAGAATAAAAGAAGACGGAAAGATAAACGGAAAAGAAGATTTGCAAAAATGTTTAGAAAGTTGTTTATCGAATTATAATATAATAATTAATCATAATGTTTTTAAAAGCAAATGTCCAAAGCCGACTTCAATTATTCAAAATAATATTTTAAATGCAAATAATATTATCGATATAGTAAAAGTTTTGAGATGGGCGCAAAAAGAATTATTATATTTTATCTGCGGAATGGAAACATATTTAATATATAAATTGTCTATTTCATTAACCGAACATCAATTTAAAAATCTATCTGAAGAAAAAGGTTATATTGATTTTAAAGACTTGATTGACAATTATAATAAATCTACCGATAAAAAACTTGACGGTAAATTAAGCGTAGTTAAAAATATATTGGCGCATGGAAGATTAAGCGATTATGATTATAATATTATTGTAGATATTTTAGATTCTTCGCTTTCAAAACTTAATTTATCTTCTTTATACGAAAATTATAATAAAAAAAATTAGCAATTCAATATAATAGATTTTGACAAATAAATTTATATTTTAATATAAACTTCTTCTTTTCAAAAATAACATAAATCTTAATTTTTTACAATTTTATAAATTATAAAATATTTTACTATTGCCAAAATATTGGTTTTATATATAATATAATAAATAAAAAATATATTAAGGAGTTTTCATTATGAGAAAAACATTAGCTTTATTAATTACATTATCTTTCGCTTCAATTATGTTTGCCGATATGGTTGTTCCAATTTCGCAGTTGCCTAAATCGGCTCAAAACTTTATACAAAAAACTTTTCCTGGCGCTCAAATATTTAAAGTTAAAAGAGACGATGGAAAATTTGAAGTTAAATTAAATAACGGCGTTGATATGAAATTTCTTCCAAATGGAGAATGGGTAAATATAGACAGCGATTATACTCCTATTCCGATAACGGTTTTGCCTCAAGCGGTTCAAAATACGGTAAAACAAACTTATCCTCAAGCTTTTATTACGGATATTGAAAAAGAATTTGGAAATTATAAAATTAAATTAAACAATATGATGGAATTATTTGTTTCTTCAAGCGGACAATTTATTGGACAAAAAATGGACGATTAAAGTTCGTAAAATTGTAGCCATAAAAATACAAATAATAATTTAATTTTAAAAGTTTAGCATTATTTAATAAATAGATTTTCTAAAAAGTCTATTTATTAAATATTATTTTCAATTGCAATATTTTATTAATTATAATTGAATAAATACAAAACTATAATTTTTTAATTTATAAAAAAACATAGCTATAATATACAAAATTTAAAATTTCAATGTTTTATAATAATACAATTTAGTAATTCTTAATATAAATATAATCTTTGATTTAATAAAAATCGCTCAAAAACTATACATAAATTGTAATCAAATTGGCATAATTCTTGCTTAATATATTGTATAACAAATGATAATTTTAATTCATTGTTATAAAACAAAATAAAAATTATAAATTAAAAGGAGATTTAACTATGTCAAGAAGAATATTTTTACCAGCTTTACATTCAATGTTGGACGATTTTAGAGGTTTTGATAATAGTCTTATCAATTTCTATAATAAGGCTTCAGATTATAAAATAGAAGAAGACGAAAAAAACTATACTATAGAAATGGATATGCCAGGCGTGAAAAAAGAAGATTTGGAAATAGGCATTAAAGAAAATATACTTTCAATATATGCCGAAAGAAAAAAAGAAGACAAAACGGAAAATAAAGAAGCCGTTGTAGTTTCAAAATACGAACAAAGCTTTAATATAAGCGCAAAAGGCATAGATATAGACAATATTCAAGCTAATTTGGAAAACGGAATACTCACTTTAACTCTTCCTAAAAAAGAAGAAGTGAAGTATGAAAGAAAGATAAATATTAGCTAAACATCAAATTAAATATTAAACCTTAAAAAACCGCTCTCTTTATATAATTATAAAAGGAGCGGTAAATTATTTTAAGAAGATTATTCATTGTATCGTTAAATTTTATTTTTTATATATTCAATTTGCGCTTTAACCGATTCGGGAGACGGTCCTCCTTCTACTTTTCTTTGCATTATGCATGTTTCAAGGTTTATAGCTTCAAAAATATCTTCTTCAAATTTATTAGAAAATTCTTTATATTTTTCAATCGGCAGAGTTTCGAGAGTTAAATTATTTTCAATGCATAACCTGACAATCTCGCCCGTTATTTTATAAGCGTCTCTAAAAGGAATTCCTTTTTTAACCAAATAGTCCGCGCAATCCGTAGCGTTTATAAAACCTTTTGCCGCAGCTTCTCTCATATTTTTTTTTATTATTGTCATTGTTTCAAGCATTGGAATAAAAGTATTAATGCAAAGTTTAACCGTATCGATAGCGTCAAAAATTGCTTCTTTATCTTCTTGCATATCTTTATTATAAGCGAGCGGAAGCCCTTTCATTATTGTAAGAAGAGTATTTAAATCTCCATAAACTCTTCCCGTTTTTCCTCTGATTAATTCGGTTATATCGGGATTCTTTTTTTGAGGCATAATTGACGAACCCGTAGAATAAGCATCGTCAAGCTCTATAAATTTAAACTCCCATGAACACCATAATATTATCTCCTCTGAAAATCTTGATAGATGCATCATTAATATTGATATTGCCGATGCAAGCTCTATACAAAAATCTCTGTCGGAAACCGCATCGAGAGAGTTTTGAGTAATTTCATCAAAGCCGAGCAAATTACAAACTCTCTGTCTGTTTACCTGGTAAGTAGTGGACGCCAAAGCTCCGCTTCCCAAAGGCATAATATTTATTCTTTTATATGTATCTTCAAGTCTTCCTAAATCTCTTAAAAACATTTGAGCGTAAGCCATAATATGATGAGCGAATGTTATCGGTTGAGCGCGTTGTAAATGAGTATATCCAGGCATAACGGTTTTAAGATTTTTTTCGGCTAAATCGATTAAAACTCTCATAAGTTTTTTTGTAAGATTTTCAATTTCTTTAATTTCTTTTTTTAAATACATTCTTATATCGAGAGCAACTTGGTCGTTCCTTGAGCGAGCCGTATGAAGTCTTTTTCCCGTATCTCCTAATCTTTCGGTAAGTTCCGATTCTATAAACATATGAATATCTTCGGATGCAGAATCAAATTGAAGTTTTCCGCTTTCTATATCTTTAAGAATTTCTTTAAGCCCTTCTACTATAGTCTTACTTTCTTCTAAATCAATTATATTGCATTCTCCAAGCATAGTCGCATGAGCTATAGAACCTTCAATATCTTCTTTATACATTCTAGCGTCAAAAGAAATTGAAGAATTAAAATCGTTTACTTTTTTGTCAATCTCTTTTGAGAATCTGCCAGCCCACATTTTTTTATTTTTCATTTTTTATTTTTATTCTTTATCTTCTTTTCCATATTTGCTCTTACTTTAACGGGAAGCCCGAATAGATTGATAAATCCTACGGCATCCGCTTGATTATATACATTATCTTCGCCGAAAGTTACAACCTCTTCATCATGAAGCGAATACGGAGATACTACTCCAGCGTTTATTATATTTCCTTTATATAGTTTAAGTTTAACCTCGCCCGTAACGGTTTTTTGAGTTTCCGTAAAAAATGCGCTCATTGCCTCTCTTAAAGGAGTAAACCATTGCCCGTTATAAACTATATCTGCAAATTTAATCGCTAAATGTTGTTTTACTCTTAAAGTTTCTTTGTCTAAAGTAATAGTTTCAAGGACTTCATGAGCATGATATAAAATAGTTCCGCCAGGAGTTTCATAAACGCCTCTCGATTTCATTCCAACAAGACGATTTTCAACAATATCAACTATACCGATTCCGTTTTTTCCGCCGATTTTATTTAAAGCGCTTACCATTTCTACTCCATTAAGTTTTTTACCGTCAAGAGTCGTAGGAATTCCTTTTTCAAAACCGATTTTTATATATGTAGGTTTATCGGGAGCTTGAATTGGCGAGACTCCAAGTTCTAGAAAATTTTTCTTTTCGTATTGAGGTTCGTTTGCGGGGCTTTCTAAATCGAGTCCTTCATGAGATAGATGCCATATATTTTTATCTTTAGAATAATTTGTTTCTCTGTTTATTTTTAAAGGAATTTTATGAGCTTCAGCGTATTCTATTTCATCCTCTCTAGATTTTATATTCCAAACTCTCCAAGGCGCTATAACTTCTAAATTTGGAGCAAATGTTTTAAATGCAAGTTCAAATCTAACTTGGTCGTTTCCTTTTCCCGTGCATCCATGACATAATGCGTCAGCTTTTTCTTTAATCGCTATCTCTGCAATTTTTTTTGCGATTATCGGACGAGCGAAAGAAGTTCCGAGCAAATATTTATTTTCGTAAACGGCTCCAGCTTGAAGAGTCGGATAAATATATTTTTGAATAAACTCTTCTTTTAAGTCTTCCACATAAAGTTTTGAAGCGCCTGTTTTTATAGCTTTTTCTTCAAGTCCGTCAAGTTCCGTTCCTTGTCCGACATCGACAGAAACCGCTATAACCTCGCAATTATCGTAATTTTCTTTAAGCCATGGAATTATAACGGAAGTGTCTAATCCGCCAGAATAAGCCAAAACTACTTTTTTTATTTTTTTTGACATAATGATTATTTCTCCTATTTTTTAATAATATAAAAATTTATTATTAATTATAAAATTATATTTAATAATTATATACCATAAATTTATAAAATCAATTATTAAATATCGGATGCGGGGAAAATCATAAAATTCATCGATTCTATAACTTTAAGCAAAGCGTAAGCCGTATCAAGCGAAGTCATACATGGAATATTATTTTCTGCGGACGCTCTTCTTAATTTTAAACTGTCAGAGTGAGTTTGATTATCGTTTTCTATAGTGTTTATAACATAATCAACTTTTCCAAATCTTATAATATCGATTATATTTTCAAATTTGCTTTCGTATATTTTTGAAACTTCTTTAACATATAAACCGTTTTCTCTCAAAAAATCTGCAGTTCCTTTTGTGGCGTATATTCCGTATCCGATTGCGAAAAATCTTTTTGCCAAATCCAAAACCTCGTTTTTATGATTGTCGGATATAGTAAGCAAAACATTTCCATGAAGAGGAATTTTCATTCCGCTCGCTCTCAATGCCTTATATAAAGCTTTTTCAAAATTAATGTCAAAGCCTAAAGCCTCGCCCGTGCTTTTCATTTCAGGACCAAGCAAAGTGTCTACGCTCGTTAATTTTGCAAAAGAAAATACGGGAGCTTTAACGAATACTTTATCTCTTTCTTTCAAATACAGATTTTTATAACCTTGTTCTTTAAGAGATTTTCCCAATATGCACATAGTCGCTATATTTGCCATTGGAACATTAGTTATTTTGCTTAAAAAAGGAACTGTTCTACTGCTTCTTGGATTAACCTCCAAAACATAAACATGCTCGTTTTTATCGATTATAAATTGTATGTTATAAAGACCTATAAAATTAAATCCCTTTCCTATTTTTTCCGTATATTCTATTATTGTATCTTTTGCTTTTTTAGATATTGTTTGAGTCGGATAAACGCTTATAGAATCTCCCGAATGTATTCCCGCTCTTTCAATATGTTCCATTATTCCAGGTATAAATACATTATTTTTACTATCTGCTATAGCGTCAGTTTCAACTTCCTTGCCGATTATATATTTGTCGATAAGTATAGGAGCTTTATTGCTTACTTCTTTAACTGCTGTAGACATATATTTTTTTAAAGCTTCATCGTTATTTACTATTTCCATAGCGCGCCCGCCCAAAACATAACTTGGACGAACCAAAACAGGATAACCTATTTTTTTAGCTATTATTAAAGCTTCTTTTACGGTAAATGCTGTCTCTCCCATAGGTTGCGGAATATTTAATTTTTTAAGCATCTTTTCAAATTCATGTCTGTCTTCGGCTTTATTTATACTTTCAAGCGAAGTTCCTAATATATTAACTTTATGTTTTGTAAATTTTTCAGCCAAATTAATAGCCGTTTGTCCGCCAAATTGAACTATAACGCCTTTAGGTTTTTCAAGTTCTATTATATGCATAACATCTTCTATGGTTAATGGATCAAAATAAAGTTTATCGGAAATTGAAAAATCTGTAGAAACTGTTTCGGGATTATTGTTTATAACTATAGCTTCGTATCCTGCATTTCTTATAGTCATAACCGAGTGAACGGTTGAATAATCGAATTCTATTCCCTGCCCGATTCTTATCGGTCCCGAGCCTAATACTATAATATTTTCTCTTTTGCTTTTATGAGATTCGTTTTCCGTTTCGTAAGTGGAATAAAAATAAGGAGTTTCGCTTTCAAATTCTCCCGCGCATGTATCAACCATTTTATAAACGGGAATTATATTATTTTCTTTTCTTAAATTATAAATATCGATTTCTTCGACATTCCAATTTCTTGCTATATATCCGTCTGAAAATCCATACTTTTTGCATTCTCTCAATATTTCTATATTCATAATATTTGATTTTAATTTTTTTTCCAAATCAATTATGTTTTTTATATAGTTTAAAAAGAATCTGTCTATATGCGTTATATTAATAATCTCTTCAATATCTTTACCTCTTCTTATAAGTTCCGCTATTATAAACATTCTTAAATCGTCTCTTTTCTCTATTCTCTCCCATAATTTTTTTGTAGTATATTTTGACAAATCTTTATTTTCTATATGGTCGCATTTTATTTCAAGCGAACGAACGGCTTTCAAAAAAGACTCTTCAAAATTTCTGCCAATGCTCATAACTTCGCCTGTCGCTTTCATTTGAGTTCCAAGTTGTCTGTCAGCATTTGGAAATTTATCGAATGGAAGACGCGGAAATTTTGTAACTATATAATCAATAGAAGGCTCAAAACATGCAAAACTTTTTTTTGTAATAGGATTTATTATTTCGTCTAAAGTCATTCCAACCGCTATTTTTGCGCTTATTTTTGCAATCGGATAGCCCGTAGCTTTGCTTGCTAGAGCGCTTGAACGCGAAACTCTCGGATTAACTTCTATAATATAATAATTAAAACTTTTAGGGTCTAAAGCGATTTGAACATTACAACCTCCGCAGATTTTCAAAGCCCTTATAATTTTTAAACTTACATTTCTTAAAGTTTGATTTTCAACATCGCTTAAAGTTTGACAAGGAGCTACAACTATGCTATCTCCCGTATGTATTCCAACAGGGTCTACATTTTCCATATTGCATACAACTATAGCGTTATCGTTATTATCTCGCATTACTTCGTATTCTATTTCTTTATAACCCGCTATACTTTTTTCAATTAAACATTCGCCTACGGGACTAATTTTTAATCCCGTTTCGCATATATCAATAAGTTCTTTTTCATTTCGGGCGAATCCTCCGCCCGTGCCACCAAGAGTGTACGCTGGACGAACTACCAAATGATAACCAATTTTATTTGCAAACTCTAAAGCTTCTTCGACTTTATGAACTATAGCGCTTTCTGGGACAGGTTCGTTTATTTTATTCATAAGCTCTTTAAAAAGTTGTCTATCTTCGGCGCAATTAATGGCATTTAAATCAGTGCCTAAAACTTCAATATTATTTTCATTTAAGATGCCCGAATTGGCAAGCTCGACTACTAAATTGAGTCCCGTCTGTCCTCCCAAAGAACCTAAAATTGCTTGAGGACGTTCTTTATAAATTATTCTTTTTGCAAAATCTAAATTTATAGGCTCTATATATATTTTGTCGGCAATTGCTCTATCCGTCATTATTGTCGCAGGATTTGAATTAATTAAAACTACTTGATAGCCTTCTTCTTTAAGAGATTGACAGGCTTGAGTTCCCGCATAATCAAATTCTGCAGCTTGTCCAATAACTATAGGTCCCGAGCCAATAACCAATATTTTTTTTATATCTTTTCTTTTAGGCATTTTTTGTCCTCTTATTATTATTCATTAAATTAATAAAGTTGTCGAATAAATATTTGCTATCTTCGGGCCCAGGGTTCGATTCGGGATGATACTGCACAGAAAATACGGGATATTTTTTATGTTTAATTCCCTCGCAACTTTTATCATTTAAAGATATATGAGTTAATATTAAATTTGTTTTGCTTAAACTTTCTATTTTTACCGCATAGCTGTGATTTTGACTCGTTATCGCCACTTTATTAGTTTCCAAATCTTTAACGGGATGATTTCCGCCTCTATGTCCGAATTTTAATTTTATAGTATCCGCTCCGCAAGCTAAACTTATAATTTGATGCCCTAAACATATTCCAAATATCGGAAGTTTTCCAATTAATTTTTTTATAGTTTCTATAGATTCGGGAATATCTTTCGGATTTCCAGGTCCGTTTGAAAGCATTATTCCATCGGGATTTAAATTCAATATTTCATTAGCCGAAGTATTATAAGGAACTACGATTAAATTGCAATTTCTTTTGCTTAACTCTCTTATTATTCCAAGTTTTGCTCCATAATCTATTAAAACGACTTTCTTTCCGCCGTTTGGTATCGGATAAGCTTTTTGAGTCGAAACTGTTTTTACTTGATTATTTGCATAAGGAGAGTTTTTTAATTTTTTAATTATATTATATTTATCTTTTAAAGAGTCGGACATTATAGCTTTTATAGTTCCAATCTCTCTAATTTTTTTTGTAATCGCTCTCGTGTCTATTTTTTCAATTCCCGCTATTCCTTTAGATTTTAAAAAACTATCTAAATTATTAACGCTTCTAAAATTATTAGGTTCTTTGCAAGCTTCTTTAACAATAAAACCGAATATTGCAGGATTCAAACTTTCAAAATCGTCTCTGTTAATTCCATAATTTCCAATTAGCGGATAAGTCATAACGACTATTTGTCCGCAGTAAGATAAATCGGAAAGCGTTTCCTGATAGCCCGTCATTGAAGTATTAAAAACAATTTCTCCGATTCTAAAATTATCCGAACCGAAAGCTTCTCCCTCGTAATAACTTCCGTCTTCAAGTATTAAATATCTTTTCAATTTTCATTTCCTCAATAATTAAAATTTATAAAAAAAGATTGACAATTAATGAAAACATTAATCTATCAATCTTGCTTTTTCAACTCAATATTTTTCAATATTAGTTTTTCTTTTATATAAAAATTATAATAAATCATTTTTACGACTTTTCTTAATATATTTTGATTATTATAACATATATAAAATTTTATTTCAATAAATTTTTTATTATATTCTTCCTATAGTCGCTACCATAACGGCTTTAATAGTATGCATTCTATTCTCCGCTTCGTCAAATACTCTTGAATATTTGCTTAAAAATACTTCATTTGTTACTTCCATTTCTGTAAGTCCAAATTTTTCATGGACATCAACCGCCGTAGTAGTATTTAAATCATGAAATGAAGGCAGACAATGTAAGAAAATAACATTAGGATTATTTGTCTTTTTTATCATTTCCATATTTACTTGATAAGGCTTAAGTAATTTTATACGCTCTTCAAATTTAGATTCTTCTCCCATTGAAACCCAAACATCCGTATAAATAACATCTGCATTTTTTACATCGTCTATATTTTCGCTAAAGTTAATAGAAGCTCCCGTTTCTTTAGCAACCTCTTCCATTTCTTTAACTAGCGAATCCGAAGGAAATAATTTTTTAGGCGCGATACTCCAAAATTCCATACCCATTTTAGCCGCTCCAATCATAAGAGAGTTTCCCATATTATTTCTTGCATCTCCAACATATACAAATTTAACTTTATTAAAAGGTTTTGCAACATATTCTTTTACGGTTAAAAAGTCAGCCAATATTTGAGTAGGATGATATAAATCGGTTAGTCCATTCCATACGGGAACTCCCGAATATTTAGCCAAAGCTTCGACTGTCTCCTGTTTGAATCCTCTAAATTCTATTCCGTCATAGAATCTACCTAAAACTTTTGCCGTATCTTCAATGGATTCTTTTTTACCCATTTGACTATCATTTGAACCTAAAAAAGTTACGCAACCGCCTTCGTCCATTGCAGCGACTTCAAAAGCGCATCTCGTTCTTGTGGATGTTTTTTCAAATAGAAGAACGATATTTTTTCCTTCTAATAAATTGCCTTTTATTCCCGCTCTTTTTTTAGCCTTTAAGTCGGATGCTAAATTAAGCAAATAGTGAATTTCATCAGGCGTAAAATGTTTTAATGTTAAAAAATTTCTTCCTTTTAAGTTTACAGGCATTTTTAATCTCCTTCTTATAATTAACTACTTTCAAAAATAATTATTATATTAAATATTATATTTTAGTAAATAGTAAGTCAATATAAACTAAACTACGAAATTCTTATATAATTAATAAACATTTCTTATTATTTTTATAACTTTTATTTTTAATAAAAAATTATTACCTCTTATTAAAAATATATTTATCAATATTATTAACATGCTCTTCATAAGTTGTAGAAAAAGCATGTCTTCCTGTTCCATCCGCTACAAAAAATAAATAATCTGTATCGGCTGGATTAAGCGCCGCTTCTATAGATTTTACTCCGCTCGAACATATAGGAGCTGGCGGAAGTCCTTTTTTAAGATAAGTATTATAAGGGCTTTGCATTAATCTAATCGCATCCGCTATATCTTTAGATTTTACAGTTTCTATAGCCTTGCCTTTTTGTAAAGTCATAGCGTAAATTGTAGTCGGGTCGGCTTGAAGTCTCATATCTATAGAAAGTCTATTATAATAAACCGAAGATATTATTTTTGGGTCGTCTAAAGGTCCCATTTCTTTTTCTATAATCGAAGCCATAGTTAAAACTTCATGCAAACTATAACCTAATTTTTTAGCTCTATTTTCAAAATCTTCTCTTGGAAATTTTTTAAATAAAGAATCTATCATTAAAGTTAATAATACTTTTGGCGGATTTCCTTTTACTATATAATAAGTCGAAGGAAAAATATAACCTTCAACGCTTTTGGCGGGAATATTATATTTTTGCAATATTTCTTTATCATAGCATAATTTTAAGAATTCGTTTTTTGTAGTAAAATTTTCTTCTTCCAAATAATTTGCTATTTCGTAAATATTTTTTCCTTCCGCTATGGTTAATTTGCTCATTACTTGCTTTCCGCTATTTATATGTTTCATTATATCAATCATATTCATGGTTTTATTTAATTCGTAATATCCGCTTAAAAGTTTTCTGTCGTATTTTAAATATTTAGATATTAAAGAAAATAATTTTGCATTTCTGATTAATCCCTGCAATTTAAGTTTATTTGCGATAGAATTTGCGCCTTCGCCTTGTTTAATTTCAAAATATACGATTTCGTTATATTTGCTTGTAGGACTTATAATAAATTTAATAAACGCGCTAGCTAAAATTATATTTGATATTATAAGTAAAATTATTAAAATAATCGCTTTCTTCATAAAAAAATTTTCTTATTGATAAATATATTATATGTTAAATTAAATTAATATATTTGTCAATTATAATATATTCGCAATTAATTATTATTAGACTTTATAATAAATTTTGTTTGCAAAAATTAATAAAAAATATTAAAATACACAGTAAATAAAATTATGTTAAGTTGTATAAAAAATGAAAAAAAGAATATTTTTATTAGCTTTGTCTTTTGAACTTATTATAATAATTGCAACTTCGGTTTTAAATGCAAAAAGTATGCCTGAAATTACCGATATAATTTCAAAAAATAAAATAAATTATAAAACCGCCTTAAAATTGCATAACGATGGAAAATATTTAGACGCTTATAATCAATTTACAAATATAATAAACGGAAATGACGAAGCTTTAATAAGAGATTATGTAATATATTATGGAGCGAAAAGCGCTTTTTATTGCGAAATGTTTGAAGAAGCGATTGATTTATATTCCTTGCTTATGAAAGAACATCCTCGCTCTTATCTCTATCCTTATGCCGAACAATATAAAGCTTTAGCGGAATTTTACAGAGATGATTATCCCGTGAGTAATTTTTTTAACGGAAAAGCTCAAAAATGGATTAAAGAATTTGTAGGATTAAAAGCTTTACAAAAAACAAATAATAAAAATAAAAAAATAGCGCTTGAACTTATAAATAGATTTTACACTAAAGATGCAATAATTTATTTTAATAATAATTTTCAAAAAGAATCTTTGAATTTGCCTAATAATATAAAATATAAAATGGCTACGGAATTATATGAAGCGGGATTTAGAAATTCATCGTTAAATTATTTTAATTCTTTAATAAAACAAAATTATAATAAAGCAAATTGTTTGTATTATACGGCTAGAATAAATCAACAGGAAAATAAAAGAGAGGAGGCGGCAAAATTATTTGACATATATCTTGCAAATACAAATAATAAATCTTATAGAAGATTAGGACTTTATTATAGCGCCGATAATTATTATAAATTAAAAAATACAAAAAAATCTATTTCGCTTTATCAAACTTTTTTAAAAGAATATCCGAAAGACGATTATGTTCCGAGAATTTATAATATATTTTTAAATGAAAGTTTAAATGCAAATAATTTGATTTCGGCAAAAAGATATTTAACAAACAGTTTAAAAAAATTTCCAAATAATAGATGGACGGAAACATCTTTAAAAAGTTATTTGAGAAAATCTTTGAGATTAAAAAATAAAACAGAAACATATTACGGATTAAAAATACTTGAAGAGAGACATTCAAAATTAAGAAACGATTTTATATTATCTTGGAATATATGGATTGCAAACGAATTTAAAGATTTCAATAAAAGAGATGAATATGTTTTGGAAACTCTTTTAACTAGCAAAAATCCTTATTATATTAAAGGCGCTTTAACTTTGGCAAATAAAGATATGCTGCAAAATGTATATTCAAACAACGCTTATAATATGGAGGAAGCTAAAAAATTTTTTGCAGATTCAAATTATTCAAAAACGCTTGAATTTTTAAATAAGATTCAATTTATAGATTATATAGCGACTAAAAGAGAAGATAAACTTGTAAAAGAAGCGAGAGATATTGCAAAAAAAATATTTATGCAAAATAAATTTGTTAAAGATTTTTATTCTAAAAAAACCGAAAACGAAATATTTAACGAGCTTTCTTTACAAACGAGAAAAGAATCAAATAAATCGATTTTGCTTTATTATTACGGAGATAATCAAAACGCTTATAACGAATTTGATAAAATCTATAGCAAAACTCAAACTACTTATCCTTTATTTTATTATGCCCAAAAAATATTTTTAAATTCCGCAAACACAAAAAGATTTATGCAAATATGCAATAATATTGGCAAATATTTTGGTTATCCTTATTCTCAAAATGTAGATTTGCTTCCTGAAGAGTTTAGAAAATATATTTATCCGCGTTACTTTGACGATTTGGTAGTTCCCGAAGCGAAATATTATAAAATAGAGCCTGAATTTATTTATTCTATAATGCGCGAAGAAAGTTTATTTGACTCAAAGGCGCTTTCTTGGGCTGGAGCGAGAGGATTAATGCAACTTATGCCCGCGACTGCAAGAGCGGAAAATAAAAAAACGAGATATAAATTTAATCCTCTTAATTTATACGATTCTAAACAAAATATATATTTGGGAATTTCGCATTTATCTTGGCTTTTTCAAAGCGAGAATGCGAGTAATTATATTATCGTGGCTGCGAAATATAACGCTGGTTCAAGTAGAGGAAACAGATGGAAAAACGAATATGGAACTAATAATATGTATAGAACGGGAAGATTTATAGATATTGAAGAGACGGAATATTATGTCGAAAAAGTAATGAAAAGCTACGAGTATTATAGTAGGTATTATTAAAAATTTAATTTAGCGAAAAAGTCCAATTTATAATCCATTAACTTTTCCAAATTCAACCTTTCCTCTCAATTATTCTAATCAAATAAATTCTTAATTTACTTCGCTATCTTTTTATCGAATTAAGAATAAATATAAATTGTATTCTCTTTTGACAAATAAAATTATTCTGCTATAATATATTTTATGAACGAATTTGAATATTTAGAAAAAAGCAAAAACGAAATT
>OIYR01000255.1_pt1 | contig 31073 bp, 30 predicted proteins | sample 1588221 | NCBI WGS metagenome assembly OIYR01 (sample SAMN03283292) | human gut metagenome | biome: human-associated habitat; material: feces | host: Homo sapiens | place: Peru | collected 2012
CTACGACACTTCGGGTATGAACCGAATGCTCTAGCCAGCTGAGCTATTCCGCCATATTTGCCGATATTTAAAATCAGCAAGTCTAATTATATTGCATTTTTTTTTATTTGTCAAGACTTTTTTCAAGATTTCTAATTTTGTGTCGAATGATATTCGTCAATACCCCATTCTTCTTTCAGTGTATCCGAAACAGGGAACACCCTAAACAGCATAATACTGCTCTTGCTGTCGGTTTTGTTCTCCTGAGTGCTAAGTGAAAAAACAAATCCGCGATACCAAAATGAATCTCTGCTGTCGGTAGTTATTCGGTAAAAAATGTTTTCAAGGAATTCCTCACTTCCCGTCGGAAATCCGCACGCTGCCTCAGCCGTTATCGCCGCTTGCTCCAGCACCCTGTTACTGCTTCCGCTGTCGCCCTCCTGCGCCATAAAACTGCTTATCGTTGTTCCCACTCCGATATTCAGCAGTTTTCCGCTTTCAGTCTCAACCGTTGCGGTCAGGTTTGTTTTATCGGTGTTATAATAGTAATACTGTATTGCAACGCCTTTTTCATCTGTTTTTTGCTCGCCGTTCTTTAGCCAGCCGTCAAATGAAATAAAATCCGTTTGACCAAGCTTAGTTTTGATCTCGTTATATCTTTGAGTAAAATCCGAAAGCGTAAGCGTAAACCTCATACCGTTTACGTTGTCACTTTCTTCAACCGAGCCTGCGTTTTGCACGGGATAAAATTCATCGACAGTTGCCGCATTTGAAGGCAGTTCAAGGTCGATTTTTTCCTGCTTTTGTTTGCAAGCCGAAAGTATCGGAATACCTATAAGAATTATGCAAATTACCAGTACGGAAATTGCCTTTTTCATATTTTACCTCACTGCAATTATTTACCAAGCTTTACCGTTACAATTTAGGGATAACTTTTACAGTTGCCCGATAGAGGACAGCCGCAAGGGCTGTCCCTACAATTCAGTGCGGAAACGCACATATTTTACAAACGTTATGTTCAGCAGAAACACTCTGTTTTTCAAGCCTTCCCCTTGAGGGGAAGGTGGCGGCGGAGCCGTCGGATGAGGTGTAGTCGCAAAGCGGCGTGGAAGCGCAGGGTTTGTTATAAGGTTTCCACCTCATCAGTCACTTTGTGACAGCTTCCCCTCAAGGGGAAGCCACGAAAACATCAGCGTAAGGCTTTAGCCCTCGGACAGCCGCAAGGGCTGTCCCTACAATTCAGTGCAGTGAAATTCTTAAACAATTTGTCAGATAATGAAACACTGCTACACTGCTGACATAAAAACGTTGTTTCCATATCACACTCGTTACTATGATGAACAGACGTTTGTCAAAATATGAAACGTTGCTGCACTGCTGACATAAAAACGTTGTTTCCATATCACATACGCTATTATGCTGAACAAACGTTTGTCAGAATATGAAACATCACTACACTGCTGACACAAAAACGTTGTTTCCATATCACACTCGTTACTATGATGAACAGACGTTTGTCAGAATATGAAATATCACTACACTGCTAACATAAAATTTTATTTGTCTTCGGCTGTCGGCTCGCTTGCTTCAGGTGGTTGTTGTTCAGCGTTTTCCGTCTGTTCGCCGCTGTCAATATCGGTTTCTTCCTCGTTTTCGTGAGGCGCACGAGCAACGGTCACAACTTTATCTCCCTTGCCTGTTTTCATCAGCGTAACACCCTTTGACGGACGTGAGCAAACTCTGATTGATTCTGCGGCAATTCTTATTATGATACCGTCCTGAGAAATAATGATAACGTCGTCGTCAAGGTCAACCACCTTGATTGCGGCAACATCGCCGTATTTTTCAACATGATAGTTAGTCAGACCCTTACCGCCGCGGCTCTGAACACGATAATCGTCAGGGCTTGAAAGTCTGCCGTAGCCTGTTTCGGAAACGGTAAGAACATATCCGCCCTCACGCACAACGCTCATTCCGACAACGCTGTCGCCGTCTTTAAGCTTGAGCGCCTTAACGCCCCTTGCCTGTCTGCCCATAGGACGAACGTCGGTTTCGTTAAAGCGAATTGCAACGCCCTTTTTGGTTGCAACGATAACCTGACTTTCACCGTCGGTCATTCTTACCCATGCAAGCTCGTCACCCTCGTTAAGCTCAAGAGCAATGAGTCCGCCTTTGCGCGCGGTGTTATATGCGCTGAGCGCAATACGCTTGATAATGCCCTGACGGGTTACCATAATCAGATATTTATCCTCGTCAAACTCAGGCACTCTTATCATAGAAGTTACCTTTTCGTCGGCAGAAAGCGGCAAAAGATTAGCAATATTAATACCCTTTGACTGTCTGCTTCCCTCGGGAACTTCGTAGCATTTAAGTCTGTAAACTCTGCCCTTGTCGGTAAAGAACAGAACATAGTCGTGCGAATTGATAATAAACATTTCGGTCGCAACGTCCTCTTCACGTCTCGACATTCCCGAAACGCCTCTTCCGCCCCTGCGCTGAATCTTGTAAGTATCGGCGGCAAGACGTTTTACATAACCGAACTGTGTAAGCGTAAGAACACATTCCTCCTGCGGAATAAGGTCCTCAATGTCAACCTCACCGCTGATTGCACAAATCTCGGTTCTTCTCGGATCAGCATACTTATTGCGAATGGCAATAAGCTCCTCCTTAACGATTTCAAGCTTTCTTGTTTCGCTTGCAAGTATCTCCAAAAATTCTTTTATTTTTGCCTGCAAAGCGGCGATTTCCTCGTCAATCTTTGCACGCTCCATATTTGTGAGCTGTCCCAAACGCATCTGAACAATAGCCTGCGCCTGAATCTCGTCAAGACCGAAACGCTCCATAAGAGCCGCCTTTGCGCTCGGCAAATCCTTGCTGTGGCGGATTATCGCAATTACCTCGTCAATAAAGTCGATGGCGATTTTCAAGCCCTCTAAGATGTGCGCTCTGTCCTGAGCCTTTTTGAGGTCAAACTCTGTGCGGCGGCGTATTACGTCCTCCTGAAACTCAATGTAGCATTTAAGCATATCCTTGAGCGTAAGGATCTTTGGTTCGCCGTCAACAATAGCAAGCATAATTGCGCCGAATGTAGTCTGGAGCTGAGTATATGAAAACAGTTGGTTAAGCACAATCTGCGGCGAAGCGTCACGCTTTACGTCAATCTCTATGTGCATACCTATTCTGTCGGAGTGATCCTCAATATTTGAAATACCCTCAATGCGCTTGTCCTTAACAAGGTTTGCAATAGTTTCAATAAGTCTTGCCTTGTTTACCTTGTAGGGAAGCTCGGTAACAATAATCTTAAATCTGCCGTTCTTTGCCTCAACAATTTCGGTTTTGGCACGAACGGTTATTTTTCCTCTGCCCGTAGCATAAGCGGCTCTGATTCCGCTTCTGCCCATAATTATGCCGCCTGTCGGAAAGTCGGGACCGGGGATATATTCCATAAGCTCGGCGGTTTCTGCGTCGGGATTATCAATAAGCGCACAGACTGCGTCTATTGTTTCACCGAGATTATGCGGCGGAATTTCAGTTGCCATACCAACGGCAATACCGCTTGAACCGTTTACAAGCAAATTTGGAAAACGGCTCGGAAGCACAACAGGCTCTTTGAGTCTGTCATCGTAGTTTGGAATAAAGTCAACCGTATTTTTATCAATGTCGGTGAGCATATCCATAGAAATCTTGCTCATACGGGCTTCTGTGTAACGGTAAGCGGCAGGCGGGTCGCCGTCAACAGAACCAAAGTTGCCGTGACCGTCAACAAGCATATATCTCATAGAAAAGTCCTGAGCAAGACGAACCATAGCGTCATAAACCGAGGCGTCACCGTGAGGGTGATAAGAGCCCAGCACCGAACCTACTGTGTCGGCGCACTTATGATACGGCTTTGACGGTTCAAGACCTCTTTCATACATCGTATAAAGAATACGGCGGTGAACAGGCTTTAAGCCGTCGCGTACATCGGGCAAAGCTCTTGCAACGATTACACTCATCGAGTAGTCGAGAAAGCTCTTTCGCATTTCATTTTGCAAATCAACGTCAATTATTCTCTTTTGGGACTGCTGTTCATTTTGCTGTTCATTCATCTGATCGTTATCCATTTTTTACCTCTTCTTACAATTTTAACCGGGTTATTTCAATATCATACTGTTTGCTATGCTGAATATAATCTAAGTGCAAATGTCTGTCAAATATTAAACGCTGCTACACCGGAATAAAGAGGCTCTCGCCTCCCACCCTTCAGTCACTTTGTGACAGCTCCACTCAGGGGGAGTCTTTGAACATCTAAAGCGGCACAGTCAGATATATACCCAAAAACTCATTACACAAAATACTTTATATTTGCATTAATTTTTTCAAAGAGTTCGGGCATACGCTTTTTGATATTGCACGGTTTGAACGTTTTTGCATCAACAAAGCCGTGCTGAGTTGAGCCGTAGCCAAGCTCGGTTTCCGTGCCGTCGTCGTTAATGCGCTTTACGGAATATGAAAACTCTATTCTTGCGGCGCTCAGTAATGTGCACCATGTGCGGATTATCAGCTTATCGTCATATTTTGACGGCAGTCCGTAATGACAGTTGAGGTTTAAAACAGGCGTCATTACTCCTGCGTTTTCCATATCTCTGTAGCTTGTGCCGAAAAGTCTGATATAGTCGGCTCTGCCCATTTCATACCATATCGGGTAATTTGAGTGATGTGTTATTCCCATTTTGTCGGTTTCAACATAACGCACCCTGATTATCGTTCTTGCATGCATAGTAAACTTCCTTTTTGTTTTATGATATTAAACGTCAAGATTCTGAACATACTTTGCATTCTGCTCAATAAACTCTCGTCTTGGTTCAACCTTGTCGCCCATAAGTATTGTAAAGGTTTCGTCCGCCGCCTCGGCGTCGCTGAGATCAACCCTGAGCATAAGCCTTGAATCGGGGTTCATTGTGGTTTCCCAAAGCTGTTCCGAATCCATTTCACCAAGACCTTTGTATCGCTGAATCTCGGTTTTACCCTCGGTCTGCGCCAAAATCTGGTCACGTTCCATATCCGAATAAGCGTACTTATGATTTTTGCCCTTTGAAATTCTGTAAAGCGGCGGCTGAGCGATATAAACGTGTCCCAACTCAACGAGCGGGCGCATATATCTGAAAAAGAACGTAAGCAAAAGCGTTCTGATATGCGAGCCGTCAACATCGGCATCCGCCATTATAATAACTTTATCGTATCTCAGCTTTGATATATCAAATTCATCGCCGATACCCGTACCGAGTGCGGTAATTACAGGCATAAGCTTGTCGTTGCCGTAAACTTTGTCTATTCTTGCTTTTTCAACATTCAGCATTTTGCCCCAAAGCGGCAAAATTGCCTGAATACGTCTGTCACGTCCGCCCTTTGCAGAGCCGCCTGCCGAATCACCCTCGACTATAAATATCTCGGTTTCACTGCTGTCACGGGACTGACAGTCGGCAAGCTTGCCGGGAAGCTGAGCAGATTCAAGCGCAGATTTACGTCTTACGCTCTCTCTTGCTTTTCTTGCGGCTTCTCTTGCTCTTGCGGAGGCAAGCGCTTTTTCAAAAATAGCCTTTGACACGGCGGGATTTTCTTCAAGATAGGTCATCAGCTTATCTCTTACGAGCTTATCAACCATTGTCCTTACCTCGGTGTTGCCGAGCTTTGCCTTGGTCTGACCCTCAAACTGAGCCTCTTTGAGCTTTACGCTGATTACCGCCGTCAAGCCCTCTCTTACGTCCTCACCGCTGAGGTTTTTGTCGCTGTCCTTCAGCTTTCCGAACTTGCGTGCATAGTCGTTCATAACATAGGTGAGCGCACGCTTAAAGCCCTCTTCGTGAGTACCGCCGTCCGTGGTGTGAATATTGTTTGCAAATGTAAGCAGATTTTCGTTGTAGCTTTCGTTGTACTGCATTGCAATTTCAACCGCAACAGTGTCTTCTGCGTTTCTTGCGGCAAAATATATTACATCGGGGTGGATAACCTCAAGAGAACGCTTTTTGTGAATAAACTCAACAAAGCTCTTGATACCGCCCTCATAGACAAAATCTTTTTTGATTATGTTGTCAGGGTCACGTTCGTCCCTAAGCTCAATATGTACGCCTGCGTTAAGAAACGCCTGCTCACGCAGTCTGCGTTCAAGCACCTCATACTCATAAACCGTTGATTCCTTGAATATTTCGGGATCTGCCTTAAAGCGAACCTCTGTACCTTTTATATCTGATGTTCCTATCTTTTCAAGAGGTGTGATTATTTTACCTCTTTCGTAACGCTGAAAATACACGTCCTCGCCGTCGCAAACCTTGACTTCAAGCCACTCGGAAAGCGCATTTACAACAGACGCACCAACGCCGTGCAGACCGCCCGAAACCTTGTATCCGCCGCCGCCGAATTTTCCGCCTGCGTGAAGCACGGTAAACACGACCGTTACGGCAGGAAGTCCTGTTTTGCTGTTTACGCCTACAGGAATACCTCGTCCGTTATCGGTAACACGAATAATATTTCCGTCCTCGATAACTACGTCGATTTTTGAACAATAGCCTGCAAGCGCCTCGTCAATAGAGTTGTCAACTATCTCATAAACAAGGTGATGAAGTCCTCTCGGACCTGTAGAACCTATGTACATACCGGGGCGCTTTCTTACAGCTTCAAGTCCCTCAAGAACCTGAATTTCGTCAGCTCCGTATTCCTGGTCAACCTTTGTGACAACTATCTCTTCGCTTGCGTCCGTGGATTCAATCAATTCATTCTGTTCTGTTGTTTCGGTGTTTTCAATCTTTTCGTTATCCAAAATATTTACCTCTTTCATACGTTTCAATCCACACCCTCGGTGCGGAGAAACATCTCTTTTTGGTGTTATCTTTCATATATCAAATCTTATTCAACACAATCATTTGACGGATTTAAACCTCACAAAAAACGGCATAAGCAAAACTCCGACAAATACTGTCACAATATTAGTAATCATCAGCGTTAAAAATGTAACGTTGCCTATCACATACAGTTCAAAAACATCAAAAATTGCAGTAATCAATGCAATTATTAAAAATAAAATTAAAATTTTTATTCTTGATACTTTAAACTTTTTGCCGCAGTGATAACATTCAACATTCTTTTTATATAAAAGCTTGTTTACATCGCCGTATCTGAATATCGTGCCGCAGTGCGGACAAACAGGTAATTTAAACATTTTTAAAACCTTCTGTTTGAAGAATATCTGTTTGTATTGCTTTTATCGGGCTTTTTGTCATCTGTGGGAACGTCGTTTGAAATATAGTGATGCTGGCGGCTCACCGTATGCGGCGTTTCCGAGCGAATTTTTTTAAGCGGGGCGTCGTCATAGGAATGATTTTCGCTTACGTTATCAATAACGTGAACATATTTTCCTGAAATTTCTTCTTCTGTCCTTTCGGGGTGATAGATATTAACGTCGTCCGAAGCATTTGCGTTTTCGTCACGGCTCATCTGTTCTCTTGCGGCGTTTCTTTCGGCTCTTATCTTGTTAAAAACGTCGGAATTTATCCTGAACTGACCGCTGTCCTGAGAAAGCGGCGACTGATCGCCGGTTATCTCGGAAACCATAAGATTATCGGAATATTCAATTCCCGCTTTCTTTGCTTCCATAGATTTTTTGTATTTTTTGAGAGGTACAAAGCCCACAAACCTCGGCGATATAATTGCGAATATTATCAGCGGAAGCGCAACGCAGAGAATACCGAGAGGATTATCGGCAAGTCCGGCAAATATCCAGCCTGCCATAATACCCACCGATACAAGTGCAAATACAATAAACACGATTATTATTGAACGGTTAATAACAACCCGCATCTCTTTTCCGCATCTTGTGCAAATATATTCGGCTTTGCGCCTGCTTGACAATGCGGCTGTGTATGAAATTCTCCTGCCGCAGTACGGACATCTTTTTTTCTTCATATATTTTCCTCTTTTTATGTTAGCAGTGTAGCAACGTATAATATTCTGTCACACGTCAATTAAACATAGATAATAAACGCCCCTAAAAATATTGCGACGAATATTTTCTGAGCTTTAAGGTTTTTGTTGCAAGCTGAGATATATAAACGGTTGTTTTGCCGTCCTTTTCACATACAACAAACGATTTCGGCAGTTCATAAGAAACATTTACGACCTGCCCCGATTTTTCGGCATAAGTCAAAAAATCTCTTGTTTTTTTAGACACGGTGCAGGCGTCAATATCAAACATCGCAACTATGCTTTCGGCTTCAATCACCGTGTCCTGTCCCAGGTGAAGATACATCTGTAATTTCTCCGTTTTCTACCTGAAAAATTTTTCCCTCTTTGAGCTGTTCCTTATTAGACTTTTCACAGCAGGTTATAAAAACCTGACAATCTCTGATTTCGTTTAGCAAAAAATCCTGCCTTTCGCTGTCGATTTCCGACAACACGTCGTCAAGCAAAATAACAGGCTCTTCTCCCATTTTTTCTTTCAGAACGGTTGCTTCGGCAAGCTTCAGTGACAAGACTGCGCTTCTCTGCTGTCCCTGAGAGGCAAATGCCTTTGCGTTTTTGCCGTTTATCAGAATTTCTATATCATCACGGTGCGGTCCCGCATTGGTCACTCCCGTGCGAATATCATCTCTTTGATTATCGTTAAATTTGTTCCTCAGCTTTTGATTTATCAGCTCAAGACTGTCGTCAAGCTCAATTTCTGCCGATGAAACATATCTTATTTTCAAAACCTCTTTGCCCTTTGAAATGCCTTTATGATAAAACTCCGCCTTTTCGGTCAGCATTTTTACATAATCAAGCCTTTGTTTTATGAGCATTGAGCCGTATTTTATCAGCGGTTCGTCCCATATTGCAAGTGTATCTTCAAGTGACGGCCGCTTGTAAATATCCTTTAAAAGTGAGTTGCGCTGAACAAGTATGCGGTTAAATTTTGAGAGTATCACCGCATTTTTAAGCTTTTCACGGCAAATTGCGCCGTCAATAAATTTTCGTCTTTCGGAAGGTCCTCTTTTTATCAGATTAAGATGTTCGGGCGAAAACACAACAGCGTTGAATTTTTCTATAAGTGCAGACGCCGACGGTTTTTCAACTCCGTTTATCTCAACCTGCTTTTTGTTTTGCAAAAACACAATCCTTGCGCTCTGTTCACGTTCCTGACCGAAAAATCTCATCTCGATTTTTGCGTTTTGACTGCCGAATTTTATAACCTCGTTATCCTTTGCGCTGCGAAACGAATGTCCGCCGCAAAACAGCCACAAAGCCTCAATCAGGTTTGTTTTGCCCTGAGCATTTTTGCCGTATATAATATTTACTCCGCCGCAGGGAACGATTATGTCGCTTTTAAGGTTTCTGAAATTTTCAACTTTAAGCGCAAGTACCTTCACATTTTTCAATCCCTACTGCTCAACGGCTATCCTGTTTCCGTCAAATTCAACAACGTCGCCCGACCTGAGCTTTTTGCCCCTCATTGTGCAGACCTCGCCGTTTACCATGACTTCGCCGTTCTGAATCACAATCTTTGCTTCTCCGCCTGTTCCCGTAAGACCGCAGAGCTTTAAAAGATCCTGCAATTTTATGTATTCCGTTTCAATTTTTATCTTCTCAGCCTTCATTTGCAAGCCTCATCGGAACAACGATACTCAAAAAGCTGTCGCCCTTTACGGGTTTTATGATTATCGGAGCAATCGGTCCGTTTAATATCATTCTTATCTCGTCTGTGTCTGTATTTTTTAGCGCTTCAAGCATATACCTGTTGTTAAAGCCTATCTCAACATCCTCTCCGATTATCTGAACGGAAATTTCGTCGTTAGCCCTGCCCACTGCCGACGCACACGAAAGCTTTATTTCATCGTCTGCAAATCTGCACCTTACGGGGCTTTGGATTCTGTCGTTATTCAAAAGCGCCATTCTTTCAACCGAATCAATAAGGCTTCTTGTTGAAATAATTAGCTCTGTTTTTGTATCGTTTGGAATCGTGGTTTTGTAGTCGATAAAAGTACCCTCAATAAGTCTTGAAATTACACGGTAGCTGTTTATCTGAAATGCAATATGTCTTTGTCCGATAATTATATCGACATTTTCGTCATCGTCGGTTAAAAGCTTTAGTACCTCAAGCTGTGTCTTTCCCGGAACAACAAAGCTGTTTTTGCTCTGAGAGTCAACGTTTTCACTTCTGACAGCCATTCTGTAGCCGTCAATGGCAACTATCCTGAATATTCCGTTTTCAATCTCAAACAGCGAGCCTGTATAAATCGGCTTTGATGTGTTGTCGCTTACCGCATAAACTGTTTGCCTTATCATATCACGCAGTATTTTTGATTGAAGCGTTATTCCGTCGGTCTGTTCAAAGGTCGGAAGGTCGGGATATTCAACGGACGACATACCGATGATGTTAAAATCTGCGCTTCCGGATTTTACGTTTACAACCATTTTGTCGTCGGTTTCAACGGTAATTATTTCTTCGGGCATCTTTCGTACAATGTCAAGAATAAGCTTTGCCTTGATAACAAATTCGCCTTCTTCCTGAATTGTGGCGTCAATGTCCGTAGTCATACCGATTTCAAGGTCATAGCCCGATATATTCAGCTTTTCACCGTAGCCCTTTATGAGAACGCCCTCAAGAGCGGGAATAGACGCTTTTGTAGAAACTGCCCTTGAAACATTTGAAATTGCGTTAACTATATCGGTTCTGAAACATGAAAACTTCATACGGTAAAACCTCTCTTTATATAACTTAATTATTTTAGTAGTAGTAATAGGGGATGTTAAAATGTAGAAAAACCTTGTATATCGGCTTGAACTCCGTAAAAAAGCGTCCACAACCGAAAAGGACAAGTTGTTTGATAATGTTTAAAATAAATCAACAAAATTCAACATTCAACATCACGTTAAAAGATGTTATGTCAATGTTAAATTTTTTGTTAAGAGTGTAGCGACGTATAATATACTGTCTTACGTCGGTTCAGCATAGAAATCAGTAGAATATGAAAACAACATTTTTTGTTAAGAGTGTAGCGACGTTTCATATTCTGACAAACGTTATGTTCAGCATAGTAGCGTGTGGGATATGAAAACAACGTTTTTGTGTTAGGAGTGTAACGACGTTTCATATTCTGACAAACGTTATGTTCAGCATAGTAGCGTGTGGAATATGAAAACGACGTTTTTTTGTTAGCGGTTTACTACCTGTCGCGGATATTTTTGATGGTATCCTCAATAAGCTCCTTAACCTTGTTATCCTTTTCAATCATTTTTTGAACCTTTTGCAGTGTATAAATGATTGTGGAATAATGTCTGTTTCCAAACTCCTCGCCAATGGCAACCATCGGCAAGGTCGTCATATTACGGGTTATATAAATTGCAATGTGCCTTGCATTGCTTATATTTGCGCTTCTGTTCTTCTGAGAACGAATCTCGTCGGGCGAAACGCCGTAGGTTCTTGCAACCTCGTCAATTATGCGTTCCACGGTAACTTCCGGCGGAACGTCATTATTGAGAATATCCGAAATAACCTCCTGAGCGGCTGAAATATTCGGTTTTTCATTATTTAAAAGTGATTTTGCCTTTAATTTTTTGACAGTTCCCTCAAGCTGACGAATATTTGATTTTATTTTTGAGGCAATATATTCGCACACCTCGTTTGAAAGCTCGATTCCGTCAATTTCAGCCTTTCTCTTAATTATTGCAATTCTTGTTTCAATATCCGGCGGCTGAATGTCGGCAATAAGATCCTGTTCAAACCGTGAACGCAGTCGGTCGTCAAGCGTCTTGATTTCCTTTGGCGGACGGTCGGACGTCAGTACAATCTGCTTGTGAGCGTCATAAAGCGCATTAAATGTGTGGAAGAATTCCTCCTGTGTGCTTTCCTTGCCGCCGATAAACTGAACGTCGTCAACAAGAAGAATGTCGGCTTGTCTGTATTTGTGTCTGAACTCGCTCATTTTTGCAAGGCGAAGCGACTCTATAAGCTCGTTTGTAAAATCGTCGCCCTTTATGTAGCAAATAACCTTGTCGGGGTCATTCTTCTTTATTTCGTTGCCGATTGCATAAAGCAGGTGAGTTTTGCCGAGTCCCGAGTTTCCATACAAAAACAGCGGATTATATGCCCTTGACGGATTTGTTGCAACCGCAAGGCAGGCCGCGTGTGCAAACTTGTTTGACGAGCCTACAATAAATGTGTCAAAGGTATATTCGTATCTTGTGTCGGTGATTTCTTCTTCAGCCTTAGGCGCAGTTGTTTCACTGCTTTCGATTTCTTCGGGAATTTTGAGTGAAATAATAAATTTATTGTCAAAAATTGCTTCAAACGCTTCATTTAAAAGCGGAATATAACAGCGCATAATCGTCTGACGGTGAAAATCGTTCGGCACGATAAGGTAGGCTGTATTGGTCTTAAAGTCAAGCCTGAGCGGTTTTATTCTGCTGATCCACGTATTATAGGCAACATCTGTAATTTTGGTTTTGCAATAGGAACAGATCAGCTCCCAAGCGTCCTCAAATGAATCCATAAAATTTCCTTCCTTTTTGTGCCGAAAATGCACTGAATTTTCTTAATAAGCAAAGTAAAAATAATCTCTGAATTTTGTTATCAAAGCCTAAAATACCATTCTCAACTATTATACTATATTACTGTAAAAATTGCAAGTTTTTTACGGCGGCTGTAGTTGAGAATAAAAGTATTTAATAATACTTTAAATACTTGACAATGTTGAGTGATAAATATAAAATGTACTTTAAGAAAGAGGTTTGATTATGAACAAAATAATTAAAATATTATCCGCTGCGGCAATAGCGTCGATTGTGCTGACATTTACGGCCTGCGGCGAAAATACTTCGTCAAAATCCGAGCCGACGACCGAAATTCAAACGACCGCCGCTCAGTCCGATGCCGCAACGGATACAGAGATGAAAACCGAAACGGATCTTTCCGCACTTCACAAAATCAATACCGAAAGCGGTGATGACTTTGCCGGTGCGTGGAAAATAACCGACGGCGTAGGAGCGGGACTCAAATCATTTACGTTTGAATTTGACGGAAATAAAAAAGCATATCTGATAATTGACAATGTCGGATACATCGGCAATTATGCTTTTGAAGAGAAGGACGGACAGAAAACTTTTAACACACAGCTTTTGTTCGGTCTTGACGGAAGCTATACCTATGAATTTTCCGATGATAAAAACACGGTGATTTTGACAAATATCGAAAACAAAAGCACTACGACAATGGAAAAAGTTGAAATTGCAAACTGTATTCCGTCTCCGCAGGAAAATCCCGAAACAGACGAAGCTCTTCTCGGAGCTTGGCAGGGTGAAAGCGGAGAAATAGTATATTTTGACAAAAACGGAATTATGTATGATTCATTCAGCTTTCAGTTTACGTTCAGCAATTATTCCGTTCAGGACTCAACGATAACGTCAACATATGTTATGAAGGAAGAAACCACGGATACCTACACATATTCGGTTGACGGCGACAAGCTTAAACTTAACGGCGATCAATATATAAGAATTTCAGCCGATACAATAGGTCAAAATTAACAGTTAAGCAAGCGCTGATTAAATCACGCTTGAATGATTTTTTATCTTTCTTGTATATTTTCCGTCAGTCTGTCCAAAAAAATTAATTAAAGAAAAATAAAACAGACCATGCAGAGATTTCGGTTTAAACCCTGCAAGGTCTGTTTTTATGTGCTTGAATTTTTATTTTGTTACCTTATTTAATACCGTATTATCCAAATTAATCCATCAAATTTCCTTGCAAAGCTCGTCAACGGTTGTATTAAGTGCCTGAGCCAGACCAAGACTGACTGCAAGCGAAGGTACCTTCAGTCCGTTTTCAATATGAGCTATCATAGATTGATTTACCCCCACTGTGTGTGCAAGCTCTTCTTGCGACAGACCTTGTTTAAGTCTGTATTTTTTAACATTTTCAGCTATATTCATAATAAATTCTCCTTGTTTTTAAATTATTACTATGGTATTATAATAAAAGGTAAAAGTGCATCAACACTATAATACTCTAACTTTAGAGAAATTACAATATTTTTTTCACTAATTTCAAAGATTCGTATATTTTGCACTAAAAAAAGAGGTAATTTTGTGTATTTTTCAAATGAAATTGCAATTAGAATAAAAAAGAGGGCAAAAGAAAAGCAAGTAGTTTTGTCAAATATGTTTGAGCAAATCGGTTTAGGCAGAAACACAATGTCAAATCTTAAAACATCAATGCCGAAAGCAAACACCATAGCAAAGATAGCAGACTATCTTGATTGTTCGGTTGATTATCTTTTAGGTCGCACGGATAAGCCGGAAATAAACAATGAAAAGAAAATCAATGCTACGGCAGTGTACGACCAATCGGAAAAACAGGGCGTAAGTACCATTATATTGCCTTTTTACAGATTTTCGGCGTCTGCGGACACGGGTGTGGAAATTATTAATGAAAAGCCTGTGGAATACACAAATGTGCCAAAGAATGAGACAACAAAAACAGCGGACTTTCTTTTTGAGGTGCAGGGCGACAGTATGCAGCCGGAATTTTTTGACGGTGACCGTGTTCTTGTAAAGCACAGCGAGAGTATTTTTGAAGGTGAGATAGGTATATTTGCTCTGAACAGCGATTATTACGTTAAAAAAATGGGAAAAAATGAGCTTAAACCCCTTGACCCTGCATATGATTCCGTAAAATTAGAGGAATATGAAAATGTACGTTGTATCGGAAAGATAATCGGAACAATCGAATAGTATTTGTGCGTTTTTACGGAGGCACAAAAGGTGCAGCCCGGATAAAATGAAACATAAAAAAGCTGTCGCAATTTATCTTGCGACAACTTTTTTTAATGCCTTTATGTTTAAATTGTATCAGCTCTCTTTTACAACGTCTCTGATGACCTTTGCAATATGAGGCTGAGTAAGTTTGAATTTATCAAGAAGCTCCAAAGCGGGACCGCTGTAACCGAAAACATCCTGAACGCCGATTCTTGTAACCTTAACGGGATATTCCTCGCTGAGAACTTCGCTTACCGCACTGCCGAGACCGCCGATAATATTGTGTTCTTCAACGGTAATAACTCTGCCTGTTTCCTTTGCCGCCTTAACGATAATCTCGCGGTCAATTGGTTTAATGGTGTGGATATTGATAAGGCGTGCGTTTATGCCCTCTGATTCAAGCTCTTTTACAGCTTTTAAAGCCTCGTTTACAACAAGACCTGTTGCAATAACCGCAACGTCGCTGCCTTTGTGAAGCGTGATACCCTTGCCAAGCTCAAACTTGTAGGTTGCAGGGTCGTTAAAGCTGTCTATTGCAAGTCTGCCAAGGCGGATATATACGGGACCGACATATTCTATAGCAGCCTTTGTTGCCGCCATCATCTCGTAGTGGTCGGCAGGATTAAGAACTACCATTCCCGGAATAGCACGCATAATGCCGATATCCTCAATGCACTGATGAGTTGCGCCGTCCTCGCCTGTTGATATACCTGCGTGACTGCCTGCAATTTTTACGTTGAGGTGGGGATATGCAATGGAATTGCGTATCTGTTCAAACGCTCTGCCTGTTGCAAACATTGCAAACGAAGCGGCAACGGGAATTTTGCCTGACGCTGCCATACCTGCGGCAACGCCCATCATATTTCCTTCTGCAATACCGCAGTCAAAAAATCTGTCGGGAAACTCTTTTTTAAAAATTCCCGTCTTTGTTGCGGCGGCAAGGTCTGCGTCAAAAACAACTATATCTTTATTTGTTTTGGCAAGCTCACACAAAGCCATACCAAAGCTCTCTCTTGTAGCCTTTTTAATAACCTCAGCCATCAGCAGTTGCCCTCCAATCTGTCAATCTCAGCCTGAAGCTCGGCGGTTGCCTGTTCATACTGTTCTTTGTTCGGGGCCGTGCCGTGCCAGCCGACCTGATTTTCCATAAATGAAACGCCTTTGCCCTTAACGGTTTTTGCAAGTACGGCAACAGGCTTTTCCTTAACGGTTTTTGCCTTGTCAAGAGCTGATTTTATTTGTTCAAAGTCGTGACCGTCGATTTTGATGACCTCAAAACCGAATGCCTCAAACTTTTTATCAAGCGGTTCAATTCCCGCAATTTCCTCAACAGCGCCGTCAATTTGAAGTCCGTTCTGGTCAACGATAACAACAAGGTTATCAAGCTTGTTGTGAGCGGCAAACATAGCTGCCTCCCAAACCTGACCTTCTTCAACCTCGCCGTCGCCGAGGAGCGTATATACACGATAGTCTTTTTTATCAAGCTTTGCCGCAAGAGCCATTCCGCAGGCTGCGGAAATTCCCTGTCCGAGCGAGCCTGTGCTCATATCAATTCCGGGCGTGCCCTTCATATCGGGATGTCCCTGAAGCATTGCTCCGACATGACGCAGAACCTTAAGCTCGTCCCAGTCAAAATAGCCTTTCAGCGCAAGAGTTGCATAAAGGCTCGGACAGCAATGTCCCTTTGAAAGTACAAATCGGTCGCGGTCCTCCCAATCGGGTTTTTCGGGCTTTACGTTCATCTCTTTGAAATAGAGATATGTGTAAATATCAGCCGCCGAAAGTGAACCGCCGGGGTGTCCGGATTTTGCGTGATAAGTACCGAGAATAGCGCCCATTCTTGACTTTGCCGCAAGGATTTGAAGCTGCTTGATTTCTGAACTATCCATTAATCTTACCATTCCTTTCAGATGTTGCCATCGGTTTCAGCCTGTTTTAAGGCAAAACAAGCCAAACACAACTATAATAATTATACACGATATCCGTCAAATTTCAATGATTTTTTCTTATTTGTTAAAATTGTGTCAAATAATATAATAATCCTGCTTGAAACCGAGGGGATTTGTGGTATAATTAAAAACATAACAACACTTTTTCGGAGGAACACTATGCTACTGACTGTAGACGTGGGAAACACAAATATAAAGCTCGGAATTTTTGACGGCGATACGCTTTCCTGCAAGATACGTTTTGCAACCGATACCTGCAAAACAAGCGATGAATTTGCCGTTGAGCTTTACACGTTTTTTCAGATATACGGCATAGCTCCCGAAAGTATAAACGCTTCAATCATAAGCTCGGTTGTTCCGAAGGTGACCTATTCGCTCAAAACGGCGATACAGACCGTAACCGGCGCAAAGAGCTTTGTGATAGGACCGGGGCTTAAAACAGGGCTTGATATAAAAATCGACCACCCCGAAACCCTCGGCGCAGACATTGTTGCAGGGTGCGTGGGAGCGTGCGAAAAGTACGGCGGACCGCTTATTATGATATTTATGGGAACGGCTACGGCGATAGCTTATGTTGACGGCAACCGCACCTATTACGGCGGAGCGATTGCTCCCGGCGTGGGAATATCGCTTGACGCACTCACCCAAAACGGCGCACTGCTTTCATCGGTTGATCTCAAGGCACCTAAAAAGGCTGTTTCAACAAATACCACAGACAGCATACGTTCGGGCGTTATGTTCGGAACGGCGTGTATGCTTGACGGAATGATAGACAGGTTTACCGAAGAAGTAGGCAGTGAATGTAAAATAATCGCAACGGGCGGACTTGCACCGATGATGATAAAAAGCTGTACTCACGATATAACCTTTGACGAAAACATTATCCTTGACGGTTTAAACTGTATCTACCGTCGAAACAAAAAAGAAAAGTAAATAAAAACACAAAACGGCATACACCACCGAAAGGTGTTGTAAATAAAATTGCGTTTCACCCACATAATATAGGGGTGGGGAAACAGCAGGAGGTAATTATGTCAAAAGACAAAATCAGCAACAAAACATTTCGACTTGTCGGGCTGGGTATTCTGACGGCAATAATAATCGTGCTTCAGATTGTAACCACATTTTTCCCGACAAAACCGTTTGCAATCACGCTTGCACTCATTCCTATCATAATAGGTGCGGCGTTCTACGGAGCAGGCGCAGGAGCATATCTGGGCGGCGTGTTCAGCGTTGTAGTCATACTGATGTGTGTGTTCGGCGCAGATGTAGGCGGCGCAATGATATGGAACGCAAGCCCGTTTTTGTGCATATTGGTTTGTATGCTCAAGGGTGTGGGTGCAGGATTTTTTGCAGGAATCGTTTACCGTGCGCTCAGCAAAAAAAGCTTGGTTTTGGGTGCCGTTGCGGCAGGAATCGTATCGCCTGTCGTAAACACGGGAATATTTCTTGCAGGACTTTTTCTGTTCTTCAAACCCGTGCTTGAAGAATGGGCAGGCGGAACAGACATTGTTTACTATGCGCTTATCACAATGACGGGAATAAATTTCCTTGTTGAACTCGGAGTAAATATTATCGTAAGTCCTGTTATCGTAAGAGTAACAAAGGCGGTAAAAAACAAAATTTAGCACTTACCCACGGAGGTAAAAATGCAGAATAAAATTCTTGATATTCTTGCAGGCGCAGATGACTACGTTTCGGGTCAGGCAATTTCAGAACAGCTCGGCGTAAGCCGTCAGGCGGTTTGGAAAGGCATAAACGCCCTGAAAGAACGGGGCTACAAAATCAACTCCGTTCAAAATAAGGGCTACAAAATAGTTTCGTTTCCCGACGCACTTGACTGCGGTGCCGTTAAAGCCAATCTCAACAACAAAATAATCGGCAAAAACCTCATTGTGCTTGACTCCGTAGGCTCGACAAACGACTATCTTAAAAAACTCGGCGACGACGGAGCCGAAAGCGGAACTGTTGTTGCCGCAAGAGAACAGATAAGCGGCAAGGGCAGGCTCGGACGGGTATGGCAAAGCAAAAAAGACGATAACATAGCTTTTTCGGTTTTACTCAGACCGCAAATGGCGCCGTATGAAGTTTCGGCGGTAACGCCGCTTGCGGGGCTTGCCGTGTGCAAGGCTTTGCGTGAATATACAAAGCTCGACTGTATGATAAAATGGCCCAACGATATTGTTTCGGGGCGAAAAAAGCTTGTCGGAATACTCACCGAAATGAGCGCAGAGTTTGACGCCGTGGAATACATAGTTACGGGAATCGGCATAAACGTTGATCAGGCGGTTTTTCCCGAAGAAATCGAATACAAGGCAACGTCGGTTTTGCTTGAAACAGGCAGACATTTTGACAAAAATAAATTGCTCGCCTGTGTGCTTGAACATCTTGAAAATGAATTTTTAAGTAATGATTTAAGGCTGTCCTCCTTGGCTCTTGCACAATACACGGAAATGTGCGTTTCTGTCGGCAAACGTGTAACCTTTATGAGAGGTACCCGAAGAATAAGCGGAATGGCTGTCGGTGTTGCATCAAACGGAGAATTGAAAATTATGCTTTCCGACGGCTCGATATGCTGTGTAAATTCGGGCGAAGTCACGGTACAGGGAATTTATTGACAATATCGGTCGGGTTGTTTTGCCCGACCGACTTTTTTATAAAGATATGAAAATTCAAAAGCTTTTTCAAAACAGAATTTTTGCCTGCTTTGCGGCAGTATTTTGCACCTTGCTTTGGGGAACGGCGTTTCCGTTTATCAAATTGGGATACTCGTCGTTTGAAATAGCCGACGGTGACATCGGCTCAAAACTGCTTTTTGCGGGGCTGAGGTTTGCGGCGGCGGGAATTGCAGTGATTTTGTTTTTGCAAATAAAGGACAAAAAGCTCTCTTTTCCCGACAAAACCGAGATTATCCCCATAACCGTTCTCGGACTTGTTCTGACGGCGGGACAGTATATTTTTACCTATGTCGGCATAGGATTTACAAGCGGTACAAACACCTCGATAATCACCGCCTGTGCCTCGTTTTTTACTGTGCTTGCCGCACCTCTGTTTTTTAAAGGCGACAGACTGACAGTTCTAAAAATTGTCGGCTGTGCGCTCGGATTTGCAGGCGTGCTTGTTATAAACCGGGGCGGCAGTGCAAGCCTTGACACTCTGTTCGGCGATGTTATGATACTTGCGTCAACGCTTTGTGCGGCGGCGGGAAACATTATGTCAAAGCGCATTGCAAACGGCAGAGATCCCGTAAAGATAACGGGCTTTCAGCTTTTTATCGGCGGATTGGTTCTGACGGCTGTCGGGTTTGCGTGCGGAGGTCATCTTAGCTTTAAAAAGGCGCAGAGCGTGATAATTTTAATATGGCTTGCGTTTGTTTCGGCGGCGGCTTTCACTGTCTGGACGGCACTGCTTAAATATCACCCTGCAAGCAGGATAACAATATTTAACCTGCTTGTGCCGATATTCGGTACGGTGCTTTCGGGGCTGACTCTCGGCGAAAATGTATTCAGAGCGGAAACGCTCGTTTCGCTTGCACTGATAACGTCGGGCATTGCGGCTGTCAACTTGTCAAAGGGTAAAAAACAGCACTCCTTATAAATTGTGTTGAAAATAACCGAACAGTCAAGACTGTTTCCTACAACTATAAGTATAGGGCAAGAGGCTCTGCCTCTAAATTTTAATTGGTGAGAATATGAAATTCAAAGGAATTATATCCGATATGGACGGCGTGATACTCGACAGCGAAAAGCTGTATGTCCGCTTTTGGTGTGAGGCGGCAAATTTTTGCGGCTATCCTATGCAAAAAAGTCACGCTCTGAGCATACGCTCAATGGCACGACCGCTTGCCGAAAAACGTCTTAAAGGCTATTTCGGAGAAGCTTTTGACTATCACGCAGTTCACGATAAGCGTGTAGAGCTTATGGATAAATATATCAACGAAAACGGAATAGAGCCAAAGCCGTTTGCAAGGGAGCTTTTGCTGTATCTTAAATCAAACGGCTACAAGGTAGCACTTGCAACGGCAACAGCCTTTGAACGCACAAAAACCTATCTTGAATGCGTTGATTTGTACGGATATTTTGACGAGATTGTCTGTGCCTCAATGGTGAAATGCGGAAAACCAAAGCCCGACATTTATCTTTTTGCCGCCAAAAGATTAGGGCTTGAGCCGCAGGAATGTCTTGCGCTTGAGGATTCGCCCAACGGCATAATCTCGGCAAGCTCGGCAGGCTGCAAAACCGTTATGGTTCCCGACCTTGACAAGCCGAGCGACGAGATAAAACCGCTTTTATATGCTGTGGCGGATGACCTCGGCAAAGTTATAAATATTCTTGAAAAAACCGAGATGGAGTAAAACAATGGATTTATTTACTGAAATTGCGAACAATTTGGATCAGTTCCTCTGGGGAGCACCGATGATAATAATTTTGCTCGGAACTCACCTGTATATGACCTTTCGCACAAAATTTATGCAGAGAAAAACCTTTAAGGCTATTCGCCTTTCGGTAACAAAGGATCCCGACAGCGACGGCGACATAAGCCCGTTTCAATCGCTGACTACCGCTCTTGCTTCGACTATCGGCACGGGAAATATAGTCGGTGTAGGAACGGCTGTTTCGCTCGGCGGAGCGGGAGCTGTGCTGTGGTGCTGGCTAACGGGTGTGTTCGGAATTGCAACAAAATACGCCGAATCGCTGATTGCCGTAAAGTACCGTGTAAAAACCAAGGACGGCAAAATGCTCGGCGGCGCAATGTATGCCATAGAACGCGGTATTCACCCCACTATCGGCGGAAAAAAGCGCAGTATGAAATGGCTTGCCGTACTGTTTGCAATATTTGCCGTTCTGGCTTCGTTCGGTATCGGCGTCGGCGTTCAGACAAACGCTATCTCAAACGTGCTTGACAACGCCTTTAACCCCTCCCTTAAATACGACCTCGGATTTATGAACGCCGATAAGCAGACCGATATAACCTTCAGCGGCTACAACAAGATATATGACGAAAATATGTGGACGGATTTTTCGGACGGCTCGGAGGACGGATATATTTACATAAACAATTCAAACGGCTGGAAGTCTCCCTGCGTTTATTACACAACAGCCGACAGTGACGACTGGAGCGGCGTAAATATGATACAGCTCGATTCTCAGCCGAATATATATAAAGCCGAGATACCCGAAAATGCCGATAGGCTGTTTTTTGCCGACAAGGGTATTTCGCTTGTTGCGCTTATCGCAGGAATCGTTACCGCAGTAAGCATCGGACTTGTAATATTCGGCGGTATAAACGCAATTTCAAAAGTATGTGAAAAGCTTGTGCCGTTTATGGCAATACTTTATGTACTTGGCTGTATAATAATTCTGATAATTAACGGCGACGTGCTGTGGCAGACGATAACCACAATAATCACCTCTGCATTTTCGCCGAGGTCGCTCGGCGGCGGACTGACGGGCGCAGGCATTATGCTTGCCGCACGCTACGGCGTTGCAAGAGGACTTTTCAGCAACGAATCGGGTATGGGCTCTGCGCCGATAGTTGCTTCTGCCGCACAAACACGCAACAGTGTTAGGCAAGCTCTTGTTTCGTCAACGGGAACTTTTTGGGACACCGTGGTGGTTTGTCTTATGACGGGGCTTGTAATAGTAAGCTCCTGCATCAAAAATCCCGATATTGACACCGCAAGCATAGAGGGCGGCAGGCTGACTACAGCCGCATTTGCCCAGATACCTGTTATCGGCACGCCGATTTTGGTTGTGGGCATAGTGTTGTTTGCATACTCTACAATACTCGGCTGGTCGTATTACGGTGAAAGATGCGTTGAATATCTGTTCGGCAAAAAAGGAATGGTGCCGTATAAGCTGGCGGTGGTCGCAATTTTGTTGGTAACCCCGATAGTATCACTGGACCTTGTATGGACTTTGTCAAATATCTTTAATGCTTTAATGGCTCTTCCGAATATCTTTGCGGTCATTGTGCTTGCACCTGTTGTTGTAAAGGAAACTAACTATTACCTCTACGGCAACCGTCTTGACGAGCGTGACAATTCACCGATTCCCGTTGTTTAAATCGGGAGACACTTGCATATGGATTATAAAACAGCGGTAAGCTTTGTTTTTGTATTTGTAGATTGAAGCGCTTTACATTTTTGACTTTTTAATGTAAAATATTAAGGAATGATTTGAAAGGAGTGTCGGCTTTGCCTGTATTGTCTGTTCGCAATCTGACAATGACCTTTGTGGAACGCAACCTGTTTTCGGACGTTTCGTTTGACGTTGAGCAAAGGGATAAGGTTGGATTTATCGGTGCAAACGGAGTGGGCAAAACTACGCTTTTCAAAATTCTCAACGGCGAGCTTGCGCCGACTTCGGGCGTTGTCACCTTTGACAAAAACGCAAGAATCGGATATATGGAACAGCACGCCTGCAAAAACCCCGAGGTTGACATCTGTCACGAGCTTTTGTCGGTGTTTAATTATCTTAAAGACATTGAGGCTGAAACCAAAGCCGTTACCGACGCAATAGATTCCAAAAGCGGCAATCTTGACAGGCTTGTGGAACGCCAGACTCGGCTTATTGAAGAATACGAGCGTTTGGGCGGTCTTACCTACAAAAGCAGAACACGCTCCGCACTTTTGGGACTGGGCTTTTCCGAAAATGAATTTGAAATGCCCGTGGGAAGCCTTAGCGGCGGACAGCGTTCAAAGCTCTGCCTTGCAAAGCTGTTGCTTTCACGCAGTAACCTGCTTTTGCTTGACGAACCGACAAACCACCTTGACATAAAATCCGTCGGCTGGCTCGAAGATTTTTTGCGTGACTTTAAGGGCGCAATGATAATCATCAGTCACGACCGATATTTTCTTGACAATGTTACAAACAAGACCATTGAGCTTGAACACAGCAAAACAATGTGCTACAAGGGCGCATATTCAGAATTTGTCAGAAAAAAAGAGGCGTATAACCTCTCGCTCAAAAATAAATATGAAAACGACCTCAAGGAAATTAAGCGTATTGAGGGCATTGTTGAACAGCAAAAACGCTGGGGGCGTGAGCGGAATTTTATAACCGCCGCAAGCAAACAAAAGGAAGCCGACAGGATAAAAGCTCAGCTTGTTGCGCCCGAAAGCGAGCTTGAAACAATGCGTATCAATTTTGAACCGAAATGCGAAAGCGGAAACGATGTTTTGATTTGCAGAGGGCTTGAAAAATCATTCGGTGAAAAACATCTTTTTAAGAATGTTGACATACACATACGAAAAGGCGAAAGAGTGTTTATCCTCGGCGAAAACGGCTGCGGAAAAACAACGCTTTTTAAAATACTGATGGGCAGATGTCCTCAGGACAGGGGCGAATATGATTTCGGAGCAAATGTTCTGACGGGTTATTTTGACCAGATGCAGCAAAATCTCGACCTTAACAAAACCGCCGTTGAGGAGGTGCAGGACGAGTTTCCGAACCTTACAAACACCGAGGCACGCTCGGCGCTTGCGGCGTTTCTTTTTAAGGGCGACGAGGTTTTTAAACCGCTTTCAAAAATGAGCGGCGGCGAAAGAGCAAGGGTATCGCTTTTGAAGCTGATGCTCAAAAAGAGCAATTTTCTGTTGTTGGACGAGCCGACAAACCACCTTGATTCGGCGTCCCGTGAGGAGCTTGAAAAAACGCTCGGCGATTACAGCGGAACAATGCTGATAATCAGTCACGACCGATACTTTATAAACAAGCTTGCAACAAGAATACTTGTGCTTTCGCAAAGCGGCGTTAAGGAATATTTGGGCAACTACGATTATTTTGCCGAGCACGTCAAAGCCGAAGCTGAGCCGAAAGAAAGTGCGTCGGACGCAGCAAAAGAAAAGCCGAAGAATGACTACTTTTTAAAGAAACAGCAAAAAAGTGAGGAACGCAAAAGACAGACGAGGCTGAAAAAGGCCGAGGAAGAAATCGAGCGGCTTGATAAAGAGATTGAGGAAACTCAAAAGCTTTTGTCAAGCGATGAAACTGCAAGCAATTACGAAAGATTGCTGGAGCTGACAAATAAGCTCGAAGAATTGCAGATTGAGCAGGAAAAACAGTATGCAATTTGGGAGGAGCTGTCAGATTAAAAAAATATCCGCAGAAGCCTGCGGAAATATCTGCCCGTGGCGCAATTGGATAACGCAACAGATTCCGATTCTGGAGATTGGGGGTTCAAATCCCTTCGGGCAGGCCACAGTAAAAATGGGAGTGCGAAAGCACTCCCATTTTTACTGCGCCTGCACAGAATCCGAAGGGATTTGAAGCCGAGCGTAAGGAAAACAGTCCTGAGGACTGTTTTTAGCGAGTATGCGGATGTCAAGGCGCATTGTTTAATCTTTTGTTTTTTCAAAATATCTTGACAATTTTGAGCGATATATAGTATAACATAAGTGCAAAGAAGCGTTAGCTTTTATGGAATTCAGTGGGAGATTATAACCCATCTTGCGGCAAAACGGAAGAGAGGCGAAAATGAACAGCCTTTATATTTTATTTGTTTTGATTATTCTTGTGATTATTCCTTGTATAATACGGAAAAGGAGAATCGCAGCAGTCAAACATATTTTGAATCGAAAAAAACAGAACAAGGAGAACAGCGCTATGAAAGAATTAGCAAAGAAGTTTATCGGAAAAGAGTGTATCATTTATACGATTACTTCAAATGACAGCAGCATACAGGGAATGATAAAAGAAGTTGATGACGGAGGTATGGTTATCGAGAAGAATTCGGGCGAATCGGAAATTATCAATCTTGATTTTGTCACACGCATCAGGGAGCACCCAAGAAGAAAAAACGGCAAGAAAAAGCTGTCGTATTAAACTAAGTATCAACGGATATGCCGATGTAACGCTTGAGAGTAGGATAATTTATAGCTTCACTGCGGTACCTTTACACTGAAAGAACAGCATTTTTAAATGGGCGATTGTCCGCAGGCGAATATTGTTATCATCTAAAAAATCACAGGGACAGCATTTTTGCTGTCCCTGCCTGTTTTTTAATAAAGCTTAATATGCTTTATTGCCGACACAAATTTACGATATGGTAATCTGAAGCCTATCTATCGGTCTGCCGAAAACACCTGCGTAGCTGTCCTGACCTCCCGATTTTTCATCGTCATACTGCCAGTCGTAGTAATTTGACGAATCGGCGGAACTTGTCCTGTACTTTGCTTTAAACACACTTCCGTTTTTTATCATGCTTTCGGGTGTGTTGTAATATATCCTGACTGCGTCAATCTCACTGCCGTTGCCTGCATACTTGTTTGTATCTGTAGTTGAATATCCTGTCACCTTCGGCAGCCAGCCGCCGCCCTTGACGTGAGCCTGATACCACACAGAACCCTCGCTTACCTTTACGGCAAAGTCGGTTATCGGATAGCCGGGCAATCCAGCGTAATCGTCCAGATTTTTAACTTCGGGCAGCCACCCATGCTTCTTTGTTCTGACGCAATAGGTCACGTTGGGGCCTGACGGCTTTTCGGGAGTTTCACCGCCGCCGCTGTCCTTTGCCCAGTTGTTCCAGCCGTACTTTTTGATTATTGCAGGATAATCGTAATAGCTTTTGTTTTTGTCAATAATGCCTACGCCCGGAATACTGTTACTCTCAATAAAGTTCACGCTTCCGCCGTACTGCCACATTCCGAGAGTTTTGCCGCTGTAATCGCAGGTTGAGTTCCACTGAGCCGCCCAAACGTCATAGCTGTTGAGCAGTGAACTGTCGTAAAGCTGATTGATAAGCCAGCTCAGCCCCGCATAAAGCATCGGATAGTAACCTGCATTTTTTATTCTGCCGAGAAAGGTTTTGCATATCTCAACAAGCTTTGCGTTGCTCGGCATACCGTGCTGAGCCTTATAACCGTCGGCATCCTCCATATCAAACGCTATAGGAAAAGTCGGCTTTTTCCCTTTTAAAAGGCGCATAGCGTGTTCCGCTTCGCTTTTTGCCTCGTCAACGGTGAGCGCATACGAATACAAATACGCTCCCCACGGCATACCGAGCCTTTCACACTTTTTCACGTTGTTTTCAAACTGACTGTCATCCTGAGATTTTATATCCGAGCCGTAGCCGCATCGTATCATCACAAAATCATAGCCTGCGTCCTTGATTTTTTGAATGTCAACATCGCCGTTTGACGACGAGATGTCAACACCCCTCTTGCCTTTATAATTCATAGTTAATCTCCTTTCAATTCGGGCAACCCCGCAACAGAAGTCAGCACCGACAAAATTCCCGCAAGCAGGCTTGCCGAGCCGACAACAGCCCACTGCACTTCGGAAAACATTGCAGTTGTGCCGATTGTGGCAACAGCAGTTTGAGCAACTGTTTTGAGTGCTCTTATTCCTGCCGCTTTTGCCCATTGCTTGTATTTTTTCATAATTATCATCCTTTCCTGCGTACAAAGCGCAATGCGCTGTACTGCATAATATGCTTAAAAACGAAAAAAGTTTCGTTTCTTATACCCGATAAATCAAAAAAATTGCATAAAACTATGCAATAACCTTTATTTTTTGTTCGGTTGTGGTATAATAAGTTAAACAGTACAAAAGGAGATGAATTTTGTGTACGAAGAAATTTATAATCAGGCAAAGCTTGCGGCAACCGAACTTTGTGACGCTGCAAAGCTTAAAAAGGGAGATATAATGGTAGTCGGCTGTTCGTCAAGCGAGGTTGCGGGCGGAGTAATAGGCAAAAATTCCAGCCTTGAAACAGCACAGGCAGTGTTTAAAGGAATATATGAGGTTTTGCGGGAGCGCGGCATATACCTTGCCGCCCAGTGCTGTGAACACCTCAACAGAGCGATAATCGTTGAGCGTGAAGCCGTGCCTAACTATGAGATTGTAAACGTGGTGCCTCAGCCAAAGGCGGGAGGCTCGTTTGCAACGACTGCATACAAAACATTTAACGCCCCCGTTGCGCTTGAAGAAATAAAAGCCGACGCAGGACTTGACATCGGCGGAACATTAATAGGTATGCATCTGAAAAGAGTTGCCGTACCGACAAGGCTCAGTATTGACCATATCGGAAACGCAATTTTGCTTGCGGCACGCACACGTCCGAAATATATCGGCGGAAGCCGTGCGGTGTACGCAGAGGAAATTTAAATTAAAAATCCTTGACAAATTAAATTCGGCGGAATATAATGAAGTCAATAATAAAAAACCTATGAGCAAGAGTAGTAGGATTTTTCAAAGCTTTCAGAGAGTCGGCGGACGGTGCGAGCCGACAGCGGAGATTAATTTGAATGGACTTGTGAGGGCGGAGCAAAAGCGAAAGCGAGTAGTATCCGACGGCATCCGACCGTTACTGCGGAGGGCATATGTCAGTATGCCGCAAAGCGGACGATTTTCGTCAATTTGGGTGGTACCGCAGAAGTTTTACAGGCTTTTGTCCCTTGGTGGGACAAAGGTCTTTTTTGTTTGTTAATTTAAAGGAGAGGTAATATGTCAAAAGGAAGATTTGGTATTCACGGCGGACAGTATGTTCCCGAAACTCTGATGAACGCTGTCAATGAATTTGAGGAGGCGTACAACAGATACAAAAACGATCCTGAATTTGTTGCAGAGCTTAATACGCTTCTGCACGAATACGCCGGCAGACCGTCACGTCTTTATTACGCCGAAAAAATGACAAAGGATCTCGGCGGAGCAAAGATTTATCTAAAGCGTGAGGATCTCAATCATACAGGCTCACACAAAATAAACAACTGTCTCGGTCAGTGCTTGCTTGCCAAAAAGATGGGCAAAACCAGGGTAATTGCCGAAACAGGTGCAGGTCAGCACGGAGTTGCAACCGCAACCGCCGCCGCACTTATGGGGCTTGAGTGTGAAGTATTTATGGGCAAGGAGGACACAATCCGCCAGGCGCTCAACGTTTACAGAATGAAGCTTCTCGGAGCAAAGGTTCACGCTGTTGAAACAGGCACAATGACCCTTAAAGACGCTATCAACGAGGCTATGCGCGAATGGACAAACCGTGTGAGCGATACTCATTATGTTATCGGTTCGGTTATGGGACCTCATCCGTTCCCGACGGTAGTCCGTGATTTTCAGAGCGTTATCGGCAAGGAGATAAAGCAGCAGCTTCTTGAAAAGGAGGGCAGGCTCCCCGACGCCGTAATGGCGTGTGTAGGCGGCGGAAGTAACGCAATGGGAACATTCTATGAATTTATAGGTGACGAAAGCGTTAAGCTGATCGGCTGTGAGGCGGCAGGTCTTGGCGTTGACAATCCCAAAAACGCCGCAACAATCGCAAACGGTACTTTGGGAATTTTCCACGGAATGAAAACCTATTTTTGCCAGAATGAATACGGTCAGATAGCCCCCGTATATTCAATTTCGGCAGGACTTGATTATCCGGGCGTAGGTCCCGAACACGCAAATTTAAACGATACAGGCAGGGCGCAATATGTTCCCGTTACCGACGAAGAGGCGGTGCAGGCGTTTGAATATTTATCAAGAGTTGAGGGAATAATCCCCGCAATCGAGAGCGCACACGCCGTTGCAGAGTGCATAAAATTAGCCCCGACAATGGACAAGGACAAAATAATTGTAGTTACCGTTTCGGGACGAGGCGACAAGGACGTTGCCGCAATAGCAAGATACAGAGGGGAGAATCTTTATGACTGATATAAAAACAGCGTTTGAAAACGGCAAGGCGTTTATACCGTTTGTAACGGCAGGCGATCCCGACCTTGACACTACCGCAAAATTGCTTGTAGGTATGAGCGAAAGCGGAGCGGATATAATTGAAATCGGAATTCCGTTTTCCGACCCTATAGCAGAGGGTGTAGTTATTCAGGAAGCCGATCTTCGTGCGCTTTCATCGGGAACGACTACCGACAAAATATTTGATATGGTAAAGGACATTCGCCCGCAGGTCAAGAGCGCTCTTGCGTTTATGACCTATGTAAACCCGATTTTTGCTTACGGCACGGATAAATTTATGGCACGCTGTAAAGAATGTGGAATTTCGGCAGTAATAGTTCCCGACGTTCCGTTTGAAGAAAAGGACGAATTAAGCGGATATTGCGATAAGTACGGAATAAACCTTATATCGCTTATTGCACCGACGTCAAATGACAGGATAAAAATGATAGCGAAAGAAGCACAGGGCTTTATCTATTGCGTATCGTCAATGGGCGTTACCGGTGTAAGGCAGAAAATAACAACAGACATCGGCAAGATGATAGAGCTTGTGCGTTCGGTCAGCGATATTCCGTGTGCGGTCGGCTTTGGTGTTTCAACACCCGAACAGGCTAAGCATATCACAGAGTCCGCCGACGGCGTTATTGTAGGTTCGGCGATCGTAAAGATAGTTGCACAGTACGGCAAAGACAGCGTAAAGCCTGTTTGCGATTATGTCAGAGAAATGAAAGACGCAATTTCTTAATTTATAATACAGGGTGATGTTATGAACACAGTTGAACAACTGCAAAAGGTTATCGACAACAGCAAAAGCATAGTGTTTTTCGGAGGAGCAGGCGTAAGCACGGAAAGCGGTATTCCCGATTTCAGAAGCGTTGACGGTCTGTACAATCAAAGGTACGATTATCCGCCCGAGCAGATTTTGAGCCATACATTTTTTGAGCATAAGACAGAGGAATTTTACAGGTTTTACCGTGACAAAATGCTTTGTCTTGATAAAAAGCCGAACAAGGCACATAAAAAGCTTGCAGAGCTTGAAAAAGCGGGAAAACTGCTTGCCGTTGTCACACAAAACATTGACGGACTTCATCAGGCGGCAGGAAGCAAAACGGTTTTTGAACTGCACGGAAGCGTTTTGAGAAATTACTGCCGAAAATGCGGAAAGTTCTATTCGGCGGAATATATAAAAAACACTTCGGGTGTTCCGAAGTGCGAGTGCGGCGGAGTGATAAAACCCGACGTGGTGCTTTATGAAGAGGGGCTTGACGACAAGACCGTAAACGGCGCAATTAACGCTATCAGCCGTGCGGACACGCTGATAATAGCGGGCACGAGCCTTTCGGTCTATCCGGCGGCAGGGTTTATAAGTTTTTTCGGCGGAAACACAACTGTGCTGATAAACCGTGACGAAACTCCGTTTGATTCGCAGGCGGATCTGGTGTATCACCAAAAGGTCGGCGAATTGATGGACCAAATCAGCGTGTGAAAATCAACATCTAAAATGATAAAAAACCTCGGACTGTTTGCAAAATACAATCCGAGGTTTTGTTGTATCAAAAATACATTGAAAATGTGTGAACGCAGCGTATTTAAAACATCTGCGTTTCCGTAACAAAAAATGCACGCTGCTGCACGAAAATGCAGGGGCAGCCCTTGCGGCTGTCCGTGGGCGAACACTGTATTCCCTTGATAAGGGAAATGTCGGCTTGCCGACAAAGGGTTTGCCGTTTTC
>OIYR01000256.1_pt1 | contig 31062 bp, 22 predicted proteins | sample 1588221 | NCBI WGS metagenome assembly OIYR01 (sample SAMN03283292) | human gut metagenome | biome: human-associated habitat; material: feces | host: Homo sapiens | place: Peru | collected 2012
AAAGGTAAAGAGATAAAAAAATATGGACAAGGCTGCATCGCGGATACGCTTACATGCAAATTAAGCCTATTAAAACATGCTTAATTTGCAAACCTTATTTTTATTACTGATACTCAATAAGTTACAAGTGCATATTAATCTACATAATAGGCAAATTATAGCTTCATCTTTCTTAATATGCACGTTTTTATCTTCATTTTACCCTTAAATTGCAAATTAAGCCTAAAAATCCAAGCTTATTTTTACCAAAACATACATATTAAGAGAATTATCTGTATATTTGCAATCTAAAATAGTTAGAATTATGGAATATACGGCACTTTTAGAGAAACAGATATTAGGTAGGTTGAAGATAGACAATCCTTGGTGGACGGAAGGTAGGATACCTTCTTACTATCAGGACATGAGTCCTCGCCTCTATCTCGACATCTTCTATCCCCTGGTAAAGGATGTCAGCATTCAGCGTGCCCTCATCTTGATGGGACCTCGCCGAGTGGGTAAGACAGTAATGCTCTATCATTCCATCCAACAGTTGATAGACGATGGCGTGTCGCCTCAGAATATAATCTATGTTTCGGTAGAAACTCCTATCTATAACAATATCCTCTTGGAGCAGTTGTTTTCTTTGGCAAAACAGATATTGAGTAAGGAAGACAGCCAAGAAGAGTTTTATGTTTTCTTCGACGAGATACAGTATCTCAAAGACTGGGAAATCAATCTAAAATCTCTGGTAGATACTTATCACAACGTGAAGTTTGTGGTTTCCGGTTCTGCTGCTGCAGCATTAAAAAAGAGTAGCAACGAAAGTGGGGCGGGCAGGTTTACCGATTTCAATCTGCCGCCGTTGCTTTTCTTCGAGTATATCCATCTTAAGAAATATGAGCATCTGATGCGCCAATCTAAGGTGGAATGTCAAGGAATAGAGAGCGATATCTATAGCACGATAGATATTGATAAGCTGAACTGTCTCTTCCTCGACTATATCAATTATGGCGGTTATCCAGAGGTGGCTTTTTCTTCCCGAATACAGGAAGACCCTGGGCAGTTTGTTCGCCACGATATTGTAGATAAGGTATTGTTGAGAGATTTGCCGAGCCTTTATGGCATTTCTGATGTACAAGAGCTTAACTCGTTGTTTACTATGATTGCTTATCATAGTGGCATGGAGTTCTCGTATGAGAGTATGTCGAAAGAATCGGGAGTAAAGAAGGAAACCATTCGCAAGTACATCCAATATCTTGAGGCTGCTTTTCTGATAAAGATTGTGACAAGAACTGACGATACGGCAAAGCGATTCCAACGTCAAACTACTTTTAAGATTTATCTAACGAATCCTTCGCTTAGGTGTGCACTATTTGAGCCTGTCAAGATGACAGATGGCAATATCGGAGATATGATTGAAACTGCTATCTATTCGCAATGGATTCCAAGAAAGGGGCACATTGCTTATGCCAACTGGAAGATGGGGCGTTCGCAGGGCGAGGTAGACTTGGTAGGCATCAACGATGCTTTACAAAAGCCTTATTGGGCGGTAGAAATCAAATGGTCGGATAGGTTCTTCGACAAACCTTCTGATCTTTCGTCCTTACAGTTTTTTATGGAGAAGAATCATCTGCCCCAGGCTTTGGTAACTTCCATCAGTAAGGGAGGAACAAAGAATATGAATTTTGGAACTCTTCATTTCATCCCTTCTGCCTGCTATGCATATACGGTAGGAGAAAACACGTTGAGGCAAGCCAAAAAGAGCTTTGGATTATAATTATTTTCAAATTGCATGAACTTGGCAAAGATATAAAATACGAACAAAAAGAATAGTTTTTACCATGATATTTAATGTCTAACTAAAAAAAAATAGTTATGAAGCAAATTATTAAGAGAGGTAGTTTTTTTACCTTGATGTTTATGTTGCTTGGTTGTTTGTCGCTTTATGCTGCAGATAACGCCTTGATTACAAAGCAAATCACCCTTAAGTTGGAAAAGGCTGGTACTTTGCCTGATAGAATTGAAAGTAGTAAAAAGTATAAGATTACCAATTTGAAGATTATTGGTGAGATAAATGGTACGGATTTGAGGATGATTCGTGAGATGGCTGGAAGGGATGTAAGTGGTGATTCTACTGACGGAAAGCTTTCTGTATTAGATTTGTCTGAGGCAAAGATTGTAGAAGGTGGGGATTGCTATTATAATGATAATCGTAGTTATGGTTATTATACTTCTAATGATGTAATAGGCAGCTTAGCATTCTATGGCTGTAGCGGATTAACGAGTTTAACCCTTCCTGCTGGTATTACCTCAATAGGCGGTCGCGCATTCTATGGCTGTAGCGGATTAACGAGTTTAACCCTTCCTGCTGGTATTACCGAGATAGGCGAAAGCGCATTCTGGGGCTGTAGCAGATTAACGAGTTTAACCCTTCCTGATGGTATTACCTCAATAGGCTCTTACGCATTCTATCGCTGTCGCGGATTAACGAGTTTAACCCTTCCTGCTGGTATTACCTATATAGGCGTTGAAGCATTCTATGGCTGTAGAGGATTAACTTCTATTTATGTATATGCAGAGAATGTACCAAATATAAGTAGTAATGCATTCGAAGGAGTTGATGCCAAGAAATGCACAGTTTATGTACCAATGGGAACTTATGATGATTATTGGCTCTCTGGCTTTGGCGACTACTTTGAGAACATAGTAGAATTCGAAGCAACAGGCATCGACAAGACTACAACCTCTACCGATGTTGAGGAGGTAGTTCGCTATTCAGTAAATGGTCAGCGATTGTCTGCTCCAACCAAGGGATTGAATATCGTGAAGTATAGCGATGGTAGCGTGAAGAAAGTTGCTGTTCAATAAAATGAACGCATCCTGAAGATATTTAAGGGGCACGAGCAATCGTGCCTTTTTTATGTTTTCTGAAGAGTTAAATCGATGAAAAAGTTTGGCGTCACCAAGTAAAAAGTATACTTTTGCTGCAAAAATACGTGTCTTGACACAAAAATTTTCAGTGAAATGATGTATTTTGAGCGCAAGGAATATCTGGATAAGCTTATCTCTGCCGAAGGCAATGGGATGATCAAGATTATCACTGGCATCCGCCGATGTGGTAAATCTTTTCTTCTTTTCAATATCTTTTGTAAGCATTTGCTTGAAAGAGGTGTTGCGGAGAATCATATCATACAAGTAAATCTTGAAGACCGCAGAAACAAGAAACTCCGTGACCCGGATGCACTTTTAGAGTATATAGATGCTCAGATGGTTGACAAGGAGAAGTATTACATTCTTCTTGATGAGGTTCAGATGGTGAAGGAGTTTGAGGATGTGCTCAATTCTTATCTCCATGTAGAGAATGCTGATGTGTACGTAACTGGTTCCAATGCCCGGTTCTTGTCAAAGGATGTAATCACAGAGTTCAGAGGACGAGGTTGGGAAATCCGCATTCATCCATTGAGCTTTTCTGAATACTACGAAGTTGTGGGAGGTGAGATGCAACAAGCTTTGGAAACCTATTATCTGTATGGTGGATTGCCTGCTGTGGTGCAGATGGAAAGCCCTGAAGCCAAGCAAAACTATCTTCGAGAGATTTATGAGACTGTTTATCTGAGAGATGTATTGGACCGAAATCGCTTGAAGAATCCAGAGGGAATGACAGAGCTGGTACGTCTCCTTGCATCTACGATAGGTTCTTGTACCAATGTCTTGAAAATCTCCAATACGTTTAAGTCGGCTGGTGGAGTAGAGATAAGTGGCAATACTATCAGCAAGTATTTGGAATACCTGCAGGATTCCTTCATCATCAGCGAGGCTTTGCGTTATGATGTGAAGGGGCGCAAATACATAGGTGCTGGTACCAAGTATTACTTCGAGGACATCGGTATTAGAAATGCCGTGGTAGATTTCCGACAGATAGAATTCACCCATATCATGGAAAACGTGGTTTATAACGAGTTGCGGAAGCAGGGTTATACTGTGGATGTGGGATCGGTGGAGAGCTTCAAGCGGGATGAGAATGGCAAGCTGCAGCGTAGGAATCTTGAGATTGATTTCGTGGTGAACCGTCATGATGAACGTCTCTATATCCAGTCGGCTTATGCCTTGCCTGATAAGGAGAAGGTAAATCAGGAGCAGGCTTCTCTTTTGAATGTAAACGATGGCTTCCGCAAACTGATTATCGTAGGGGATAGATATCGTTCGGGTTATAATGAAGAAGGCATTCTGATGATGAGTCTATCCGATTTTCTCTTGGGGAAAGAAAATAAGGAATAGATGGTCTTGAAGAAAATATCAAGGGCGGAAGAACAACTGGGGTTAACAGAGTTAACAGTTGTTTTTCCGCTCTTTCTTTTGTTTCTGAGTATTTCGTTTATAGGCTTCTATTTTTTCCTTAATATCAAAAATGTGCAAGTTTGCCACTTTTTGATATGAGAAATGTGCAAGTTTGCCGAAAAATCATATTAATGGGAATTTTCAACTATCGCCTTTAACTCTTCCAGGTTATCCGCCACTTCTATCACATCTCGCCAATTGCCACGAATCATGCTTTTCTCTGCCATGTCATCCAACAGGGCGATGGTGGAGTTCCAGAAGCCTTTCATGTTGTAGAGAATCACCATCTTGTGATGGTAGCCGATAGTGTGGGCGGCGGCGATGGTGAAGATTTCATCCAGGGTGCCGATGCCGCCAGGAAGGGCTACGAAGATATCGCCCTGGGCAAGCATCAGGTCCTTGCGGTCGCTGAGATTATCACACGGAATCTCGATGTCGAGATCTGGGAAGGTTCTGCCTCCTCGCTCTACAAGCGTAGGAACCACACCGATGGTTCTGCCGCCATTCGCCTTTACTGACTTGCCGATGCAATCCATCAGACCGGAGTTGCAGCCACCGAAAACCAGGTCGTGGCCGTTCTCTGTCATCCACTTTCCCATCTCTTCAGTCAATGTGAAGAAGTCGGGGTCGATATTCTTATTTGCTGAACAAAATACTGCTATTTTCATACTGTTAATCTCTTCATTAAAATGGAACATTCTCTTTCTGATAGAGCCTCTGTCGTATGGCGATGGAGGCATTCTGTCTTATCTTTTGCAAAGTTACGCAAAAATGTTGAGAAAAACTTCATCTATTGCTGATAATTTATTAATTTTGCACGATGGAAACGCTCATCATGGCGTTTCTTAGAAACTAATCTTATTAAACAAACGATGATGAATCTTATCAAACACAATGATATGAAACGGAATATGACTTATAAGATTGCAGCATTGCTGTTCTTCTCTTTGCCATGGGCATCGGTGGGAGTATGCGCTCAATCAGCCGCTTCTTTCCAATCCCCTCAGAAACAGAAAGTGCAGAAGCGGGAGGCTTACGAGTGGGAGGGAGAGATTCCTACCTACGTGGAGCAACTGAAGCAAGAACTCACCTATCCGATGGCATGGGGCAATAGCCCAATCAAGAACTTCTCGAAATGGAAGAAGATGGCGAGAGACAAGGTGTTCGAGTGCATGATGACACCGCCGAAAGCTGCTGCCTCTTGGGATATGCAAGTACTCGAAGAGGAGCAGCGAGACGGATACAAGGCGCAGAAAATCGCCTTCAATATCAATGCCTATTCTCGTATCACGGCTTATCTCTTGATTCCGGATGAAAGAGGAAAATATCCTGCCGTGAATCTCCTTCACGACCATGGCGCTCATCTCTTCATCGGAAAGGAAAAGATGATTCGACCATTTGGAGTGTTGTGTGCCAAGAATGCAGTCTTGGATAGTATCTCGGATAAAGAGAAAGCCATCGCACAGGAAGTCTTGGAGGATGCCGATGCTTGGGTGAAGCAACTCTACGAGGGACAGTACCTAGGCGATTACTTGGCGAAGCACGGCTACGTGGTGTTCTCGATGGACGCCCCGATGTGGGGCGAGCGAGGACGCAAGGAGGGAGTGGATAGAAAGAAATACGACCTCATCGCAGGCAATATGATGATGCTCGGTCGTGATCTCTCAGCCTTTATGACTTATGATGACATCGCAAGCACCGACTTCTTGGCTTCATTGCCGATGGTGGATGCCAACAGAATAGGGTGTGCTGGCTGTTCGATGGGAGCCTATCGCTCGTGGATGCTCTCGGCATTGAGCGACAGAATCAAGGTGGGAGCCTCCGTTTGCTGGATGATTACCACCGATGCCCAACTCACGAGGCGATATGGCAGAAAAGAGAATGGTGGTTTCGCCAACTGCATCCCCGGTCTTCGCCAATATCTTGACTATCCTCACATTGCCTCTCTCGCCTGTCCAAAACCGATGCTCTTCATCAATGGCTCGAAAGACCACCTCTTCCCGATACCGGGCGTAGAGGATGCTTTCCGACAGATGCACGAGGTGTGGAGGAGCCAGAAGGCTGACGAACGGCTCGATACCGAAATCTGGGACATCCCGCATTCTTGTGGCATCAAGGCACAAGCGAAAATCTTGGAGTTCCTGGATCAATACTTGAAAAAGTAATCTCCGAAAAAAAGTCCCGACTTTTTTCTTATTTCCTCGGGACATTTTTCAAAAAACATCGGGACTTTTTTAGAAAAAGCTCTCGATACATTTTAAAACGAGAAGTCTGACATCTTATATCCGCATATACAAAAGTGGTGAACTCCGAAAGCAAAATCATCGCTTTCAGAGCTCACCTCTTTTTATAACATCTCTTCTTCGTATGATGACGTTCCCCTATAGAATTGTCACCTTCTTCGGGAAGCTTTTCTTTAAAAATTACCAGAGTTCTTTAGGCGACAAATCTTTGTCCTTTCTGCCCAAGAGATAGTAATCTGCGAGGAACTGGAGGTTGGTCTGTGTAATCTTCAGCCCCTCTTCCTTCACATATTTGCTGGTGAAGATGTTGGCATCAGGGAGCATGTTGCTGTCTATCAACTTGCAGACAATCTCGTATGGGAATGGATGACCATTGCCACTGATGATGCCGAAAGCATCCTCTGCCGCTCTGTCGGCATTGTAATAAGGATTCTCTGGGGAAGCAATGTTGTGGGCTTGCATGTAGGTGACGTTGATGCCTGTGTAAGGACTGCCACATACGATGATGCCCTTCTCATACTTCTGAGGCAGATGGATGTTGGCAGGCAACTCATAACCGATCTCCTTGAAGAACTCCTTGAGCGTCTTGTTGTCTTCCAGGAAGACGAACTTGTCGCCGTATCCCTTTGCCTTGAGCAAGTTGTAGTCCTTGATGGCTTGCTCGTGGTCAACAGCTCTTTCCTTCTCGGCATCGGCTACCACTTTCTTGAAATCCTCGTCCTCCCAGTAAGCGTGGGAGGGCTGGTTCTCGCAAATCTTCTGAAGCCACTCATAAGAGGTGAGCGACAAGAGATTGTTGCGCAGGGTGATGGTCATGTCCATCTGTACGGCGTATGCCATCTGCTCGTTGAGACCCTGAGGCGAGTTCGCCATCTGTTGCAAGGTGAACTGGAGACGCTTCTGGTTGCCCAAGTTGAAGTAGCAGCCGTAGTGAAACCATGCCAAGACATCTCGGCGAGAAACCTCTATCATATCTTTCTCCATCGTGGCATCGTATTCGCACAAGAACTCGCGCATGCGCTCATTCTCAGGTGCCGTCTCATACTCCTTGTCGAGGATGTCATATACAACCTTTGCCGCCACTTCCAAGGTGCCGAAGAGGAATGGCACAGCCTCCTGCACGTAAGCACTCTGCTGGTAGTGATGCCAGAGGAGGAACTTGATGTCGGCGAAGTTGATCTCGTCTTCTACGTATGGAGCATCGTTGCCCGTGAGCGCACTGTTGATGTATTGCGCCTCGTTCTCATAGAAAGGGATGTGGCAACCATAACGCTTCACGCACTCAGAAGTAAATGCCTTCCAAATGCCTGTGCTAGAGAGCGTGTCCTCGAAATATCCAGCGATGGAGAGGGCGAGCTGCTTGGCATCCTCTACATTCTTGAAGTTATGGGTGAAACAAGCCTCGTCTAAGGCATGGTATATTGCGTTTGCCAGTTCGGTATAGTACTGATCTACTTCATCAGGTTTTTCGTATGGATGCATTGCCATCCACTCTTGAGTGAAAATTACTTTTTTCATATAGTTCGATTGTTTGTTATTTCAGTTGGTGGTGGCATCGGTTGTCTAGTTGCCTCGACAGCACACTAAAGCTGAAATGCCACTTGATTATGATAGTTTTGGGTCAAAAAGACCTATAATAAATGCAAAGGTAATGATTTCTCCCCGAAAAAATGCAAGAATTTGGATAAAAAATCGTAACTTTGCACCCGAATTTAGGCAATCTTAATAAAAGGTGTATGATTGCCGCAAGCGTTTTGGAAGGATTTTGCACCCTAATTTATGGCTGGGAGGGTGAATTCGGCCTTCCGTTTTTGATTACATGAATTAAGGTTTTAAAAGATTGAAGACATTTGAAGAATTGGGCGTGAGCGAAGAGATTCGCCGTGCCATCGAAGAGCTTGGATTTGAGAATCCAATGCCAGTTCAGGAAGAAGTAATCCCATATTTGCTTGGTAATAAGAACGACGTGATTGCGTTGGCGCAGACCGGTACGGGTAAGACTGCATCTTACGGTATTCCGGTAATCCAGAAGACTGATGCCAGCAGCAAGCAGACACAGGCTGTCATCCTCAGTCCTACACGTGAGCTCTGCCTCCAGATAGCAGACGATTTGAACAGTTTTGCCAAGTACATCGACGGTTTGCATATTGCCGCTGTTTATGGCGGTACCGACATCGGAAGCCAGATTCGCACCCTGAAGCATGGTGTGCAGATTATCGTGGCTACCCCTGGCCGTCTGCTCGATTTGATTAATCGTGGCGTGGCTCAGTTGGAGCATGTGAACAACGTGGTGCTTGATGAGGCTGACGAGATGCTGAACATGGGCTTCTCTGAGAGCATCAATGCCATCTTCGAGAACGTGCCTGAGGATAGAAACACCCTGCTCTTCTCGGCTACCATGAGCAAGGACATCGAGAAGATTGCCCTCAACTACCTGCACGACCACAAGGAAATCGTGGTGGGTTCGCGCAACGAGGGTGCTGAGCATGTAAACCACATCTACTATTTGGTAAATGCCAAGGACAAGTATCTCGCCCTGAAGCGCGTGGTGGATTTCTATCCACGCATCTTTGCAATTATCTTCTGCCGCACCAAGCTGGAGACTCAGGATATTGCAGATAAGCTCATCAAGGATGGTTATAATGCAGAGGCGCTGCACGGCGACTTGAGTCAGCAGCAGCGTGACCTCACCATGCAGAAGTTCCGCAATCATACCGTTCAGTTCCTGGTGGCTACTGATGTGGCAGCTCGTGGTCTGGACGTAGAGGATCTGACTCACGTCATCAACTATGGTTTGCCTGATGATGTGGCAAGTTACACCCACCGAAGCGGCCGTACGGGTCGTGCCGGAAAGAAGGGAACATCCATCTCCATCATCCATACCAGAGAGAAGTTCAAGGTTCGCCAGATAGAGAAGCAGATTGGCAAGGACTTCGTGGATGGCGTTTTGCCAACCCCAGAGGAAATCTGCAAGAAGCAGCTCTTCAAGACCATGGACGACATCATGAAGACCGATGTGGATGAGGATCAGATTGAACCATACATGGCTGAAATCAACCGCCAGTTTGAGTACATCGACAAGGAGGACATCATCAAGAAGATGGTAACCATCACCTTCGGTAAGTTCCTTGATTACTATAAGAATGCTCCTGAGATTGTGAAGCCAGAGAGCGGACGTGGCAAGCGTGGTGCAGAGGGCAGAGGCTCTGAGGGTAGAGGTAGAGTATCCAATGGTCGTCGCAAGCATGAGGCTGAGGCTGGATTCAAGCGTCTCTTCATCAATCTCGGTAAGGCGGATGGCTTCTATCCGGGCGAGATCATGCAATATCTCAACAAGCACGTGCAGGGCAGACAGGAGGTAGGTCATATCGACTTGCTCAACAAGTTTGCTTACATCGAGGTGCCTGAGCAGGATGCCAAGAAGGTGATGAAGGCGCTGAATGGCACTGAGTACAAGGGCAGAACCGTGAGATGTAATGATGCCGACGAGGAAGGACACGGCAGAGTTGCACGTGGCGAGGGTGGCCGTGGCTCTCGTTCTTCCGAAAGAGGTGGTCGCTCTGCAAAGCGTGGTTATGGCGATGATGCTCGCAGCGGTCGTTCAGATCGTAATGGCAGAGGCAGCCGTGGCGAGGCTCGCAGCAAGAAGCCTCGTTATAATGATGACAATGGCGACTGGCGTGAGCTGATTCAGGGCAAGCCATTCAAGCTGAAGGGCGAGGAGCCAAACTTCGAGGAAGAAGGATGGGCACGTCGTCGTCCAAAGAAGAAGTAGAAAGTGTAATCGATTGTTAAAAGTGCGACCTTTTCGTACCTTATCTATGAAAAAAAAACGGGATAAGGTATGAAAAGGTCGCATTTTTTTGTTTTTGTCCATGGGTGATATTCCGAGATTATAAGAATTGCGTGAGATACACAGGCAAGAGTGTCTGCTCATCCTATGGCAATGATGACAGAAAAGGAGAAATGTAGCTTGGGTATGCTGTATGATGCCAACTATGACAGGGAATTGGTAGAGGAACGACAGATGTGCAAGGACATCTGCCACGAATATAATCTGGTGAAGCCTTCCGACTTGGAGCGGAGAAGGGAGATATTGAGGAAACTCTTGGGCAAGACGGGCAAGGAGTTTTTGATAGAGCAGCCTTTCTATTGCGACTATGGCTATAACATTGAGATAGGAGAGAACTTCTATAGCAATGTGAACTGCGTGATATTGGATGGAGCCAAGGTGAAGTTTGGCGACAATGTATTCGTGGCTCCCAACTGTGGATTTTATACCGCAGGGCATCCGCTCGATGTGAAGCAGAGAACTGCTGGCTTGGAGTATGCCAAACCGATCACCATCGGGAATAACGTTTGGATAGGGGCGCAGGTGTGCGTCATGCCAGGCGTAACCATCGGGGATAATTGTGTCATCGGTGGTGGCAGCGTGGTGACGAAGGATATTCCTGCTAACTCTTTGGCATACGGCAATCCTTGCAGAGTCATTCGGGAGATTTAACCGTTTTCGTGTATTCCTAAACCTTTTTACGGATATTTCTTTCCTTTTTATGGTGGTTTCAGAAATTCTTCTTATTTTTGCAGTGGGAAGAAGCGATGACGCATGGGTGTGAATGGCATTGCTTGATGTTCCTGGAGACAAAGAATATTCTTTAAATGGCAAAGTGAAGTATGGAAGAAATTATCAAACTCAGTTCGGTGGATAAGTACTGCGAGTTCTTCGGTATGGAGACGCAGAATCCCTTGGTGGCGGTTATCGATTTGAAAGATTGCACTCGCCATCCTACCAATTTCTCGTTCAATTATGGTTTGTATGCTCTTTTCTTGAAAGAAAACTTGGCGTGCAATATCACTTATGGTCGTCAGAAATACGATTACCAGGAGGGTACGGTGACGAGCTTTGCCCCAGGACAGGTGACGCATGTGACGATGAAATCTGATCAGATGCCGCAGTGTGTGGGATTGCTCTTCCATCCCGATCTTATCAAGGGCACGCCTTTGGCTCGTGAGATGCGCAACTATTCCTTCTTCTCTTATAGTTCGAATGAGGCATTGCACCTTTCTGACGAGGAGAAGAAGATTTTCAAGGACTGCTTGGAGAAGATCAAGATAGAGTTGCAACGCCCGATAGATAAGTTCAGCCGCAAGCTCATCGCCATGAATATCGAACTACTCTTGAACTATTGCATGCGCTTCTATGCCCGCCAGTTTGTGACCCGTGAGGTAACCAACAAGGATGTCGTCGGTCGTTTTGAGGCATTGCTGGATGATTATTTCACTGGCAACAAGCCACATCAGGAGGGCTTGCCAAGCGTGAAGTACTTTGCCGATAAGGTTTGCCTCTCGCCTAATTACTTCGGCGACCTCATCAAGAAGGAGACAGGCATGAGTGCGCAGGAATATATCCAAGACAAGATTATCGACCTAGCCAAGTCGATGCTGTTGGGGTCGGAGAAGACCATCTCGGAGATTTCCTACGACCTCGGCTTCCAATATTCCCAGCATTTCAACCGTGTATTCAAGAAGAATACCGGCCTTACTCCGAGTGCATACAGAAAGAGTTAAGTGAAGAGTGAAGAACGAAGAGTGAAGAATTCAAATGTATAGTCCCCATCCTTTAGTTCGTCTTACCAGTCTTGTCGAGATGAACACGTCCGACTTGACCCAATGCTTTGTGGTGATACTGCAAGGCAGGGAGAGCCGTGTGTGTACGGGAATCACTTGTTGCGATTTCCGTGATGCCACGATGCTCTTCTTCCGCCCGGGCGAGTGCCAGGAGTATGTGGATAGGATGAAGAATACGGCTTGTGGTGCAGAGGTAAAAGTGCTTTGTTTCTGTGGCGAATGGTTGGAGTATTGCTTGGAGAAGGCTTTCGAGAAGGAAGGAAGTCTGTCTGGGTATCAGATTTGCCTTTCTCATATCCATGTGCCATCCAATGGCGATGGGTATCAGAAGATATATTCTTGGCAGAAAAGATACACCTTTTTCCAATATCATATGAAGGAGTCGCTGCACCTCTCCTTGCGAGAGAAAGCCATCGTTTGCCGTTGCTTGGATGACATCCAGGCAGAATTGGATTGGGACTTGGATGATTTCTCCAATGTCTTGCTTGCCGAAAAGATAAAAATACTCTTCGATTATTGCAGCCGTTATTATGTGCGTCAGCATCTCAGTCGCTCTTGCGTCAATCATACGTTGATGCAGAAGATAGAGCGAGCGGTGGATGACTATCTCCTTTCGGGCGATAATTGTCTTACTTGTTGCCATGTTTCTTCCCATCGCTTTGCCGATCCATTGGGTATGAGCGATGCTTATTTTGTGGATTTCTTGCGCAAGGAGACTGGGAAGTGTATCGACAAATATGTCTGCACCCGCCATTTTGAGGTAGCAAAACATCTGCTCCTCTCGTCCCACGATTCCTTGATTTGCATCGCCCGAAAACTCGGCTATCATTCCTTGCAAAGCTTCTCTGCTACCTTCAAGAAGGTAGTGGGATGCTCTCCTTCCGATTATCGCAATATGAACTAAAATATGCCCTAATCCCAAAAATAGGTATGAATTTTAGGATTATAATCCCAAAAATCACCCTAAATTTTGGGATTAGGGATTTTTTTGTTAGTTTTCATCCAACTCGTTTATGTCTTCTTAAATGAAATAAAATGGTTTGAAATGATTCTATTTCAAATAAATTGCTTATATTTGCACCCGAATAGTTAATAAGAACAATATGGACATACCTTTCGTTTTTGGAAAAATAGCAGATGGTGAGGACTTTACCGATAGAGTTGTAGACACGGAGAAGTTGAAGAACAACTTCCGTGGCTTGGTAAATACTATCATTATCTCACCACGAAGATGGGGAAAGACATCTTTGGTGAATCATGCCTTGGAGCAAATGGGGGATGACAAGGAATATCTCGTTTGCAAGGTGGATATTTTTAATTGTCGTACAGAGGCGCAGTTTTATCAAACCTATGTGAATGCTATATTGAAGGCTTCTTGCTCTAAGATGGAGGAGTTTATAGAGGCCGCCAAGAAGTATGTAGGTTCCTTTGGACCAAAGTTGACATTGAGCGATAGTAGCATGCAGTATGAGCTTGCCCTAGGGGTAGATTTCAAGGATAAGCAGTATTCATACGATGAGATATTAGACCTTCCGCAGAAGATTGCCTTGGAGAAAGGAAAGAAGTTTATAGTGTCTCGCTTTGCTGATACAGGGAAGAAAATTTCAGAGCCAGTAGCTCAATTGATAACTCAAAAGGTGGATTGCCATCCTTATTATGTGCAGCAGTTGTCGCAGTTGGCTTGGCTTAGGACTAAGAAATCGTGTGAGGCTTCCATCGTGGAGGATGCTTTTGAGTCTTTGGTGGGACAACTCAGTTTGCTATTCAGTAATTTTGTCGATAGTCTGACAGCCAAGCAAATCAGCTTTTTGCAAGCTGTAGCTTATGGCGAGAGAAACTTTTCCTCACGAGAAGTACTGACGAAATACCAACTTGGAACGTCTGCCAATATCAAGAATCTGAAAAAGGCAATGCAGGATAAGGCTCTCATAGATGTGATGCCTGATGCCATCTCCTTGCAAGATCCTATCTTTGCTTATTGGCTCAAAGAGAAATATTAAACGAAACAACAACTAATAATCAACCGAATGAGAACTAAAATCCTAATCGTTTGCCTTGGCTTGGTTAGTCTTGGCGTACAAATAAAAGCTGTCAATGAGATTCGATTGAATCAAGTGCAAGCAAACAAGCAGGCGCAGAGGAGCGACAGTCCTCTGTCGCTATCCCTTGCTGGAGAATGGAGTGTGATGCTTGGCGATGCCAAGGAGGTGAGACATGCCATGCTCCCTGGCACCATCGACACCAATCACTTGGGATTTGCACCCAGTGATACCACCGAGACCACGCATCTTACTCGCCTCTATGCCTACAAGGGCAAGGCGACTTATTCTCGCACCATCGAGATACCACGGCAGTGGAAGAAGAAGGCTGTGGAACTCTTCTTGGAGCGTACGAAGCCGACTTGGGTGTATGTGGATGGAAACCTTGTGGATTCCTGCAACTTTATCTCCACTCCTCAGCGATACATCTTGCCGAAATTGAAAACCGGCAAGCATCAGTTGGATATTGTGGTGGATAATTCTCGTGGTGTGCCTGAGCAAGTGTATGGCTCCAGCCACGCCTATACCGAGGATACACAGACCAACTGGAATGGAATCATCGGAGAAATTTCCCTGAAGCAGGTAGAGTTGAAAGCTGGTCAGAAATTGAAATCTGGTATGGTACAAAGTGAGTCCCGACAATATACTGGCAAGGTGCTCCCTTGCTTCAGGGACTTCCGTATCGAGGGAGCACATTTCTATGCCGATGGTCATCCGGTATTTCTCTGTGGCAAGCACGATGCGGCGGTTTGGCCACTCACGGGACATGTGGATATGACCGTGGAGGGCTGGATGAAGTATCTCGGCATTTGTTCGGCGTATGGCATCAATCATGTGCGCTTCCACTCTTGGTGCCCACCAGAGGCGGCATTTGTGGCAGCTGATAGCTTGGGCATTTATCTTCAGCCCGAACTTCCTTTCTGGGGTTCCTTTGATGATAAGGACGAGAAGTTGATGGCGTTCCTGCATCAAGAGGGCGAGAATATCTTGCGAGAATACGGCCATCATCCTTCCTTCCGCATGATGGCTTTGGGCAATGAGCTCTGGGGAAGCATCGACAAGATGAAGGAGTTTGTGGATGACTTCCGTGAGATAGCTCCCGACAAATACTATACCTTTGGCAGCAACTACTATCTCGGTTACCAAGGGGTGAAAGAGGGGATGGATTACTTCACTACTTGTCGCATAGGCGGCGAGGGATGGGGTAAATACAATACCCATACCCGTGGCTCCTTCTCCTTCGCCGATGCTTACGATGGAGGAATCATCAATCATTTCCGTCCGAACACTACGATGAACTTTGATGAGGCTTGCGATAAGTGGGCTTCTCCTCAGCCTTGGCAGAAGCAAGATGTGGAGCAAACTTCTTATAAGCGAGCCGCTGGCATCCCGATTATCTCTCACGAGACCGGACAGTTCCAAACCTATCCCGACTTCCGTGAGATCAAGAAATACACGGGCGTGCTCTATCCTTACAACTTCGAGATCTTCCGCCGTCGCCTTGCCGCTGCCGGAATGCTTTCGCAAGCTGATGATTTCCACAAGGCTTCGGGCTTGTGGAGCGTGAAACTCTATAAGGCGGACATCGAGATGGATCTCAGAACCAAGAATATGGCAGGCTTCCAACTTCTCGATATTCAGGATTATCCTGGTCAGGGTAGTGCCTTCGTGGGCATTCTTGATGCTTTCATGGAGAGCAAGGGAATCACCACGGCGAATGAATGGCATCAGTGGTGTTCATCTGTGGTGCCTCTCTTGGTGACGGATCGCTTCTGCTATGACGAAAATGAGATGATGAATGCCAAGGTGCAAATCGCCAACTATGGTGGTGAATCGCTCAAGGGAAAGAAGTTGGTCTGGAAGTTGGATTATGCTCTGGACGAGAACTTTGGTGATGATGCTGCGCCAAACGCAGGAGCAAATATCGATCGCTTTAATCAACCTTCGCCTTTGGCACAAGGGGAGATACCTATCACCACAGATGAAGAGGGTTTGATAGACATCGGCGAAATCCATCATAAGATGAAGGTGATGGCAGATGGTTTTAACGATGGCAATGGAACGTGTCTTGATGTCAAGATTCCTTCGAGAAAGGTCATCTTGACGTTGGATATAGATTATGGGCGATATGATGCGAGAAGACATCGCAATACCTATGACCTTTGGATCTATACCACCGAAAAGAATCTTGATATATATAAGGAAGGTGTCGTGATAACAAGCGACTTGACTGATGAGGTAGCAAAGAAACTCGAAAAGGGTGCCAAGGTGCTTTGGATGCCTACGACCTCGAAGAACTTCGTGGCTTCTGCCGATACGATTTCGCAGGCAGGCAATGCCACCCCATATACCGTTGGCGGTCTCTTCCAAACCGATTACTGGAACTATCGTATGTTCAAGACCATCTGTGAGAACAACAAGAAGAGTGTATCTCCTGGCACATTGGGTATCCTTACCAATCCAAAGCATCCTATCTTCTGTGATTTCCCTACCGAGATGCACACCAACTGGCAGTGGTTCCCTGTTATCAAGGACTCTCATCCTTTGGTGCTGGACAACTTTGCGAAGGATGACAAGCCTATCGTGCAAGTCATCGACAACATCGAGCGCAACCACAAACTCGGTCTTGTGATGGAATGGAAGGTGGGTGCAGGCAAGCTCCTCGTCTGCATGAGCGACTTGGAGAAGGCTTCCGAATATCCTGAGGGCAGAGCTTTCTATGAGAGTGTATTGAGCTATATGCGTTCGCCTGAGTTTGCCCCACAGTCTGAAATCACCATCGCAGATTTGAGGAAGAAGCTGAAAGAGGAGCCTCGACAGATTAGTTTGAAGGAACTGAATAATATCTCGCAATACTAAAATTGCAATCAGATAAATGGTAAGCACGTGTCGAAATGTAACATGTATGTTATGTTTCGGCATGTGCTTTTTTTGTTAAGCGGTTGGTCTCAAATGTGTTAACCTCTAATAAAATCCTCTTTGTAAATGGCGGTATGTCTAGAAATTTCCGTACATTTGCAAGTGCAGAATCATGCAGAGCATGATGACTCTAAGTTGCGATGATGAATGAATTAACAAGATTATAAACCTAACAATTGTATATTAAGTAAAAGCAAATGAAATCTTTAAGAATGTATCTCTTGCTTCTATTGCTCTTGGGAGGAATAGGAGCGTATGCCGATGATGTGGAGTTTGATGTGACATCGGATGGCTGGAATGTCAGCTATTCCGGTACGGCGAATGTAACCCTAAAAGGACGAACTTTCACGAAAGGGGAATGGAGTGGCTTTTGCCTTCCTTTCGATGTGAGTAAGGAAACCTTGGATGCAGCCTTCGGAGAAGGTTGCTATAGCCTCCAAGCTTACTCTTCCTTTGCTGACAATAAAATCCAGTTCAGGAAGGTGGCGAAGGCAGTTGGCGGTACGCCTTACTTCATCTATGTGAATAAGACGGTGGAGAACCCGAAGTTTGACAATGTGACTTTTGTGTCGGATATTGGTTTGACATGGGGAGGCAATCAATCGGATTGGAGAGGAGCTATTACTATTAATGACAATCTAACCTTTCGTGGTTTCTTCTTCAAAAAACATAATTATGAATTGTATAATACTACTTCTGACCAAACGATAAATGCTTATTATCTAACTGGCGATGGAATACTACAAGATGTCAGAAAACGAGAATATACAGATTCTCCTTTGGGAATTGATGTTTGTATCTTGATAACTGGTTATTCTTCAAGCTTTCAGAAGCCAACAGTCGTTTTCGAGGAAGACGATGTCATTAATAGTGGTGGAACCAGTGGCGGTGGTTCAGGTGGCGAGTCAGGTTCTACCGATGACCCTACATCTTTGACTTACAAAATCAAGAACAAGCTTCAGCTTACTGATGTTCCTACGCTCTATATCGACATTGAGGGAGTAGGTAGTACCGATACAGACTTGGATAAGGCTTTATTTAAGAATAGACAGACAGGTGAGGCTCCTTACCAAGTGGGTGCTACTATTACTTTGAAAGACAATGGCACCGATAAGGATACCAAACACCTTGCCGAGTTTACAGATAAAGTAGATATCAAGGTGCGTGGTAACTCTACTGCTAATCCTACCAATGGCAAGAAGGCTTATCGCCTGAAATTTCCAAAGAAACATAAGCACGACTTGCTTGGTTTGGGCTATGAGAAGAGAAATTGGGCACTCCTTGCCAATGTCTTCGACCATTCCATGATTCGTAATGCCCTTTCTTATCATTTGGAGAAAGAAGTGGGCTTGGATTTCTGCCCAGGCTATAAGTTTGTCGATTTGGTTATCAATGGAAACTATCGTGGTACTTATCAGATTTGTGATCATGTGGAAACTGGCACTAATCGTGTGGATGTAGATGAGGATGCAGGTTGGATGGTAGAGTTCCAAGGACGAGGCGATATGCTTGACCAACCTCTTTGTTTCAACCAAGATGGCTTGCAGATGAATATCAAGAACCCTGAGCCGGCAGATGAAACCAATGCGGAAGAGGTTGCAACATTCATAGCACCTTTCCAAGAGTGGTTTACTAAGACTTGGTCTCCTCAGTGGAAGGCTACTGATGCATACGGAGCTAACTCTGGTTGGCGTTCTGTCAACGATGAGGAATCCCTTATGAAGTTCTGGATTGCGACTGAACTGACTGGTGACTATGATGGTTGGATGACCGTGAAGGCTTACAAGGAGGCTGATGAAGCTAAGTTACACTATGGACCAGTATGGGACAAAGACTTGGCGTACGGCAATTATGGCGGCGAGCAGTCTGCAAAGTTGGTTTCTAATAATGGAAATGGTTCCAGCTTGGTGACATTCTTGAATGAGAGCCTCCTCAAGGATCCTATCTTCACCAAGAAGCTCAAGGCAAAACTTGACCAACTTCTTAGTAATGGCTTATATGAAAAAATGTGTGCCAAGATTGATGACTTGGCAGCCATTGTGGCTCAGACAGAAGAATTGAGTAATACAAAGTTCCCTCGTAGTAGCAAGGTGGGTGAGGAAACTAATAATTACGAGACTTATGCCGAGACCATCACTCCTTTGAAAGATTATCTCAAAACTCGTTTTGAGACCGTACAGAGTTTACTGAATAAACTTTGTGAGGCTGCTAATGCTAAGATAGAGAAAGTAACTTACGAGCCAGGCAATGCGTGGTGGAATACTGGTTTGGTGGGCTACGATTTCGGAAAGGGCAATATGAACCGATTAACCGATGCTCAAGTGGATAAACGTACCTACAAGGCAAACGAGTGGAACTCATTCTGTCTTCCTTTCGATGTATCTATGGATCAGATGAAGACGGTCTTTGGCAATGATGTAGAGGTGGTCAATCATGTCGGTATGGATACGGATGCTAAGACGATGCTCTTTGCCCCAGTCTCAGAAACCATGCTTTATGCAGGAGAGCCTTATCTTGTGAAGTTCTTAGGCTCAGATGTTGTCAATCCAACCTTTAAGGATGTCATCATCACGCAGACGGCAAATCAGAAAACTGAATATAATGGTAAAGGCGTAAGCTTTGATGGCAAACATACCTTCTATGGTACGCTCTTCCAAGGATATAATATAAAGACTTCAACCGACTATCTCTTCAGCAAAGATGTCTATTCCTCTGCATCCTCTTTGGCGCAGGCGACAAGTATTACGGAGAATGGCGCTCGTGCCTTCATCCGAGTATCAGATGGTACAACTCCTGCCATCAAGATTCAGACGGCTGATGAGGCTTCGAAATTTACCTACGATGTTACCAACGGGTATGTCCATACCGCTTGGTGCCAGTATGACAACCAGACGAAGAATGTGACCATAGAGAATCGTGGCACACTTCATGCGGGCGAGTGGAATATGATGTGCTTGCCTTTCAAACTCTCTGCCGCAGGCTATAAGAAGGCATTTGGCGAGGATGTAAAAGTGGCTGAGTTCACGGGCGTCACCAAGTCGGAAGGTGGTGAGTTGGTATCATTCAATCTCGCTTACATTAATGAGAAGAATGGTATGAAGGCAGCTACTCCTTATCTCATTAAACCATCTAAGGATATTGACACGAAGACCTTGAAATTTGAGGGCGTGAAGGTCTCTACGAAGACGACCAAAGAGCAAGCTACAGGTGATGTGAATTGCAAGCTGATAGGTACATTGCAGCCGACAATCTTGGATAAGGGACATCAGCAGTTGGTGTTGAAAGCACGCAATGAGTTGCAATACATGGCTCCTAATTCTACAACCCCAATGCAGGCTTGTCGTGCTTATTTCGAGTTGACAGGAACGGTGGCTGCTGCAAAGAACTTCAGCTTCTCCATTGATGGGGAGACGACAGGTGTGAAAGTAATTGACGTGAATGCTCCATCGGCTTCTACCAATACTAGAGTTTATAATATGAACGGCCAATTGGTGGGAACTTCTGTGGAGAACTTGCCACAAGGCATCTATGTTATTGCAGGCAAGAAAGTAGTAAAGTAAAGATATAAGGACAGATTAAATGACAACAGAAATGATAAATAGCAAAAAGAGCGATGGCGAGTATATCACGCCATCGTGCTCTATACTCTCTATAGTAGAAGAATCTATGATTGCGGCTTCGCCAGACCCTCCTTCGCCACAGCCAACTCCGGATCCATCCCCACTTGGTCCTCCTTCATCAGAAACGGATAACCCTAATCGTTACGCCAAGCAGCACCATTACTACGATGTTTGGGAACAGTGGTAAAGGGCAACTCATAGCATAGAAAAAGCACATTTCATAGCATCGAAACAGAAGCCTGGAGGCTAGGCTGCTAAAACTCCCTCCAGGACGTATATAGAAAAACCTCGGGACGTTTTTCGAAAAAAGTCCCGAGGAAAAAATAAAAAAGTCGGGACTCTTTTCGAAAAAAGTCCCGACTTTTTTATTTAAGCCCTTTTTGGGGAAATTACTTCTTAGCTTGAGTCTCAGCAGCTACCTTGCCCTTGTAAGCCTTGTTCAAACCTGCGATAACCTCCTTGGTAATATCGTAAGCCTTATCAGCATAAAGCAAGTTGTCACCACTCTTAGAGAAGATGATGCTATACTTCTTGTCCTTATTGTAGGCTGCCAAGTAGTGAGCGATACTGTCGTGGAGAGCATTGTTGTATTTCTCCTGCTCTGCAGCGAACTCATTGCTCAAGCGCTGCTGCAAGCTCTGAAGATTAGCCTGGTCTCTCTGGATGGCAGCCTGCTGACTTTCAGCCTGCTCACGGCTAGTGAAGGCATTCTGCTGAATCTTCTGCTGGAAGTTGGCAGCGGCAGCCTGCAAAGCCTGACCCTTCTGTGCGATGGTAGCCTGGATGTTCTGACCCTTCTTCTCAAGGAGAGCAGAATATTCCTTAGCAAAAGTATATTGTGTCATGATAGAGTCAACCTCTACATACGCAATCTTCAACTCTGCTGGAGCCTTGCTCTCTGACTTAGCCTCTACTTGAGGCTGTGACTTGTTGCATGACACCAAAGCCAATGCAGCAACAGCTGCGAATGCAACTGAACTCAAAATATTCTTTTTCATTGTCCTTATTTATAATTTATTATTTACCATTGAAAAATTTGAAACACTAGTAAGCCTTTCCTGCCTCACGAGCCTCACGATCTTGGTCGATGACGCAATGGATGCCCTGCTTGCGCAGACCAGGGTTGTCGTGGATATGCTGCGAGGAGAACTTGCCGTTCTTCTTGAAAATCAGCTTTACGGAAAATAATGCCATACAAATAGCAATTATTAACACGGATATAATGAATAATTTTAGCATTTTTATTACCTTTGCAGTGCCTTAATAGCACTTTTGGTTGCAAAGGTAACACTTTTCGGGGATATTCCCAAATAAAAAGTTAGAAATAGTGTATAATAAGTAATAAAATAACATAATAAGATGGAGAAAATCGAATTGAAACCTGCTTGCGTGTTCGAGCAGTTTGCTAAAATCAACCAGATTCCTCGCCCTTCCAAGCACGAGGAGAAGATGATTGAGTACTTGAAGGAGTTTGGTGAAAGCCACAACTTGGAGACTGTTGTTGACAAGACGGGCAACGTCATCATCCGCAAGCCTGCCACCGCTGGCTTGGAGAACAGAGAGACCATCATCCTCCAGAGTCACATGGATATGGTATGCGACAAACTCGTGGATGTGGAGTTTGATTTCCACAAGGATGCCATCCAGACCTATATCGATGGTGAGTGGATGAAATCTAAGGGCACAACACTTGGTGCTGATGATGGTATCGGTTGTGCCATCGAACTCGCCATCCTCGACCGCAACGACATCGAGCATGGTCCTATCGAGTGTGTTTTCACACGTGATGAGGAAACTGGTTTGACTGGTGCTCATGGTATGGAGGCTGGTTTTATGACAGGCAAGATGCTCATCAACTTGGATTCTGAGGACGAAGGTCTCATCTTCGTTTCATGTGCTGGTGGTCAGACCACCCACGCCACTTTTGATTTCAAGCGTGAGGCTGCTCCTGAAGGTTACTTCTTCCTCCAACTTGCCTTGAAGGGCTTGAACGGCGGTCACTCTGGCGATGACATCGATAAGAAACGTGCCAACGCCATCAAGATTCTCGCTCGATTCCTCTACTTGGAAATGGAGAAACTTAACGGCAACGTCCGTTTGGCTAGTTTCAACAGTGGTAAGATGCACAATGCCATACCTCGTGATGGTCATGTCGTCTTCGCTGTCAGAAATAGTGACAAGGAGCAAGTACGTGCCGACTGGAATATCTTTGCCTCAGAGGTAGAGGATGAGTTTCATGTAACAGAGAAAGAAATGCAGTTCTTTATGGAAAGTACTGATGCAACCGATGTTATCGAAGCATCTGTAGCAGAGCGCATTATCATGGCATTGCAAGCAGTAGATAATGGCCCGTTGACAACTTGTCAGGATGAGGCTATCGCTTGGATGGTCGAGACCTCCAGCAATGTGGCTAGCGTAGCAACAGCCGAAAACCAGATAGACATTGTGGCTTCACAGAGAAGCAATGTGATGAGTAACTTGGAGAACATGACCAACACCGTGAAGGCTGCCTTCCAGTTGGCTGGAGCCAAGGTAAGCGTCAGCGACAAGTATCCTGCTTGGAAGATGCGTGCCAATAGTGCCTTGAACGACCTCACCGTGAAGAGTTATGAAAAACTTTTCGGCAAGGAGCCATTGGTAAAGGGCATCCACGCCGGCTTGGAGTGCGGTCTCTTCTCAGAGAAATATCCTGAGTTGGATATGGTCAGCTTTGGTCCTACCCTCCGCAATGTCCACACCCCTCAGGAGGCTTTGCTCATCCCTACTGTCGAGATGGTATGGGATCATCTCTTGGAAATCCTTCGCAATGTTCCACAAAAGGCGTAAGGACAATAAGGATTCCGCTGATAATCAGTCCGTTTTCATGAGGCATGGTGATGCGTGAAGACACGTTTCGAAAGCGTTTTTATCATAAATTGTGAATGAATATACGAAAAGGCTCGTTGTTTTGTTAAACTTAGCAAAATAATGAGCCTTTACTCTTGACACGTATTGATATTTTGCTTATCTTTGCGGTATGAAATCATTTACAAACAATTAAACCTAAGTAGAATTATGAAAACGGATCAGACTAAGAACTATGGTGAGTATGTGGATATCACAGCTGCCATTCAAGAAACAGTAGTAACACCCCATGATTTAATGGGAGGTGAAATTTGGTATAACTAACTTATTCGAATTATCAAATGTGATTCAGAAGTTTTTTATCTAAGAAAAAATATAGGAGCACTTGTTGCCATGTTATTTGGCACAAGTGCTCCTTATTTTATATCTATTCGGTTAAATGCGTTAAGCCAGCATACGTCTCATATATTTCCTCATTTCCTTTCTTGCAGCACCGAGACGATGCTCCACATGTTTATATGTAACATCCAACTTGATAGCTATCTCGCTCACCTTCATGCCGTCATAGACATTCAAGCGATAAATCTTGCGCTGCTTGTCACATAGTCTAGCAATGCCACGTTCCAAGAACTCGTTGATTTCTTTCACTGAGTAGATACTCTCCGTATCCTCGCTCTTCAACTTCGAAAAGTCGCCCTTGGTCAGGATATGCTCATGCTCTTCCAAATAATAATAGTGTCGCCAATAGTCGCGTATCAAATTTTTGGCTATCGTGAAGACGAGGCAAGGCAGGGTGACGGGTGTTATCATCTTGTCCATCTGAAGAAGTCGCACAAATATGTTCTGCACGAGATCCTCGCTCTCATCCGCATGTTGCAAATGAGATGAGACGTATGTCATCAGTTCGTCGTAATGCTGAGAATAATAGTCAGCTATCAAGTTGGATTTAGATTCTTTTTGTTCCATAGCCATCTGGATAAATAGATGTTTTTCTTTTACTAACGATTGCAAAGGTAATAAAAAAAGACTACCGCACCAACTTTTTGTGAAGAAAATATGATGCTAAATTGATAAATGAAACATTTCAAGCACAAGAGGAAACAAATAGTAATCGTTTTGAGTGCCATGAAGTAGAGCATAGCCCAATCCCTTCATTCGCCCATATTACGCCAATGCTACATACGGGAAAGTTTGTGATACATCAGATGTGTGACAGTTTGTGCCATATTTCTGGCAGTCGCAAGATGTAAAACTCAATTTGGCACGCTATTTGTATTATAGCGAGCGATGTCTTTCTGCTAGGATAGGCACACATGCCAAAGATGGCATTAAAATAAATATGTATAATAGCAAAAACAACAAAAAGATATATTATGGCACAAAAAGGTAATATTGGAGTAACGACAGAGAACATCTTCCCTGTCATCAAAAAATTCTTGTATTCTGACCACGACATCTTCCTCCGTGAGATGGTATCAAACGCCGTAGATGCCACACAGAAGTTGAAGACATTGGCAGCCCAGGGTGACTTCAAGGGCGAGGTTGGCGACACTACCGTACGTGTTTCACTCGACGAGAAGGCTGGCACTTTGACGATTAGCGACCACGGTATAGGAATGACCGAAGAAGAGATAGATAAATACATCAACCAGATAGCATTTTCTGGTGTAACCGACTTCCTTGACAAGTATAAGGAAAATGCCAATGCCATCATCGGTCACTTTGGTCTCGGCTTCTACTCTTCATTTATGGTAGCTAGCAAGGTGGAGATTGTCACCAAGAGCTATCAAGAGGGCGCCAAGGCTGTGAAATGGAGCTGCGATGGCTCTCCTGCCTTCGAAATCGAGGACGCAGAGAAGGCTGAGCGTGGTTCCGACATCATCCTCCACATCGCTGACGACTGCAAGGAGTTCCTACAGAAGAGCAAAATAGAGGATTTGCTCAACAAGTACTGCAAGTTTATGGCTGTGCCTGTAGCTTTCGGCAAGAAGACAGAATGGAAGGATGGTAAGAACGTGGAGACAGACGAGGACAATATTATTAATAATGTGGAACCTCTCTGGACCAAGACTCCTAGCACACTGAAGGACGAGGACTACAAGGGTTTCTATCGCACCCTCTATCCTATGCAGGACGAGCCATTGTTCTGGATTCACCTCAACGTTGACTTCCCATTCAACTTGACGGGTATCCTCTACTTCCCACGCATCAAGAACAACATCGATATGCAGCGCAACAAGATTCAGTTGTATTGCAACCAAGTCTTTGTCACTGACCAAGTTGAGGGTATTGTACCAGAGTTCTTGACTCTGCTTCATGGTGTCATCGACTCACCAGATATTCCATTGAACGTGAGCCGTAGCTATCTCCAGAGCGACAGCAACGTGAAGAAGATTTCAACCTATATCACCAAGAAGGTGGCAGATCGTTTGAACTCTATCTTCAAGGAGAATCGCAAGGAATATGAGGAGAAGTGGGACGACCTCAAACTCTTCATCAACTATGGTATGCTCTCACAAGAGGACTTCTATGATCGTGCCAAGGACTTCGCCCTCTTCAAGGATGTAGATGGCAAATACTTCACATTCGAGGAGTATAAGACACTGATCAAGGACAACCAGACCGACAAGGATGGCAACTTGGTATATCTCTACGCCAACAACAAGGAGGAGCAGTACTCCTACATCGAGGCTGCCAAGGAGAAAGGCTACTCAGTGCTCGTCATGGATGGTCAGTTGGATACCCCAATGGTTAACATGCTGGAGCAGAAGTTGGAGAAGAGCCGCTTCACACGCGTAGATTCTGACATCATCGACCGCTTGATTGTGAAGGAAGATGCCAAAAAGACAGACCTAACCAAAGAGCAGACAGACAACTTGTCACAAGTATTCCGCTCGCAGATGCCAAAACTCGACAAGACAGAGTTCATGGTAGAGGTACAGGCATTGGGCGAGAACAGTAAGCCAGTGATGATTACCCAGAACGAATGGATGCGCCGTATGAAGGCTATGAGCCAGTTCCAGCAGGGAATGAACTTCTATGGACAGATGCCAGATAGCTACTCTATCGTCTTGAACTCCGACCATTCTTTGGTCAAGAAGGTGTTGGAAGACTCTGAGGTACATACATCAGAGGCATTGAAGCCTATCTTGGCAGAGATTCGTGGTCAGGAAGCTCGCTTGGCAGCACTCCACCAGGAGCAGACCAAGAAGAAACCTGAGGAAATCACCCAGGAGGAGAAGGATGACGTTCACAATACAGAGAAAGCCATCCAAGACGAAAAGGCAAAGCGTGACGAGATTGTTGCCAACTATGCAAAGGACAACAGCATCGTACATCAACTGATCGACCTTGCATTGCTTCAGAATGGTATGTTGAAGGGCGCAGCCCTCGAAGCCTTCTTGAAGAGAAGTGTTGATTTAATTAAATAAGGAATATGCTGTAGCATAAAAGAAACCATGCATATCTTGTGCATGATATGTGAGACCCGTCCCCATCTCAACTAGCGTGATTACGACTAGCGCTAGTTTGAGTATGGGGACATTTTGTTTGTTTAAATAAGGTAGATAATTGCATTCTAATATTAATAATGTTAAAAAATATCCGCTATATTTTGCCATAACGACTAAAAACACTATCTTTGCATTACTTTTTGAAACAACAGGAAGATTGGCAGAGTGACCGAATGCGCTGGACTCGAAATCCGGTATACCCTTCTTCGGGTATCGGGGGTTTGAATCCCTCATCTTCCGCTAACTAGTAACAATCCCCATCATGAAAAAAGTATTTATCGCAATATTCATGTTCCTACCTATGATGATGTCAGCACAAAACGTGTTGACACCACAACAGAAGTTGGAACAAGCTCAGAAACAGTTGGAAGAAGCCAAGAAGGCAGTAGAAGCTGCCGAGAAGGCGAAGAAAGACGCTGAAGATGCTGCCAAGAAAGCTGCGGCTGCAAAACAAGCTGCCGAGAAGGCCGCTGCTGAAAAAGCTGCTGCCGAAAAGGTTGCTCTAGAGAAAGCTCAGATAGAAAAGCAAATCGAAGCAGCGAAGGCTGAGGCGGCTCGTTTGAATGCTGAGGCTGAAAAGCTGAAGAAACAGGCTGAGAACTTGGAAAAGAATGCCATCCAGAAAACCTATGAGTTGGAACCTTCCATCTCTCACGAGCCAGCCGTTCTCCCTGCCATTGGTGGTAAACCTGTCGTTGTGGGCGAACCTGAGAAGAAGACTGAAGAAAAGAAGACTACTACAAGTGGTTGGGCTGTGCCTACTACCCCAGCCCCATCTGCTAAGAAGGTAGAAACGGAAAGTCCTAAGTTGGCTAGTGGAGTCAAACTCAAGGCGGACCCTAAATACCTGGAAGGCGCTGTCACACTCAATGACGATGGCAAGGTGGAATTTACGATGGAGACGGATGCTAACGGCAAGTCTGCTGCGCAAATCTATGACATCGTTTATAATTATATGAGCGGTCTGACACAGGATAAGAACAATATCGCTAGTCGTGTGGCACTCGTCAACCCACAGGAGCACGTCATCGCCAACACCATGGACGAATGGATTGTGTTCAGCCAAAGCTTCATCTCGCTCGACCGCACAGAAATCAAATACCAATTGGTGGCAAATATCGCTGACAATTCCCTGAAATTGAAGATGACACGTCTCTACTACAATTATGAGGAAGGACGCAGTACTGGTTTCAAGGACGCAGCTGAGAATGTGATTACCGATAAGATTGCATTGACCAAGAAGAAAAACGACTTGGCTAAGATATTCGGCAAGTTCCGCAAGGGAACCATCAACCGTAAAGACCAGATTTTCAGCGAAATCGCTGAATTGGTGAAGAAATAACTTAATCCGAAGATTTTATGACACAAGAAGAAAATCTCCACAATAACGTACAGAACAACGAAGAGAATATCAATCCACAAGAATCTCGCTCAGAGGAGGCTGGCAGCACTGAGTCATACGCTGTTAGACCTCATCATCGCCAGCGAAGACTGATAGAATACGACGGACGGGACAAGATGTTTAAGGTGCGCAACACACTTAACATCATCTTTATGATACTCGCAGTCATCGGACTTATCTTATGGACTCAAACTGACTGGCAGAATACGGGTATCAGCATCGTTTTGGTGGGTGTAGCCCTCAAGATAGTAGAGGTACTCCTCAGATTATTCAAGAAATAGATTGTATTCGAAGTGGAAAAAAGAATGAACAAAATATTCGTCACCCTATTGATTTGTGCTGCAACTTTGCCAGTTGCGGCACAAACTGATTATAACTCAATCAACGAAGATGGTGATTTTAGACCGGCTTCTGAACGCAGAATCAGCCCCGACTCTCTCGGCTCCAACCAAGAGATTCCAAAGGGAATCAAGGTATGGACAGTAGATGAGAGATTCGGCGACAGAGTGGAGGCTCAAGTCGATACCTTGCAACACATGTATATGAACACAACTTTCACAGAAGGTCTTCGTGGTGAATACAACACGCTCGGCAACATGGGTTCGCCTAGAATCGGTCGTATCTTCATCGACCGCCGCAACACACAGGGACAGTTCCTCTTTACAGAACCCTATTCTTACTTCAATACCCCTGTGGGCGACTTCCATTTCACCAACACTTATTCGCCTATCACCAATGTCACCCTCAATTCGTGCGGCAACCGCACCAACGGCGAGGATGACTTCCGTGCGTTATATGCCGTCAATGCCAATAAGCGACTAGGTGTAGGCTTCCGTTTCGACTATAAGTATGGTCGTGGCTATTACAACTCTCAGAGCACCAGCCACTTCAAATATACGATGTGGGCATCATACCTAGGTGACCAATATCAAGCACACCTCCTCCTCTCCACGCTCCACCAAAAGGTAACGGAGAATGGAGGTATCACCAACGATGACTATATCAAGCATCCAGACCTCTTCGAGGAGAGTTTCGCAGAGAGCGAAATTCCTACCGTGCTCGAAAAGAACTGGAACAGAAATGATAACCAGCACATTTTCTTCTCTCATCGCTATAGTCTCGGTTTCAAGCGCAAAGTACGCATGACCGAGGAAGAAATCAAGGCAAAGAAGTTTGCCATGGAATCTGCCAAAGACAACGCCGAGAGCGATGCCAAGGAAGAAGCCATGAAGCAAGCCAAGAAAGAAGGAAAGAAATTTGATGAGAAAGCCTTCGACAAGGCGAATCAAAACAAATACATGGGTCGTCCTGACGATGCCAAGATTGCAGGAAACGAACCTGCCCTTGAAGCCAACAAGGCTGTGATGAAGGCTGACACCACTCGTCTCGCAGTGAACGGAAAGGCAGCAGCCGACAGTCTTTTGGCACAACAGAAGAAAGCAGCCCAAGACTCCCTCTTCTTCAAGGATGAGTACGTGCCAGTCACCAGTTTCATCCACACTTTGAAATTTGATACGTTCAAGCGTATCTACCAGGCATATCAGACTCCAGCCGATTACTATCTCAACGAGTATTTCGACGCAGGCAGACTGACAGGCGACTCCATCTACGACAAAACTCGCCACTGGGAATTGAAAAACACCTTTGCCATCGCTACCCTCGAAGGATTCAGCAAGTGGGCAAAGGCAGGACTCAAGGCTTTCGTCAGCTATGACATGCGCCACTTCGACCTGCCAAATATGGAGGGAGTGAGCGAAACTTATAATGAACATACCCTCAGCGTGGGCGGACAGTTGAGCAAGGAACAAGGTAAGTTGCTTCATTATAATGCCGTAGCTGAGATTGGCGTAGCTGGTGAGGATGCAGGAACGCTCGCTGTCGATGGAACCGTCAAGTTGAACATCCCTCTCTTCGGAGACACATTGGGTATCAAGGGTGACGCCTTCTTCCATCGTGAGAATCCATCATTCTACTATCGAAAATATCATTCCCGTCACCTATGGTGGGAGAACAATCTCGACAAAGTCATCCACACCAGAATCATGGGTACATTGAATTTCGGCAAGACACATACCACACTGCGTGTTGCAATGGACGAAATCAAGAATTATACCTATCTCTCACAGAGTTACAATGTGACAGAGGCTGGTTTGAGAACAGGTGTCAGTGTCACTCCTATGCAGAGTAGCAGTCCTGTCAACATCTTGACAGCTCAGCTCATGCAGAACTTCCGTTTGGGCATCCTCAACTGGGAGAACGTAATTACCTACCAGCACTCTAGCAAGCAGGAGGTGATACCAGTACCAGACCTTGATGTCTATACGAACCTCTACATCAAGTTCCGTGTAGCTAAGGTGCTCAATATCGACTTCGGTGCCGACGCTCGCTATTTCACTAGCTATGAGGCTCCCGACTATTCTCCATATATGGGACAATATGTCGTACAGGGCAATGGTGCTAACAATGTGAAGGTGGGCAACTACCCTATCATCAATGCCTACGCCAATGTGTTCATCAAGCATACGCGATTCTTCG
>OIYR01000257.1_pt1 | contig 31054 bp, 27 predicted proteins | sample 1588221 | NCBI WGS metagenome assembly OIYR01 (sample SAMN03283292) | human gut metagenome | biome: human-associated habitat; material: feces | host: Homo sapiens | place: Peru | collected 2012
CCCGGTGAATTCTTAAATCACTTTTTGTTGACATGGCAAGTCATTTTTCCTTAATTTGTAACTAATCATTGACAAACCTACATTTGGTAATTTTATGCATATTACAGTTGAAAAAATCTTTGTTCTGTTCTATAATATTCTTATCAATTCAATGGAGAATCAATTTATGAAAATGGTGTTTACAATAATTGCCTGCAAGCTTATCAGGTTTGCGGCAAAATTATTCGGCAAGGGCAGCAGCTTCCCAGGTCAGGTGGCTTTGAAGCTCTGTCCCGATATTCTCAGCAGGATTGCCTTACCTAAGTACATAATCGCTGTTACCGGCAGCAACGGCAAAACCTCAACTGTTGAGATGATTGCTCATATTCTGCTTAAAAACGGCAAAAAGGTTGCTTGGAATAGGGAAGGTTCTAATCAAATAGAAGGCGTTACAACTCTTATTTTGAGCAATTCTACCCTTGGCGGTAAGGTTAAAAGTGATATTTTGCTTATCGAAAGCGACGAGCGTTTTGCTAAATATACGTTCAAATATATTACTCCGACTCACTATGTAATCACTAATCTTTATCGCGACCAGCTAACCCGAAACGGTCATCCCGAATGGGTTTATGACGCCATAGCTCAGAGTATTCATCCCGAAACCCAGCTTATTCTCAATGCCGATGATCCGCTTGTTTCACACTTCGGTTACGGCAGGGACGATATAATTTGGTTTGGAGCGGACAAGCTTTCGACCGATACACAGGAGCTTAAAAGCGTGTATAACGACGGCGCATACTGCCCGCACTGCAAGTCGCCGATGGAATATACTACGCATCATTACAACCATATAGGTCATTATGAGTGCAAAAACTGCGGCTATAAACGCCACGATACTTCATATACGATAACCTCGGTTGACCTTGACAGGGGAGAGGTTGTCATCAATGGAAGGTATCATATATCGCTTGCACTCAAGTCGCTGTACAATATCTATAATATTCTTGCGGCGTTTACCGTTGCTTCAATCGTCGGTGTCGGCGGTGAGGAAATCGCTTCGGATATGAGCAATTATGTGCTGAAAAACGGCAGAGTTATTACGTTTGAGCTTGGCAAGCGAAAGGGTACGCTTTTGACTTCAAAGCACGAAAACAGCATTTCATATGACCAGTCTATCCGTGTTGCCGTTGCAGAAAAGGGCGGATGTGACGTTATGTTTATTGTTGACGCAGTGAGCCGAAAGTACTTTACAAGCGATGTTTCGTGGCTTTGGGACATTGATTTTGAAATGCTTGACAATCCAAACATTCATCATATTGTGCTTGCAGGAAAGTATTGCAACGACCTTGCGGTCAGGTTTTCATATACTGATATTCCAACCGATAAGATAACGATAATTGAAGATATAAACAAAGCCGTAGACTACCTTGACAACGATAGAAACGAGTATATATATGTTATTACCTGCTTCTCGGATAAATACAAGTTTATCAGCAGGATAAAGGGGGAAGGGGTATGAGAATTTTACATTTATATCACGATATTATGAACCTATACGGCGAATACGCCAATGTTCTTGCGATGCAAAGAATTTTGCAAAAGAGCGGAATTGATTGTACTGTTGACAGACTCACTGTAGGTGATAATGCTGATTTGTCGGCATATGATTTTATATATATAGGTTCAGGCACGGAAAAGAATCAACGTGTTGTCCTTGATGATTTCAAGAAATACACCGACACTCTTAAAGACCTTATTGCAAGCGGCAAGGTTATTCTTATGACGGGCAATTCATTTGAAATGCTTGGCAAAACTATTTCCGACGCCGAAAAGAATCATTTTGACGGACTCGGTATTTTTAATTTCACGACGGTTGAACAAAACCAAAGACGTGTTACCGCCGACGCTGTTTTTATTGCCGACTTTACGGACAGACCGCTTGTCGGTTTTATAAACAAGTGCAGTGAAATCAGCGGAGTTGAAACACCGTTGTTTGAGGTCAAGATGGGTCTGGGCAACAAGGACGGCGAAAAATACGAAGGAATCCGCAAAAATAATTTTTTCGGCACTCATCTTACAGGTCCCTTGCTTATCAAGAACCCGTATTTTCTTGAATATATGGCGGGGCTTCTTGTAAAATCCCCTCAGGAGCTTAAAACGGACTATCTTTCATACGAAAGGGCAGGTTACGAAGTAACATTATCAGAGCTTGAAAAGCGTATGAATGAAAATATCTGATACAATAATAAGGAGATGTTGTAGTGAGTAACAAAGTTGATAATCCGCAACAAAAGAAGAGCAAAACATTTTTTAGGTCAAATCCCGTAATGAACGGTCTTAACAAGGTTAACGAGCGTGTGGCAGACGATTCATCATCGGCAAGCTATGGCGGAATTGCGTTAAAGACCACCTACTTCATTCTTATGGCCGTAGTCGGTATAATGATTTACCTTGTGCTTAACAAGCTTGTTTTCACCGATCCCGCAAATATGTCGGGTGCTTTTTTAATCGAGTACGAAAACTTCTATTTTCAGATAACACCTTTGGAATGTTTTGTGCTTGGCGGCAATGTGATTCTCGGAATAGTTTGCCAGCTCCTTGCGTGTTTCGTGGGTTCAACCATTCCTGTTACCGGAACTGTTTTTTCAATTACCGAGGGATTTTTTGTTTCGTTTACGATATTTAAGATACTAAAAGGATATGAATATATCGGAATGTTGGCTCTTGTGGCAACTGTGCTTGTTGTTTTGATAATGAATATACTTTATTCAAAGCAGATTATTAAGGCTGATGCAAAATTCAGAATGGTAATGCTTACGCTGTTTATAACCGTAATTGCAGCGTCAATTCTTATTACGTTGAGCTACTTTATCCCGTTTGCAAGACCTGTTGTTATGCAGATGATGGCTAATCCCGCAATTTCGATCGGTTTTACTGTAATTTCAATCATAATTGCAGCTCTGTTTTTAATTTCAGATTTTGCAATGATAGACACTGTAGTTCAACAGAGATACCCCAAAAAATATGAATGGCGTGCATCATTCGGACTTGCATTTACAATCATCTGGCTGTATGTCAAGATCCTTGATCTTCTTATTCAGGTAATCGGCAACAGCGACAGATAGAGATAATCTCTGCAACCTAAGATGTGGGACTGTCGCAAGCTTTGCTTCGATTTAAAGGTTGAATAAAAGGGGAACGGTTAACCGTTCCCTCTTTATTATATTAACTGAAGTGCGATTTGTTGAAAGGCTTGTATCAACTTAAAAAGTGCAAACAAAAAAGCTGACCTTACATTGTGTAAAGTCAGCTTTAATATGTTTGAGTAAAATTACTTCAATTCTACTTCTGCGCCTGCTTCTTCGAGCTTTGTCTTCATTGCTTCTGCGTCGTCCTTAGAAACTGCTTCCTTAACAGTCTTAGGTGCGCCGTCAACAACAGCCTTTGCTTCCTTAAGACCAAGACCTGTGATCTCACGAACAGCCTTGATAACAGCGATCTTGTTGCCGCCTGCACCCTTAAGGATTACGTCAAACTCTGTCTGCTCAGCGGCAGCAGCGCCACCGTCAGCAGCAGGACCTGCAACTGCAACTGCAGCAGCAGCGGATACGCCAAATTCATCCTCTACAGCGTGTACGAGCTCTGAAAGCTCAAGAACTGTGAGGCCTTTTAATTCTTCAATAATAGCAGTAATTTTTTCTGATGCCATTTTAATTTACCTCCGATATTATAAATTGATAATGTTTAATTTTTTGCAGATTACTCTGCGGTTTCGGTTGCAGGAGCTTCCTCAGCGGGAGTCTCTGCTGCTTCGGCTGCAGGAGCTTCTTCCTCAGCGGGAGCGCAAGCTTCTACACCGCCCTTGTCAACGATAGCCTGTACGGCACGCGCAAAGGCTGCGATAGGTGCCTGGAAAGCACCAAGTACGTTTGCAAGAAGAACTTCCTTTGTCGGGAGCTTTGAAAGAGATATGATAGTATCCATATCAATTACGGCTCCGTCAAGATATGCTGTCTTAACCTTGAAGTTTTCATGATCCTTAGCATAGTTGCAAAGAATTCTTGCTGCGGCAGCATATTCGCTGTCGCTTGTAGCAATAGCTGTTGTACCTTCGAGAACAGGCTTTATGTCTTCAAGACCTGCTTCTTCACAAGCACGGGAGAGAAGAGTATTCTTAACTACGGAATACTTAACGTCGTTTTCACGAAGCTCTTTTCTGAGCTTTGTATCGTCTTCAACGTTGATACCCTCGTATGAAACGATAACGCCTGTGATAGAGTTTTTAAGTCTGTCTGAAAGCTCGGCAACAATTGCTTTTTTCTGCTCTAAAACACTTTGACTTGGCAAATTTTTCACCTCCAAAATTTTTTGTCGCAGTTCAAAAAAACAACCGTCCGGACATACCTCGGACGGTTGCAAAAATACAAAGTAATTTGCATCTTCCTCGGCAGGCGGGATAACCCTTACGCAAAGCACCTGCTGTCTTTAGAACAGCGAATTTATATTAACACCTGAGTGCTAATAACTATTTAACAGAGTATTTAGTTTTAAGCACCAAACTTTGTTGTGCTTACTCTTACGCTTGGTCCCATTGTAGAAGTTACTGCAACAGAACGGAGATACTGACCCTTTGCAGCAGCAGGCTTAGCCTTAACTACAGCGTCCATAAGAGTATCAAAGTTTTCAGCAAGCTTGTCTGCTCCAAAGCTTACCTTGCCGATAGGGCAGTGGATGATGTTGGTTTTGTCAAGGCGGTACTCAATCTTACCGGCTTTAGCCTCTTTAACGGCTTTTGCAATGTCAGGAGTTACAGTACCAGCCTTTGGGTTTGGCATAAGACCGCGAGGTCCGAGAATTCTACCGAGACGTCCAACAAGTCCCATACAGTCGGGAGTTGTGATGAGAACATCAAAGTCCATCCAGTTTTCCTGCTGAATCTTCTGAGTCATATCCTCAGCGCCAACGAAGTCTGCGCCGGCTTCCTTTGCAAGGTCAACGTTTGCGCCCTTGCAGATAGCAAGAACTCTTACGTTTTTACCTGTACCGTTGGGAAGTACAACAGCGCCTCTAACCTGCTGGTCAGCGTGACGGCTGTCAACGCCGAGCTTGATGTGAAGCTCAACTGTTTCGTCAAATTTAGCTGTAGCAGTCTTTATAACTGTTTCAAGAGCCTCTTTTGAGTCATATAATTTAGTTCTGTCAACGAGCTTAGCAGCGTCAACATATTTCTTACCGTGTTTCATTACTTTTCCTCCATTGTTAGGTGGTCAATCGGAAAATTCCTCCCACCCGGATAATTAGTCAACTACTGTGATACCCATGCTTCTTGCTGTACCGGCAACCATGCTGATAGCAGCGTCAAGAGAGCCTGCGTTAAGATCGGGCATTTTCTGCTCTGCAATCTTTGAGAGCTGTTCTCTTGTAATCTGAGCAACCTTAGTTTTGTTCGGTACACCTGAACCGCTTTCAATACCGCAAGCCTTCTTGAGAAGAACCGCAGCAGGCGGAGTCTTTGTAACGAAAGTAAATGAACGGTCGGCATATACTGTAATAACTACAGGAATAATAAGTCCGATATCGTTCTTTGTACGCTCATTAAAATCCTTAGTGAACGCAACAATGTTTACACCGTGCTGACCTAATGCAGGACCAACAGGCGGAGCCGGAGTAGCTTTTCCGGCAGGAATCTGCAGCTTAATTAAGCCTACAACCTTTTGAGCCATTGTGTTTAACCTCCAAAATTCGTGGTAAATTGCGGAACGCCACTATGTAGGGTCCCTCCCACAGGGAGCAAGCTCCCAATAAAAAGCCGATTGGCTGTTTATTTACCAGATTAGTTTTCTATCGGTTCAGCCTGACCGAGTTCAAGCTCAACCGGAGTTTCACGTCCGAACATTGAAACAGTGACGCGAACGTAGTTTTTGTCGGCATCGATTTCTTCGACAACACCGACGAAGTCCTCAAGCGGACCGTCGATAATACGCACCGAATCGCCTACAGAATAGTTTAGCTTTGTGCTGCGTGTTTCAACGCCCATTCTGTAAACTTCAGCGTCCGTAAGGGGAACAGGCTTTGATCCCGGACCGACAAATCCCGTGCAGCCGCGAATATTGCGGACTACATACCAAGTTTCATCGGTATAAACCATTTTAACGAAAACATATCCCGGATAGAGCTTGTGCTCGACTTCTTTTGTCTTTTCACCGACTGTTTCGGTAACAATCTCTGTCGGAACCTTTACGTCAATGATCATATCCTGAAGCTGTCTGTTTTCTGCTGTTGACATCAAATCGGCAGCAACCTTGTTTTCGTAACCCGAATAGGTATGAACTACATACCATTTTGCATCTGTTTCAGGCATTATAACTTTCTTCCTTTCGTAAGCTTAGTAATAACGCTCTTTAAGCAGAAGTTTCCATAACCAGACCGAGCAAAGCATACAAGCCCTGATCAAGAGCAAATATGAATAAGCTCATAACAACAATAACGCCGATAACAATACCGAAGTTCTTCGTTGTTTGTGAAACGGTAGGCCAGGTTATCTTCTTCAATTCACCCTTACAAGCTGCGAGGTACTTGATTATACGCTTGAAAACGTTAGGCTTTTTGTTCTTTTTAGCAGGCTTTTTAGCGTCTGCTTTTTTTGTGTCAGCCATGATGTACCTCCATTATTTGGTTTCTTTGTGAAGAGTGTGTTTTTTACAGAAACGGCAGTACTTGTTCATTTCAAGTCTGTCGGGACTGTTTTTTTTGTTCTTCATTGTGTTGTAATTACGCTGTTTGCACTCTGTGCAGGCCAATGTGATTTTAACTCTCATAACGGCACCTCCCGGTTATTTCGGAATATTTTAGCCTCCCTCAAAAGGGCACAAAAAATAAAGCCCCTTTCAGAGGTAAACTAATTTTACCATATAGTAAAGGTTTAGTCAATACCTTTTTTTACATTTTCTGATTTATTTTTAGCCAAAAACCGCTGCGTCATTTTTATTAAAGGTTATATTTCTCTAAAGGAATATAACTTGAAGCAACGCATACAAATGCAATAAAATCATTCATCGCCGTTTAACAGGCGGCGAACACCTTGTTTGGACTATGCTCCGATTTAAACAAATCCGCCGTTTACTCCGAGGATCTGCCCTGTGATAAACCTTGCTTTGTTACTGCATAAAAACATTGCGGCGTCGGCAATGTCTTTCGGTGTTCCGAGGGTATTCAGGGGAGTTTCATCTTTGAGTTCGGCAATGGTCTGTTCGTCAAAGCCCTTCATCATATCGGTCATAACAACGCCGGGACATATGCAGTTCACACGAATACCCGACAGTCCGACTTCCTTTGCAAGAGCTTTTGTAAGTCCGATAACTCCTGCTTTTGCGGCGCTGTAATGCACTTCGCACGAAGCTCCGACTTGTCCCCACATTGAGCTTATGTTAAGAATAACGCCGTCGTGCACCTTGAGCATATAGCGGCGGAGAGCTTCCTGGGAGCAGTTGAACACGCCGCCAAGATTTGTTGCTGTCATTGCTTCCCATTCTTCGGGAGTTATGTCGGTAAACAGCTTTTGTTGGGCAATACCTGCGTTGTTTACAAGAACGTCCAAACGGCCGAAGCTGTCGTCTATTTTATCAAACATATTATTTACCGAGGCTCTGTCCGATACGTCGGCACAAAAAGCGGCGGCGTTTACGCCATAGCTTTCAGCGAGTATGCTTGCAATTCTTTCGGCTTTGTCTTTGCTTTTGTTGTAATTCAGGGCGACGTCATAGCCTGACTGTGCAAACGCAACGGCGATTGCCGAGCCGATTCCGCCCGCACCCCCTGTTATCAATACGGTTTTCATTGCATTTCTCTTACTTATAGTTATTCTGTCAAACGGACAATTACTTCTTTTTAAAGCCGTCTTTAAGGCTTACGCTTCGGTTGAACACAAGGTGATCCGATGTGCTGTCCTTGTTGTCAACGCAGAAATAACCAAGCCTCATAAACTGAAAGCTCTTTGGCGCAGTCGCATTTTCAAGCGATTTTTCAGCCTTGCAGTTTTCAAGTATTTCGAGTGAGTTGGGATTGAGATAATCAAGGAAATTTCTGTCGCCGACATCGGGGTCGGGAACGGTGAAGAGGTTGTCATACAGGCGCACCTCGGCGTCAATGCAGTTTTTGCAGTCAACCCAGTGAATTGTACCTCTGACCTTTCTTCCGTCGGGTGTATTTCCGCCTCTGGTTTCAGGATCATACTCGGCATAAACCTCAACAACATTGCCGTTTTCGTCCTTTTTACAGCCTGTACATTTCACAATATAGGTGGATTTGAGCCTTACTTCATTGCCGGGATAGAGTCTCTGATATTTTTTTACGGGTTCCTCCATAAAATCCTCGGCTTCAATCCAGCACTCACGGGAGAACGTTACCGTTCTTGTACCGTTTTCGGGGTGGTTCGGATTGTTTTCAACCTCAAATTCTTCTGTCATATCTTCCGGATAATTTGTGATAATGAGCTTTATCGGGTGAAGAACGCACATAACACGATCTGCGCTGTCGTTAAGATCGTCACGCAGACAATGCTCCAAAAAGCTGTATTCAACTATTGAATTCACCTTTGAAACGCCGATTTGGTCAATAAAGCTGCGAATGGATTTCGGTGTATAGCCGCGTCTGCGAAGTCCGCAGAGCGTAGGCATTCTCGGGTCGTCCCAGCCGTTTACATAGCTCTTTTCAACAAGCTCTCTGAGCTTGCGTTTTGACATTACCGTGTTGTTTATTCCGAGACGTGCAAATTCAATTTGGCGCGGCTTGCACGGTGCGGATATATTATTGATTACCCAGTCGTAAAGCGGGCGGTGAGCTTCAAATTCAAGCGAACAAAGGCTGTGTGTTATTCCCTCTATTGCGTCCTCAATGGGGTGGGCAAAGTCGTACATCGGGTAAATGCACCATTTGTCGCCTGTTCTGTGATGAGTAAGGCGGTTAATACGGTAGATGACCGGGTCACGCATATTGAAATTGCCCGAAGCAAGGTCGATTTTTGCACGCAGAGTCATCTTGCCGTCCTCGAATTCACCGTTTTTCATACGCTCAAACAAATCAAGACTTTCTTCAATCGGACGGTCACGGTACGGACTTTTGGCAGGAGTCTGAGTGTCGCCTCGGTATTCTTTTACCTGTTCCGCATTAAGCTCACAGACATAGGCAAGTCCCTTTTTGATAAGTTCAACGGCATACTCATACATTTGGTCAAAATACTGAGAAGCGTAATAAAACCTGTCGCCCCAGTCAAAGCCGAGCCATTTTATGTCCTCTTTTATAGCGTCAACGTATTCAACGTCCTCTTTTGTGGGGTTTGTGTCGTCCATTCTCAGGTTGCACATACCGTTGTATTTTTCGGCAGTGCCAAAGTCAATGCAGATTGCCTTTGCGTGACCGATGTGCAGATAGCCGTTAGGCTCGGGGGGAAAACGTGTGTGTACCTTTTTGCCCTCGTATCTTCCGCCCTCGGCAATGTCCTCGTCTATAAAATCGTGAATGAAGTTGCCCTGCATAACCTCTTCATTCTCGGTTGCTTTTATTTCGTCAGTCATATTTAACCTCCTGTAAGGTAGTTTTGTTCGGACAAATTAAGCCCTTTGTCGCTTATTCGGCGTTACTCTGCCTGCAAGAGGGCAAGTCCCTTTTCAAGCCGCTTCAATGATTCCTCTCTTCCGAGAATATCGAGAATTTCAACAGCACCGCCCGGAGTTACAGTCTTGCCTGCGGCGGCGATTCGTACCGGCCACATAACGGTTCCGTTTTTAAGCTCCTTTTCAACAGCCATATTAATAAGGCAGTCGTGTATGGATTGATTATCCCAAACTTCCAGCGCTTTTAGCCTTTCATACGCTTCCTTTAAGACAACGGGAGCGTTTTCAAGATTGGTTTTGCTCTTTTTGTTTACAAACAAATCCTTTGAGTATTCGGGAAGATTTGCAAAGAAATCTATCATTTCGGGAATCTGAGTTAGCTGAGTAGTGCGTTTTTGAAGTATCTCTGCAAATTTTTCATAAGGCATTTTTTTGTCGCCGAATACTTTTTTATAGTATGGCATTGCGGCGTCGGTAAATTCCTCGGCGGTCATTGCCTTGATATATTCGCCGTTAAACCAAGACAGCTTGTCGTAGTCAAACACAGACGGAGATTTACTTATTCCGTTGATGTCAAATTCCTTTTCAAGCTCTGAGAGCGTGAATATTTCACGGTTATCCTTTGGACACCAGCCCAAAAGCGCAATGTAGTTGATTATAGCCTGCGGCAAATAGCCGTCGTCAATCAGATCATAAAAGCCTGTTGCGCCGTGGCGTTTTGACAGCTTTGATACATTGCCGTCCTCGTCCTTGCCCATAATAAGAGGAAGATGAATATAGGTCGGTACTTCCCAGCCGAACGCCTCATAAAGAAGGTTGTATTTGGGTGTTGAACTGAGATATTCGGAACCGCGCACAACATGGGTGATATTCATAGTATGGTCGTCAATTACGTTTGCAAAGTTATATGTCGGGTAACCGTCGGTCTTAATAAGAATCTGATCCTGAAGCTCGGAATTTTCAACGGTTATCTCTCCGAAAACTGCGTCAACAAATGTGGTCGTTCCCTCAAGCGGCATCTTTTGGCGGATAACATACGGTACGCCTTCTTTGAGCAGCCTGTCTATTTCCTCCTGGGGCAGGTCACGGCAGTGACGGTCATAGCCTCCGCCTACAGTATCGCTTTGCAGCTTTTCAAGGCGTTCCTTTGAGCAAAAACAGCGATATGCTTTTCCTTCCTTTATAAGCTGTTCCGCATAGGGCAGATACATATCCTTGCGTTCGGACTGAACATAAGGGCCGTAATCGCCGCCGACATCCGGACCTTCGTCGTGCTTTAGTCCGGCAAGCTTTAAGGTGTTATAGATGAAGTCAACTGCGCCGTCCACAAGACGCTCACGGTCGGTATCTTCGATTCTTAAGATAAATTTACCGCCCTGTGATTTAGCTACCAAATATTCATAAAGCGCAGTCCTCAGGTTGCCGACGTGCATAAAGCCCGTAGGACTCGGCGCATAACGTGTTCTGACGGTTTTTTCGGACATAAATATTACCCCTTTGCAGAAAATTCAGATATTTGTATTATACCACACAAAGCGGCACATTTCAAACATTTTCCGTCAAAAAGAAAAAGGCTCTGATATTTTCACAAAAGTAAGGAAAATATCAGAGCAAAAAATCGCTAATTTTGAGATGAATCAATCATTTTTGTAAATGTGATCGAGGTGCTTGCGTTGTCATAATTAAAGTCCATTGTCAGGTTACCGCCCTCGTATTTCAGTTTTTCGTCCTTGCCGTCAAGCACAACGTCAACGGAGGTTTCGTTAAAAACATAAGTGCCGCTGCTTTCAACTCCGCCGAGTACAGCCCGACATTTTCCGTCGGAAGAAAAATTAAAATAGAATTGTGATTGGTCTGCATTAAGCTCGCTGTACTGAATGGTTTTTCCGCTGACAGTGGCGGTAGTGGGCACCCATTCGCCCTCAAGGGCATTGCTGTCTTTGCTTGAACATCCTGTGAGTGCAAGAAAAATGAACACATTGCAGATAACGCAGAGCAGCGCAAGCACTGATTTAGTATTCATATTTTGTACCGTCCTCAAATTTATGAGAACATTTTACCATTTATTGAAAAATAAGTCAACACCGCAGGTTTTATGCGTTCAGCGCATTGATAAGCTCATCGGTTTTATCGGTGTCCTCCCAGCGAACTTTGAGCTCCTCACGTCCCATATGACCGTAGGCGGCAAGCGGAAGATATTTGATCTCTTTGAGCTTCAACTGTTTTATAATTGAATTCGGACGGCAGTCAAACACCTTATCAACAGCCCTTGCAAGCTCTTCGTTGCTGTATTTTGATGTGCCGAACGTATCTACCATAATCGAAACGGGCTTTGCGACGCCGATAGCATAGGCAAGCTGAATTTCACATTTTTTCGCAAGCTTTGCGGCAACGATATTTTTAGCGATATAGCGTGTGTAGTATGCCGCGCTGCGATCGACTTTTGTCGGGTCCTTGCCGCTGAATGCGCCGCCGCCGTGGCGTGAGAATCCGCCGTAGGTATCAACGATTATCTTTCTGCCTGTAAGCCCCGAATCGCCTGCCGGACCTCCGATAACAAATCTGCCTGTCGGATTTACAAAAATCTTTGTGCTGTCGTCAAAGAAGTTTTCGGGGATAATCGGCTTAATTACATATTGAATTATATCTTTTCTGATTTGCTCAAGTGCTGCGCTTTCACTGTGCTGAGTTGACACCACTACCGTGTCAACTCTGACAGGTTCGTCGCCGTCGTATTCAACCGTTACCTGTGTTTTGCCGTCGGGACGAAGATAGGGGAGAGTGCCGTCCTTTCTTACCTTTGTGAGCTGTTTTGCAAGCTTGTGGGCAAGCGAAATCGACAGCGGCATAAGCTCGGGAGTTTCATCGCAGGCATAACCGAACATCATACCCTGATCTCCTGCGCCTATTTGATTGTTTTCGTCTGTTTCGCCGTCCTTATGTTCGTAGCTTTCGTTTACTCCCATTGCAATGTCGGGTGATTGCTGATCAATCGAGGTAAGCACGGCGCAGGTTGAACCGTCAAAACCGCACTCGGCATTGTTGTAGCCTATGTTGTTGATAACATCTCTTGCTATCTGAGCTACATCGGAATAGCAGGTAGTTGAAATTTCGCCCATAATGTGAACCATACCGGTGGTGGAGGTGGTTTCACAGGCAACGTGGGCATTCTTGTCCTGTTCAAGAATATTGTCGAGGATTGCGTCGGAAATTTGGTCGCACACCTTGTCGGGGTGTCCCTCCGTTACCGACTCAGAAGTGAAAAAATGTTTAGCCATAATAATAACCTCCTAAAATCACAAAAAATTAACGCCTTTCAACCGAAAGGCGTTTTGTTTACTCATCTTTCGGTAAAACCGCAGGATTTGGCACCTTGCATACAGTGCAGGTTGCCGGACTTCACAGGGCCTGTTCCCTCAGTCACTCTTGATAAGAAAATATTAAATTTAATTTCCACCGTCTATTATATACCATAAATCCGCAAATTACAATAGCAAAATACAAAAAATCCGCAAATATTATTTAAAAGTTAATTCCCAAAGTAAGTTCCACAGTGGAAGTTACTTTGAAAATTAACGAATATTATTTAAATCGGAGCAAGCTATGCTTTGCTTGCAAGGAGCAGAGCTTGCAAAAGATTTCAAACAGTGCAAATGAGCGTTAGCTACTCAGGGCTTCAGCAGGAGATTATAACTCCGACTGAAATTCTTAACCGGCACCTGCCGATTAAGAGGCTTGTGACATTTGCGCTTAGGTTATATTTATTTTTGTTCACTGATTTTGCTTGACTGGTTTTTGCGTTCACATTTATTTTTATCATCATAAAAAGCTCCGTAAATATCAAGAGAATTTACATATTCAGGATTGCATAAAGAATTGTAAAATTCATTAGTACCTTCCTGAGAATATTCAGGTGCTTCATATTTGTTAAAAACATTTTTTACTAACTCAAATGCTTCATTGTATTCAGTAATGTTTAATTTTTTGATAATTATATTCATTTGATTTAACCTTGTTTGCTATTTTTAAAGCAGCTTCCGTATGCATTATCCAGTGTCTGGAAAAGGGCATTTGAATTAGCCCTCTTATAGTTTTGCCGCACCAATAGTCGATTAGCCAAACTGCATTTTCATCTGCGCTGACGCTGTGGCTTTTTATAATTCTGTCTTTTGCTTCGGGGGAAACCTTTTGCTTTATGCCGCCGAAAGAAAGCTCTTTTATTATAGCTTCCGTTGAATTTTTTACTTCCAAAATGTATTCATACAAGGCGTCGATGTCAAGCTGCTTTGAAAACTCAACTATTTCGTCTTTAACAAGCTCGTTGCCTGTTGTAATAATCGGAGAATTGATTTTATTTTGATAGCATTTGCAAAAAAATACCTGTTCGTCATTTTTAATAACGGTATGTGCAACAATATCCTCTATTCTGAAAGTATGCCAGAGAGAATAGGCTATTGTTTTGTTGTGATAACCCTTTGCGTTTGCAAAAGGCATTTCGCAGAACCGTGCGTTTGAGAGGTTGCTTTTGAAAAGCAAAAGCTGTTCAAACAATGAGTTTCTCAGGCAAAATAGTGTGTTTATTCCGCTTTGAAACGTGCTTTCTTTTTTTAACTGCTGTTGCATCAGCCTGTTTGCTTCCGCCCATTCCTTGTTCATTTATCTCACCTGCTTTTTTGAAGCAAAACAACCGTCTCAATATGCGCCGTGTGGGGGAACATATCGACAGGCTGTATTTTTTGTACCCTGTAACTGCTCTTCTTTGAAAGAAAGTCAATATCCCTTGCAAGGGTTTCGGGGCTGCACGAAACATAAACAACCCTTTTGGGCGACATCTTGATGAGCGCATTTAAAAATTTCTCACTGCTTCCTGCTCTCGGAGGATCCATAAACACTGCGTCGGGCTTTTCGCTCTCCTGCGACGCCTCAGACATAAAATCGCCTGCGTCACCCTTGTAAAAGCGAATATTTTTCAGGTTATTGGCTTTGGCGTTTACGATTGCGTCACGAACCGCATTGCCGTTTAATTCGACGCCGATAACCCTGCCTGCACCGCTTTTTGCGGCAATTATGCCGATAGTTCCTATTCCGCAGTATGTGTCAAGCACGGTTTCGCTGCCTTTTAGAGCGGCAAATTCAATGGCTTTATTGTAAAGCACCTCGGTTTGAACAGGGTTTATCTGATAAAAGCTTTTCGGCGAAATTCTGAACCTACAGCCGCATAAAATATCCTCGATATAGCCCTTGCCGTAAAGCACTTTTTCATTGTCGCCGAGCACAAGATTTGTATTGTAGGGATTTACGTTTTGCACCACTGTGGTAATTTCGGGAAACTGTTTAACTATTGCCTTGACAAAATTGTTTTTTGAAGGAAAAACAGGTGTTCCCGTAACAAGTACAAGCATTACCTGATTTGTTGCAAAGCCTCTTTTGACAAGGACGTGCCGCAAAAATCCCTTGTGTGTATCCTCGTTATAGGTGGTAAGCTTAAAAGAGGGGAGAAGCCCTCGTACCGCAACTATAATTTTGTCGGCGGTAACGTCTTCTGTCTGACAGCTGTCAATTCCGACAACGTGGTGTGTTCCCGACTGATAAACGCCCGAAATTATCTTTCCGCGGCGGTCGGTGTAAAACGCCGCCTGCACCTTGTTGCGGTAGTGGTAGGGATTGTTCATTCCGATAATAGGCTCAACCTTGCAAAAACGTTTTAACAGCTTTTCAACCTTGTTTTGTTTAAATTCAAGCTGCTTTTGATATGATAAATTTTGAAGCTGACAGCCGCCGCATTTTTTATAGACGGGACAGCTTCCGTTTTTTATATTTTCTTTGCTTTTACTCATAATTCCCCCGTTAATTGATAAAATCAAATATATTCTACCATTTTAATGTAAAATAATCAATACGCAGCAGCGGGACCGCACCGAATAGGTACAGCCCCGCTGTTGCTATATTATATTAAAAAAGGTAGGTAGATAAAATAAATTTAAAAACGAATTAATATCATAGGTTTGTGTAGCCCATAAGGCTTTCGTCAACCTCGCGTGCGGCGTCCCTGCCCTCACGGATAGCCCATACTACAAGCGACTGACCTCTGTGCATATCGCCTGCGGTGAATACTCTGTCAACATTTGTTTTGAACGAGTCTTGCTTTGTTGCAACATTTGTTCTTGCGTTGGTTTCAACGCCGAATGCTTTTGTAACATAGCTTTCACTGCCCAAAAATCCTGCGGCGATAAGCACAAGTTCAACATCGACCTTGTATTCCGAGCCGGGCACTTCGACCATATTCAGTCTGCCTGTTTTTTTGTCTTTTTCAGGCGACAGCTTTACAAGGACAGCGCCGTTGACATTACCGTTTTTGTCTTTTAGGAATTCCTTTACGGTCGTCTGATAAACTCTCGGATCGTGACCGTAAACCTCAATCGCTTCCTCCTGACCGTAGTCCGTTTTGCAGACTCTCGGCCACTGAGGCCAAGGGTTATCGTCGGTTCTTTCGTCGGGAAGCTTAGGCATCATTTCAAGCTGCAGCACTGACTTTGCGCCGTGTCTTACGCTTGTGCCCACGCAGTCGTTGCCTGTATCTCCGCCGCCGATTACCATTACATTTTTACCTTTGGCGGATATATATGTTCCCTCTTTGAGGTCGTTGTCGAGCAGAGCTTTTGTCGTGGATTTAAGAAAATCAACGGCAAAGTATATGCCCTTTGCATCTCTGCCTTTTGCTTTGATGTCACGGGGATTTGACGCACCGCAGGCAAGAATTATTCTGTCATAGTCTTTTAACAGATCGGACGCTTTTATGTCTTTGCCGACATCAACGCCTGTTTTGAATTCAACGCCCTCCTGCTTCATAATGTCGATTTTGCGGTCGATAACGTTTTTTTCAAGCTTCATATTCGGAATACCGTACATCAGCAGTCCGCCCACACGGTCGCTTCTTTCAAAAACTGTTACTGAGTGTCCTCTGAGGTTCAGCTGATCCGCTGCGGCAAGTCCGGAAGGTCCCGAACCGATAACGGCGATTTTTTTGCCTGTGCGTACCTTTGGCGGTTTTGCACACGCATATCCCTCAAGATAGGCATTTTCGACTATGCTGTATTCATTTGCCTTTACGGTAACCGAGTCGCCGTTTGCACCGCAGGTGCAGGCTTTTTCGCAGAGTGCGGGACAAACACGGGAAGTAAATTCAGGGAAATTACTTGTGATTTTAAGTCTGTTGTACGCCTGTTCCCAAGCTCCCTTAAAAATAAGGTCGTTCCATTCGGGAATAAGGTTGTTCAGCGGACAGCCCGAAACCATATTGCCGATAACCATACCCGATTGGCAAAACGGAACGCCGCATTCCATACATCTTGCGCCCTGCTTTTTTTGCTCCTCCTGCGACAGCGGAGTGTGAAATTCATTGTAATTCTTTATACGTTCTTTTACGGAGAATGCGGGAGCGTCCTCTCGTTTATATTCCATAAATCCTGTTGGCTTTCCCATTGCGTTTCTCCTCCTTATTTGTTGTTTATAATCTGATAGAACGCTTCGATTTTAGCCTGCTCGTTGCTCATACCCTTTTCTTCGTTAAGGGCAATGGCGGTCATCATTTCCTTGTAGTCGTGGGGGATTATCCTCTTGAACTTAGGCAGATATTCCTCAAAGTTTTTAAGTATTTCTTTGCCCTTTGCGGAATTGGTAGCCTTAACGTGTTCTTCTATCAGTTCTTTCAGTTCGAGAATATCGTACTTTTCGGTAACCTCCGAAAACAGCACCATTTCTTTGTTGAGCTTTGTATAAAGGTCACGGTCTTCATCAAGGACATAAGCAACGCCGCCCGACATACCTGCGGCAAAGTTTTTGCCTGTTTTGCCGATGACAACAACACGTCCGCCTGTCATATATTCGCAGCCGTGGTCGCCCACGCCCTCAACAACTGCGGTAGCGCCCGAATTACGAACGCAGAAACGTTCGCCCGCAACGCCGTTGATGAATGCCTTGCCGCTCGTTGCGCCGTAAAGTGCAACGTTTCCGATGATGATGTTTTCTTCTGGCTTGAATTTTGAACCCTTAGGCGGATAAACAATCAGCTTGCCGCCCGAGAGTCCCTTGCCGAAGTAGTCGTTGCTGTCGCCGACAAGCTCCAGAGTTAAACCCTTTGGAATGAATGCGCCGAAGCTCTGACCGCCCGAACCGTTACATACGATTTTGAACGTGTCGTCGTCAAGCTTGCCGTCAAATTTCTTGGTAATCTCCGAACCGAAGATAGTACCGAGAGTTCTGTCGGTGTTTTTAACGTCAACGGTGATAGTTTTAGGAGTGCCCTTTGTAAATGCGGCCTTAAATTCCTTTGCAAACACCTTTTCGTCAAGTGTTGAATCAAGCTTGAAGTCATACTGGCTCTTTTTGTTGTATTCAACCTTGTTGTCCGCAAAGTCACGGTTAAGAATATTTGAAAGGTCAATTTCCTTTTCACGGTTGCTGAGGTTTTCCTTAGGCTTTATGAGGTCGATTCTGCCCACAAGCTCATCAACCGTTTTTACGCCGAGCTTTGACATATATTCACGCAGTTCGCTTGCAACAAACTGCATAAAGTTGATGACATATTCGGGCTTGCCGCAGAAACGCTTTCTGAGTTCGGGATTCTGAGTGGCAACGCCGAACGGGCAGGTGTCGAGGTTACATACACGCATCATAGCACAGCCGAGAGTTACAAGCGGAGCGGTTGCAAAGCCGAATTCTTCGGCACCGAGCATTGCGGCAATGGCAACGTCACGGCCTGTCATAAGCTTACCGTCCGTTTCAATTACAACTCTGTCGCGAAGATCGTTCATAATAAGCGTTTGGTGAGCTTCTGCAAGACCGAGCTCCCACGGCAGACCTGCGTTATAGATAGAGTTTCTCGGAGCGGCACCCGTACCGCCGTCATAACCAGAAATAAGGATTACGCCTGCGCCTGCTTTTGCAACGCCTGCGGCAACTGTTCCTACACCACATTCGGAAACAAGCTTAACCGAGATTCTTGCGTCTTTGTTGGCATTTTTGAGGTCATATATAAGCTGAGCCAAGTCCTCAATTGAGTAAATATCGTGGTGAGGGGGAGGGGAGATAAGCGAAACGCCCGGTGTGGAGTGACGAGTTTTTGCAATCCACGGATAAACCTTTTTGCCCGGAAGATGTCCGCCCTCGCCTGGTTTTGCGCCCTGAGCCATTTTAATCTGAATTTCGTCGGCAGAGGTGAGGTATCTTGATGTTACGCCGAAACGTCCCGAAGCAACCTGCTTGATAGCGGAGCATTTATCCTCTTTTTTGCCCTTTGTCAAGAGCCTTTCAAGGCTTTCTCCGCCTTCACCTGAGTTTGACTTGCCGTGAAGCTTGTTCATTGCAAGTGCAAGTGTTTCGTGAGCCTCCTGAGAAATTGAACCGTATGACATTGCGCCTGTCTTGAATCTTTTAACGATTGATTCAACGCTTTCAACTTCGTCAAGCGGAATGGGCTTGTCGGCATAGTTGAAGTCAAACAAGCCTCTGATATTAACAGGCTCCATTTCCTCGGTTATCATATGTGAATATTTTTTGTACAGTGAATAGTCATTGGTGCGGGTTGCCATTTGCAGGGTGTGGATAGTCTGCGGGTTATAGAGATGTTCTTCTTTGCCGCTTCTGAACTTGTGACTTCCGCGGGATTCAAGCTCGGTTGAACAAGAAAGTCCGAGCGGGTCAAATGCGGCGGTGTGAAGTCTGTCAACATTTGCTTCAATATCCTTTAAGGTGATACCGCCTATTCTGCTTACAGTGCCTGTAAAGTATTCGTCAATGACATTGCGGCTGATTCCGATAGCCTCAAATATCTGAGATCCCTGATATGACTGAATAGTCGAGATACCCATTTTTGACGCAATCTTGACAATGCCGTGCAGTACTGCGCTGTTGTAGTCGTCTATTGCGGCGTAGTAGTCCTTGTCAAGCAAGTCGTCGTGAATAAGCTCGTGTATGGTTTCCTGAGCAAGATATGGGTTTATCGCACTTGCACCGTAGCCCAGCAAGGTTGCAAAATGATGTACTTCACGGGGCTCGCCGCTTTCAAGAACTATTGCAAGCGATGTTCTTCTTTTTGTTACGACAAGGTGCTGGTGCAGTGCCGAAACAGCAAGCAGTGACGGAATAGCAAGGTGGTTTTCGTCAACGCCTCTGTCGGAGAGTATAAGAATGTTTGCGCCCTCGCTGTAAGCCTTGTCGGCTTCAATGAACAATCTCTTGACAGCCTTTGAAAGCCTTGTGTTTTTATAATAAAGTATAGGTATAACGGCTACCTTAAAGCCGCTGATCTTCATATTTTTAAGCTTGAGAACGTCCGTTGAGGTAAGTATAGGATTGTTTATCTTCATTACCTTGCAGTTCTCGGGCTTTTCTTCAAGAATGTTGCCGTCCTCGCCGATATATACCGTTGTTGAAGTAACGATTTCCTCACGAATTGCGTCTATCGGAGGATTTGTTACCTGGGCAAAGAGCTGTTTAAAGTAATTGAAAAGCGGCTGAGGCTCCTTTGAAAGCACAGCAAGCGGGCTGTCCGTACCCATTGCGGAAATTGACTCGCTGCCGTTTTTAGCCATAGGCAGTATAGAGGTCATAACGTCCTCGTAGGTGTAGCCGAACGCTTTTTGCAGACGCTTTCTTTCATCGTGGTGGTGTTCTTCGACCTTTGCGTTAGGAATTTTCAAATCCTTTAGATTTACAAGGTTGCTGTCAAGCCATTCGCCGTAGGGCTGTTTTGAAGCGTAAAACTCTTTAAGCTCATCGTCGTCAATAAGCTTGCCCTTTACTGTGTCAACAAGAAGCATTTTACCCGGGCGGAGTCTTTCCTTTACAACTATCTTGTCGGCGTCGACAGGAAGCGCTCCGACCTCGGACGAAAGAATAAGGTTTCCGTCGCTTGTGATGTAGTATCTTGACGGGCGCAGACCGTTACGGTCAAGCACAGCGCCCATAATGTCGCCGTCTGAGAAAAGAATTGACGCAGGACCGTCCCAAGGCTCCATCATCGTTGCGTAATACTGATAAAAGTCCTTCTTTTTCTGACTCATAGTGCCGTTCCTGTCCCAAGGCTCGGGAATTGTAATCATAACGGCAAGCGGAAGCTCCATACCGCTCATTACCAAAAATTCAAGCGTGTTGTCAAGCATTGCAGAGTCTGAACCCTCAGTATTTACAACAGGGATAACCTTGTCAAGGTCGCCCTTGAGGTGTTCGCTTCGCATAGTTTCTTCACGGGCAAGCATCTTATCGGCGTTGCCTCTGATTGTGTTGATTTCACCGTTATGCACAATCATTCTGTTAGGATGCGCTCTCTGCCAGCTGGGGTTGGTGTTTGTTGAAAATCTTGAATGTACCATTGCAATGGCAGATTCATAATCGGGACTTTGCAGGTCAAGGAAAAATCTTCTGAGGTCGCCGACAAGGAACATACCTTTATATACAATGGTTCTGCTTGAAAGCGAAACAACATATGTATCTTCGTTACTCTGCTCAAAAACACGTCTTGCAACATACAGCTTGCGATCAAAGCTTACGCCTTTCTTAACGCCCTCTGGACGCTTGATAAAGCACTGCATAATAAACGGCATACAGTCAAGCGCACGTTTGCCTATGACCGTTGTATCCGACGGAACGACACGCCAGCCGAGAACTTCAAGTCCTTCCTTTTCGGCAATGATTTCAAACATCTTTTTAGCCTGATTTCTTGCAAGCTCCTTTTGAGGGAAGAAGAACATTCCCACAGCATAGTCGCGCTCCGAAAGCAGGTTGATACCGATTTCTTTTGCGGCCTTTTTAAAGAATTTGTGTGAGATCTGGAGCAGAATACCTACGCCGTCGCCTGTTTTGCCCTCGGCGTCCTTTCCTGCACGGTGTTCAAGTGTTTCTACAATAGTAAGAGCATTTGCAACTGTGTCGTGTGATTTTTCGCCTTTAATGTTGACAACTGCTCCGATACCGCAGTTATCGTGTTCAAACGAGGGAGAATACAGTTTACTTTTGGCAACAGGTTTTTGTGTCTGTTCCATTATGATCATCCTTTCCGATTTTTCGTATATATATGTATGAACAGATTTTTAATTCATACATATAGATATAACACATAGAATTTGCAACTTTATTATTGCAATCCTGCAAAATCGCAGTAACGGCTGCAAATCCAAAACGCATATCTGTATTATATAACCGAAAAACGTATTATGTCAATAGGTAAATGCAAAATTTTGCAACATTTTATTTATTTAAATTCAATCATTCGTGAAAATTGTGCAAGAAACTGCGTTGCGGCACACATTATTTGCAAGAAAATAAATAAATCTTGCAAAATTTTCAATTTTTTAGAAAAAACTATTGACAAATCCGAAATTATAGAATATACTGTTAGCAATGACAGCAAAGGCGCTGTAGGCTACGGGCTTACAGCGTCTTTTGTTTTAGTCAACAATATTAAAATTCGGATAGGAGAGAATACTTATGGCAAATGTTCCCGAGATTTTCGGCAGTATGGTCTTTAATGATCAGAAAATGCAGGAAAGGCTTCCAAAGGCTACCTACAAGGCTTTGAAAAAAACAATTCAGAACGGTGAGCCGCTTGACCTGAGCGTGGCAAATGTTGTTGCCAACGCAATGAAAGATTGGGCTATCGAGCTTGGCTGTACACACTACACTCACTGGTTCCAGCCAATGACCGGCGTTACGGCAGAAAAGCACGACAGCTTTATTGCACCGAACGGCGACGGCAAGGTAATAATGGAATTTTCGGGCAAAGAGCTTATTAAAGGCGAGCCTGACGCTTCATCATTCCCGAGCGGCGGTATTCGTGCAACATTTGAAGCAAGAGGCTACACAACGTGGGATCCTACTTCATACGCTTTTGTAAAGGACGGTTCGCTTTACATTCCTACAGCATTCTGTTCATATACAGGCGAAATACTTGATAAAAAGACTCCGCTTCTCCGTTCTATGGAGAGGTTGAGCACAGAGGCAGTTAAGGTTCTGCACCTGCTTGGCAAAGACGACGTTACAAGAGTAACAACTACCGTAGGTCCGGAACAGGAATACTTCCTTATTGATAAGAATATGTACGATCAGCGTGAGGATCTTATCTTTACAGGCAGAACGCTCTTCGGTGCAAAGGCACCGAAAGGACAGGAGCTTGACGATCATTACTTCGGTTCAATCAAAACAAGAGTTGCCGAATATATGAAGGATCTTGACGAAGAGCTTTGGAAGCTCGGCATCCTTGCAAAAACAAAGCATAACGAGGTTGCTCCTTCACAGCATGAGCTTGCTCCTATTTTTTCAACATCAAACGTAGCTACCGACCACAACGAGCTGACGATGGAGATTATGAAAAAAACAGCCGAAAAACACGGACTTGTTTGCCTTCTCCATGAAAAGCCGTTTGCCGGAGTAAACGGCTCAGGCAAACACAACAACTGGTCAATTTCTACTAATACAGGCGAAAACCTGCTTGATCCCGGCAAGAATCCTGAGAGCAACACACAATTCCTCCTTTTCCTTGCAGCTATCGTTAAGGCTGTTCACGAATATCAGGACTTGCTCAGAATCACAGTTGCTTCCGCAGGCAATGATCATCGTCTCGGCGCCAACGAAGCACCGCCTGCTATTATTTCAATGTATCTCGGCGACGACCTTGGTGCTCTTGTTGATTCTATCATCAACGATACTGAATATGTAAGCAAGGGCAAGGTTAAAATGATGACAGGCGTTGATGTACTTGCCGATTTCAAGAAAGATACATCAGACCGTAACCGTACATCGCCGTTTGCATTTACAGGCAACAAGTTTGAATTCAGAGCGCTTGGTTCTTCACTCAATATTGCTTGTCCGAACTATATGCTCAATACAATGGTTGCAGAGGAGCTTTCACAGTTCTATGATGAGCTTAAAGACGCAACGGATCTTGATTCTGCAATTAAGACGCTTATCAAGAGAGTGTTCACAGAGCATCAGAACATAATCTTCAACGGCGATAACTATGCTCCGGAATGGGTTGAAGAAGCTGAAAGAAGAGGACTTCTCAATCTCAAGTCGCTTCCTGAGGCAGAAGCTCACTTTATGGATCAGAAAAACATTGATTTGTTTGTTAATAACAAGATTATGTCCGAAGAAGAGCTTCGTGCAAGATATGAAATCGAGCTTGAAAACTATTCAAAGCAGATTAACATAGAGGCTCTTACAATGATTGAAATGGCAAAGAAAGACATAACTCCTGCCGTAACCTCGTTTGTAAGAGAGCTTACCGAAACGGCGCTTGCAAAGAAGTCGTTGTCTGAGGCTATTCCGACAAGCGTTGAAGAAGACCTTATTACAAGCCTTTCAAACAAGCTGGTTTGCTTTACAAAGAAAACCGCAGAGCTTGAAGATGCAGTTATCAAGGCAAGCGATTACAGCGACGACAATCTTGCTTATGCAACATATTATCGTGAAACAGTATTTGCTCTTATGCAGGAGCTGAGAGCAGTAGGCGATTCGATGGAAACAGAAACTTCCTCGGAATACTGGCCTTATCCGTCATACGGCGAAATGCTCTTCAACGTATAACGTATAATATAATAATTGTATTACTAAACAAACACAACGGCGTGTATGCAGGTGAAAACTGCACACACGCCGTTTTGCTTTAATTCTTTAAGGAGGGAATATTTATGTCAGAATTAATTTTTGGCAGCACAGGTGTGTGGTTTATGATAGGCGCATTGTTGGTGTTCTTTATGCAGTGCGGCTTCGCAATGGTAGAAACGGGCTTTACAAGAGCCAAAAACGCAGGTAACATTATAATGAAAAACCTGCTGGACTTTTGTATCGGTACAGTAGTATTTTCACTTCTCGGCTTTGGTCTGATGATGTCTGAGGACTATATAGCCGGATTTATCGGAATTCCAAACCTTAATATGTTTACGGATTGGGCTAACTTTGATTGGAACAGCTTTGTATTCCAGCTTGTATTCTGTGCAACTGCCGCAACAATCGTTTCAGGCTCAATGGCAGAACGTACTAAGTTTTCTGCATACTGTATATACAGCGCAGTTATCTCCCTTGTTATTTATCCGATTGAAGCAGGTTGGATGTGGAATTCGCAGGGCTGGCTTGCACAGCTTGGTGCAATCGACTTTGCAGGTTCTATCGTAATTCATATGGTCGGCGGCGTTACCGCTCTTATCGGTGCAATGATTCTCGGTCCCCGTATCGGAAAATACGGCAAGGACGGAAAAGTTAACGCTATCCCCGGTCACAGCATCACACTCGGCGCACTCGGCGTATTCATTCTTTGGTTTGCTTGGTACGGCTTTAACGGCGCAGCAGCAGAAGACGGTGCAAGACTTGGTCAGATTCTTCTTACAACAACAATTGCACCTGCGGTTGCAACGATTACAACAATGCTGTTTACATGGATTAAGAACGGTAAACCTGACGTTTCAATGTCGCTTAACGGTTCACTTGCAGGTCTTGTTGCAGTAACGGCAGGCTGTGCAGACGTTGACGCAATCGGTTCGGCTGTTATCGGTCTTGTTTCAGGTATAATCGTAGTTATTGCTGTTGAATTCGTTGATATTAAACTCAGAATAGATGACCCTGTCGGTGCATTTGCCGTTCACGGTGTAAACGGTTTCTGGGGCGGTCTTGCAGTCGGTCTTTTCGCAACAGGCGAGGGACAGAACGGCATAACAGGACTTTTCTACGGCGGCGGTCTTGCTCAGCTCGGCAAACAGGCTCTTGCAATCCTTTGCATCATTGCTTGGACAGTCGTTTGTATGACAATCGTGTTCTTTATCATTAAAAAGACAATCGGTCTTCGTGCAACCAAGGAAGAAGAAATGCAGGGTCTTGACATTACCGAACACGGTCTTGTAAGTGCTTATGCAGACTTTATGCCAATCGGCGTTTCAACCGCTTCTCTTGACGAAACATTTGATGTTCAGGACAATGTTCCTGTAACACAGGCAGTTCCCGTACAGCTTGCAGGCAAGTATGATATGGCTACCGACGGTGTTAAGATAACAAAAATCGACATTATCCTCAAGCAGTCAAAGCTTGAAGCTCTTAAAGAAGAAATGGATAAGCTCGGCATTACCGGTATGACGGTATCTCAGGTACTCGGCTGCGGCGCACAAAAGGGCAAACCCGAATATTACCGCGGTGTTGCAATAGAGAGCAACCTGCTGCCTAAGATGAAGGTTGAGGTTGTTGTATGCAAGGTTCCCGTAAAGGACGTTGTAGACGCGGCTGTAAAGGCTCTTTATACAGGTCACATAGGCGACGGCAAGATATTTATCTATAACGTCGAAGATGTTGTTAAGGTAAGAACGGGTGAAACAGGCTACGACGCTATGCAGGACGTAGAATAATTAATTTACCTATCCTTTTAATTCACATAAAGAATATTGCACACGGCTGTTTACGGCTGTGTGCAATGTTCTTTTTGCAGAAAACTTGTTGACAAAACTGCTGTACGGTGGTACTATATTAATACAGCAAGGTGATTTTATCCTTGCTAATGAACAAGTCTTCGGGGCGGAGTGAAATTCTCCACCGGTGGTATAGTCCACGAACAAGCGTCTGCTTGCCGAGCCTGTGAGATTCAGGCACCGACGGTTAAAGTCCGGATGAAAGAAGATAGTGCGTTTTGCATATGCTCCCGTTACGTTTTGTGACGGGTTTTCTTTTTCCCGATGACTTTCTTAAATTTTTTGAGGAGGTCATTTTTTATGACAAAAGGAAAATCAACCGAAAAACTGAAAGCCTTGTGTGCTATGGCTATGCTCACGGCGCTTGCCGCAGCGGCAGATGCTTTTCTCAGAATGCCGAATATAGGCGGATTCCTTACCTATGAGCCAAAGGACGTAATTCTGACTGTCGGCGGCTTCATATTCGGAGCCGTTCCCGGGATAATTATGTCGCTTTTGGTGTGTATTCTTGAAATGATTACCGTCAGCAATACGGGATTTATCGGACTTCTTATGAATTTTTTGTCCTCGGCGGCGTTTGTCGGAGTGGCGGCAGTGATTTATCAACGCAAAAAAACTATGTCAAGAGCAATAATCGGACTTGCGGTCGGCTCGGCGACTATGCTTGTTATAATGCTTTTGTGGAATTATATTATGACGCCTATATTTATGGGAATTAGCAGAGAAGCCGTGCTTGAACTGTTTTTGCCGCTTTTGATTCCGTTTAATGTGATAAAGGCTCTGCTCAATTCTGCGCTTGTGCTGCTTTTGTACAAGGGTGTTGTGACTGCACTCAGAAAATCTCGCCTTGTACCGCAAAGGGAGAGCAATGACGGCTCAAACAAAAGAGTCAACACGGTGATACTTGCCGTTATCTCTGCTCTTGCGGTTATAACGCTTGTAGTCGTTTTGCTGATTTTTGCAGGTATAATATAATACTTTCTTCCGCTTTGGAATTTCAGTGTGAGTTATATTCCCGCTGAAACCTGCTCCTTTGTACTGCTTGCAAGATGTTGTAGGCAAAGCAGAGCGTTGCTCCGATTTAAATTTTGTGTTGACAAAGCTCAGTGAAATGATATAATTATAAATGACCGAAAAATTCGGTCAGTATATTCACAGAGTAGAAATTTGTGCGTAAAGTGTTTTGCGGACGGGGAGTTGCCGCAAAAACGAAAGGAGCATTGCTCCTGCGGTACAGGTTTCGCATCCCGCTGTTACTTTGGGACTATTTATCGGCGGGCAGCTTTCTGCCCGCTTTTTTCCTGAAGCAACACCGTATTCAGGAGGTAAATATGTCATATGTCAAACAACTCTATAATTCTTGCAAAGAATTAAAAAACATCTTTTCACTTGTATTGACGGCAATGCTTTTGGCGCTCAGAGTGGTGCTTGGAATTTTTGCCAATGCAACCTTGCCTATATTCGGCAATATGGTAAAATTAAGCCCTGCGTTTTTGCCTGTTGCGGCAACAGGGGCGATGTTCGGCCCTGTTCCTGCCGCACTTGTGGGAGGATTGGGCGATATAATTTCATTTCTTGTAAGCCCTTCGGGAATGTATTTTCCGGGCTTTACAATCAGCGGATTGCTGACGGGATTGATCTACGGTTTTACGTTCTACAAAAACAGAGTAACACTTCCCCGAGTGATAATAGGCTGGGCAATAAATATGATCGTTGTTGAAACCTTTCTTGCCGCATTGTGGCTTTATATGCTGTACAGCGCTGCCGACGGCACTCCGTATTCGGTATATCTCGGCATAAGATTTATCAGCGTCGCCGTCAAGTGCGTTCCCGAAATTCTGTTAATTTTTGCGACAGGCAAGCTGATTTCGGGCGTCGGAGTTAAAAAATTAAGTAAAAGATAAAAAATTGTCAGGGCGGAATTTTCCGCCCTGCTTTTTTAATCCGTGCAAAGCTTTCAATGTGCAAAGGAACGTTAGCGTTGTTTTTGGGTTAAATCATATCAAAATTTGTGGGTGCAAAATGTTGACTTAATTGAAAAAAAAGGGTACAATTAAGGTTGATTGGAATGATTGTGATGAATAATGTTATAAAAGCACGATTGATGTTATCCTCGCTGTCGGTGTTCAGAGGAATACTTGACAGAAGCGTGCCAAAGGCGTTTTTCGAGTTGCTCAGCGCTCTTGAAGCTGCGCCTGAGGAGTTTTTGAGCGCCTACGGAAAATTCTATTCTCTTATCAGTGAAAGAGGCTGTAGTGACAGGCTTGCATATTCGTTTACCGAAGCGGCCTTGTTTGATGAAAATTGCTTTACCCGTGCGGCTGCCGCAGGAAAATACAGCGAACTGCCCGATGAGGTTCTCAAGGCGGTCAAGCGTGACTGCGAGGCTATTCTTGCCGCTTCATCGCTTACTCCCGACGAAGTGCTTAGAAGCTATAAATACTACAGCGACATAAATGAGGTCGCAGACACACTTCCTTGCTGGAAGTCGGGCGAATGTGCCGAAAGCTTCAGAATGTTTGACGGTTCGCTTGAAAATGTTGCACGCTACTACAAGGAAAACGGCTGCGGAATGTTTGCCCGCTACAAGGCGTTTGTGTGGCGTGACGGCGATATTCAGCCTGTTTTGCACTATGATAACATTGATATTGACGAATTCACCGGCTATGAGCTTCAGCGCCAAAAGGTGGTTGACAATACAAAGGCTTTTCTTGAGGGCAAAACCTGCAACAACTGCCTGCTTTACGGAGATATGGGTACGGGCAAAAGCTCGACCGTCAAGGCGGTTGCAAATGAATTTCGCAAAGACGGACTGAGAATAGTCGAAATTCCAAAGGAAAGGCTGATCGACTTCCCGATACTTGTGGATAAAATAGCTGCGCTGCCGATGAAATTTATTATATTCATAGACGATTTGTCGTTTCAGCATCAGGATCAGAGCTACACTACGTTAAAGGCAGTTCTGGAGGGCGGAGTTTCCGCACGACCGAAAAATGCGCTTATATATGCAACTTCAAACCGCCGCCATCTCGTAAAGGAGCGTATGTCCGATCGCTCGTTTGAGATTGACGATATCAATACCCGTGATAATATGCAGGAGAGCCTTTCGCTTTCCGACCGTTTCGGACTTGCCGTATGCTATTCGATACCGAGCAAAAAGGAATTTATTGATATAGTATGCGCTATGGCAAAGGAAAAGGGAATAGACAAATCCGCCGAAGAGCTTGCCTTGGGTGCAGAGCGGTTTGCTCTTTCAAGAGGCGGACGTTCGCCGCGGTGTGCCAAGCAGTATGTTGAATCACTTTTTTGTTGATTAATGGAGGTTACAGACAGTATGAAAAACAGAATTATATCAGTTGCTCTTGCAGCAATGATAGTACTTGTGTCGGTTTTTGCCCTTTCGGGCTGCGGCGACGGTGAATATCCCGTTGAGGTCGCAAATATAAAAATTGATAATGAACCAAAGAACATAGTAGTTCTTGACGCAGATACCGCCGATATAATCGAATGTGTCGGTTATGAAATAAAAATGGTCGGCAGAAGTGACGAAGTCGATCAAAAGAGCCTGAGTGTTGCTCCGAGCGTCGGAACTGCGGCTAATCCGGATATTCAAAAGATTAAGGACGCAGACACGGATATTGTTTTTGCAAACAATACGCTTGGCAACGATACAAAGCAGCAGCTTGAACAAAGCGGTATCAAGGTTATTAAAATGTCTGTTGCCGATACCCCCGAACAGCTTAAAACAAACTACAATACTATCGGCAAGATACTCGGAGGAAATATCAGCGGAGCAGACAAAGGCAATTCCGCATACAGAGATTTGCTTGATGATATGCAAAAGGTAAAGGATAAGGTAACTGCCGCTGACAAGTCGGGCGTTTTAAATACGGTTTGTTATCTTTACTATGATGGTGACAAGCTAAAGCTGATGACAAGCGGTACCTACGGAGATATGCTTCTCGGTTATACCGGCTGCGTGAATGTTGCGGTAAATATTGATGAAAATAAGGTTGATGTAAACACCCTCAGGATTGCCAATCCGAACTACATTTTCTATGCCGACGACGCTACGCTGAATGCGGTTAAGGCAGACAGCGTGCTTTCAAATCTTACTGCCGTTAAAGAAAACAAAGTCTTGATGATAACGGCAAACGAGATGAATCGTCAGGGTTTTACGGCTCTTAACACACTTAACAAAATGGTAGGATTTATTCATCCCGAGCTTGCTGTTTCAACAAGTGATGAGGCGACTGTAAGCACAACCGCACCAACTTCGGCGAACAATACCGCAGCAACCGAAGCCGCAAAGTCGGTTGCCGAGAAATACAATATAGACCTTGACGGACTTTCACTTGAATATGAAGATGAAAACGACAATGTAAAGGCAATGCAGCAAAGGCTCTATGATTTGGGCTATGTGACTGATAAAGAGAACATTACAGGCTACTACGGAGATGTTTCCAAGGACGCAGTAACCGAGTTCCAGAAAAAGAACGGTATAAAAGAAACTGGCAGCGCCGATAATGAAACGCTTGTAAAATTGTTCAGTGAAAGTGCGGTAAAGGCAGAGTAAGTCAAAATACAACAAGCGACTGTCGCATTTAGCACAAGTCAAAACCAAAAACAGAAAGCTATAATTCACAATCAGCAACCAAATGCGTGATGTGGATTATAGCTTTTGCTTTTATCGGGTGATATATTTCATCTTCGTCCAAATACTGTTTTCAATTATGAAATCAAATTTGCCGATTTTTTAACATCGCATACTTTCCTTTTCCGTTTATTTATGATTTGAGCGTGTTGTAATTTTACGCTGAAACCTTGGGGAGATGACGCCCCTTTGCGTTGCTTTCATACATTATTGTACCAAGGCTTAAAGTCAGCTGCAAGCTGTGTTCTGCGTCATTGTTTTGTATTAATAAAAGGGAGCACACTGAGAATGTGTACTCCCTTGGTGCAGGTAACAGGACTTGAACCTGCATGAAATTGCTTTCACATGGACCTGAACCATGCGCG
>OIYR01000258.1_pt1 | contig 30991 bp, 33 predicted proteins | sample 1588221 | NCBI WGS metagenome assembly OIYR01 (sample SAMN03283292) | human gut metagenome | biome: human-associated habitat; material: feces | host: Homo sapiens | place: Peru | collected 2012
CTTCAATAGAAACAGCCTTGCCGTTCTTGTCAAATTCAACAATGCCAAATCTTTCGGGGTCATCAACATAATACCCGAAAACAGTAGCGCCATTGCCGTTTTTCGCATTTTCAACGGCAGCCTTTAATCTTTCGTTAAGTCCGTGACCGGCAAAAATATTATCGCCGAGTACCATTGCAACATCATCATCGCCGATAAAATCAGCACCGATAATAAATGCCTGTGCAAGTCCGTCGGGTGACGGTTGAACCTCATATGAAAGATTAACGCCAAATTGTGATCCGTCGCCAAGCAAATCTTCAAATCTCGGTGTGTCCTGCGGAGTTGATATGATAAGAATATCACGGATTCCTGCATTCATAAGCACCGACATAGGATAATAAATCATCGGCTTGTCATATATCGGCAACAACTGTTTAGATGTTACCTTTGTCAATGGGTAAAGTCGAGTCCCCGACCCACCGGCTAAAATTATACCTTTCATAGAATCACCCCATTCTACAAAATCAAATTGAATAAATAATAATTTCTAATATTATAATAGAAAGTCCGATAAGCTTTTGCTTGTTAATTTTTTCTTTTAGGAAAAGCCAACTTAAGAATGCAACAAAAATATAACCTGCCGATTCAAGAATCGGGCCAAGTGAAAGCGGAATTACAGTATAAGCCCATACGGAACAAAGAGTTGCCCCGAAGAAAATTATATATGCAAATATTACTCTCGGATTAAGGTACTCCTTTATCCAATGGTCATAGGTTTTATTGGCACTTTTTTTGAGAATAATCTGGGATACTGAAGAAATAAAAACACCAAACAGAAAAATCAACGAAAACAAAATTTTCTCATTCATCAGCTCTCACCACCACAATTACACCCAAAATTACGATTGCCGCACCAAGGAGCATATTCCATTTTATCTGTTCTTGAAAGAATACAAAACCCCACAATATTCCACTTTAGCGGCTTTTCGCAGCTATTATGTTTTTTATTTTCAAAGCTCATAAAAAATATAGTGCCGATGTTTTTAATCTCTCATAAAAATATCTCTGGTATACACTTTGTCTTTAACATCATCAAGTATTTGGCTATATCTGTTAGCAACAATTGCGTCACTTTTAGCTTTAAATTCTTCTAAATTATTGACAACACAGCTTCCAAAAAAGGATTCTCCGTCATTCAATGTTGGTTCATAAATAATAACTTCTGCACCTTTTGCTTTAATTCTTTTCATAATACCTTGTATTGAACTTTGTCTGAAATTATCACTATTACTCTTCATAGTTAATCTAAAAACGCCGATTGTAACCTTTTTTTCTTTTGATGCATCATACTGACTTTCACTATCGTAATCATAGTATCCTGCCATTTTTAGAATCTGACTGGCTATAAAGTCTTTTCTTGTCCTATTAGATTCAACGATCGCTGAAATCATATTTTGAGGAACATCGTTATAATTTGCCAAAAGTTGCTTTGTATCTTTAGGCAAACAATATCCGCCATATCCGAAGCTTGGATTATTATAGTGGCTGCCAATTCGCGGGTCAAGACATACGCCGTCAATGATTGCCTTAGTGTCAAGATTTTTCATTTCGGCATAAGTATCTAATTCATTAAAGTAGGACACTCTGAGAGCCAGATATGTATTTGCAAATAGTTTAACCGCCTCTGCCTCTGTAGAACCCATAATCAGTATATTTACTTTATCAGCAAGAGAACCTTGTTTCAATAATTTGGCAAATAAGTTTGCTGCTTCAACAATTTTCTCATCTGATAAATCTGTACCGACAATAATTCGAGAAGGATATAGATTATCGTATAATGCCTTTGATTCACGCAAAAACTCAGGACTGAAAATTATATTATCAAAACCAAACTCTTCTCTTATATGCTTAGTATAACCTACCGGCACCGTTGATTTAATAACAATGATAGCTTTGGAATTGATTTTTATTACTTGTTTGATAACATCTTCAACAGCAGATGTATCAAAATAGTTTTTCTTTGGGTCATAGTTTGTTGGTGTAGCTATTACAACAAAATCTGCATCTTTGTACGCTTTTTCACAATCTAAGGTAGCATACAGATTTAGATTTTTTTCCTTGAAATATTTTTCGATATATTCATCTTTTATCGGCGATATTCTGTCATTGATCAGTTTTACTTTTTCGGGAATAATGTCAACAGCAATAACTTTGTTGTGCTGAGACAGCAAAGTAGCGATAGACAAGCCAACATACCCTGTTCCGGCTACAGCTATTTTCATTTTTTATTCACGCCTTTCGCTTTTTTAATTTATTCATCAGGTTTCTAATTGGCACACGAATAGCATCCTTCTCATAATCATTCATAGAGAAAAACCAACTGCCAATTGAGTATAATAACGCATATATCAAAACAGCAAACAAAAATGCACTCCATGAATAAAAGCTTATAAGATTTGACACAACAAATGTCATCACACACAATAAGGCCGGAATCCATGACATACATAAGATATTTTTCCAAAACAAAGGAATATTGATTTTAGTAACCTTATAATAATATATATTCATTATTATTCCCTGACCTAAAACATAGGATACACAAGAGCACAGTGCTGCTCCAAAGCCACCCCAATAAGGAACTATAAAATATGTGGATACTGCATTTAAAATAGCTATTGCTAAATAAACCAAAGAACGGAATTTGTGCTTATTTTGTGCTATAACAATCGTTAATCCGGTGTTTTGAATATACGGAATTACAAGAGGAATCATTGTTAATAGTGCTATATAATAAGATTCGCCATAACTTTCACCCGCCCACATAATTAAAAATGGGTGACCAAAAGCTATAAAACCAGAAACTACTAATGCCAACAAAAGATACTGTAATCTTCCGATTCTGATAAATACTTCCGACAAAGCCTCAGTATTATCACCGTCCAAAGTAACCATTGAATTGATTTTAGGACCAATTACACCGGATACGGCTTGCGACAACTGCATCAATATATTATTAAATGTTGAACCGACATTATAAATAGCAACAACTACAGTTCCTACCAATGCACCTAAAATGACCTTGTCCGTAGCCCAAAACAGCATATCTACCAAAGTACCTATAAATATGTACACCGAAAACACAAGCAATTCTTTAATAAAAGCACTTTCAAATCGTACAAACTTTGGCGTTATTTTTAAGACTTTAAAACAATAATATATATTGATAGGACAGGTAATAAAATTAAGCAACAAACCTGAAAAGGTCATACCAATTGAGCCGAATCCAAAATATAGCAATACAATGTTAGCAACAGGAGCTAATACTGTAGAAAAAATGTCAACAACTCTTCTAAATACAAATCTTTCGTATGCAGTGATAATTGATGAAAAAACACTTATTGGAAATGCAATGGCTGTGTTAAACGCCATCATAATAATCAATATTTTTAACTTATCAACTTCCTGTGGAGTCAATCCTTTAGAAAAACACGCATCTGTACATAACATTAAAACAAATCCGCCGATAATTACCAAAGCAGATACTATTCCATATATGACCAGAAAAAGTCCGAATACACTTCTTACCTGTTCTTTCTTTCCCTCAGCTTTATATTTACATATGTATCTGATGATGGTACTGCCGAATCCAAAGTTCAGCAATGACAAATACCCAACTATGGAGTTTGACAAGCTGTACAAACCATACTCAGCCTGTCCAAGTATTCTTAACATAATAGGGGTATATATCATAGGTATAATACTACCTATTGCAAGATTAACATATGATAGTAATGTACCCGCACGAAGTTGATTAACTTTCATTACGCAATCTCCTTAATAATGCACGAAAAATTCTCTTTAATTGATTAGTTTTTCTGCCGCTTTTCTGTATTTGCTTAATAAGCTTCTTACGATTCAGTGGATATATTTCACCATAATGTAAATTTCTTAATACTGTCTTATATTCGGAAGCAGCATTTGAATTATGCTCATAATCCATAACTGAATTGAGCTGAAAGTTATCATTCAACTCGGAATTTTTCAATAAAGAAAATTCATAATTTTTCTTTCTGCCATCAAAATATTGAGCAACACAAATTTTATCAACATCAACACGCTCGTAGTCGATTGTCTCTGAAATAAGATTAAATATTTTCTCACCTAAATTCGTCCTTATAATAACGGAATTGCTTCCCAAAGAAGATGAATTTTGATCTGTATAATTGTCACCTAAAGAAATATCAGCGCAAACATTTAACTTATCAACACAATAAACGCATCTTTCAGGTTTAAAATAGTCTTTAATTTTAACTCGTTCTGATTTATCTTTAAAAACACATTTTCCGTCAGAAAAATAAAATTTCATATTTCCCGGCCAACCGCCGCTGTCTTTGTTTTTAAAATTAAACTCGGATATATCTCCGTAATTATCCGATAACATATCGCTGTAATATTCCCAGCAATTGTAATTATATACCTGATCACAAAATAAACCCAACAACAGATAATTATTTCTGTTAAGTTTTAATTCATCTATAACATTCAATATTCCACGCACAGCACACGAAGTGGCAATTATTATTACCCTGCTATCATGGTTATTCAGAATAAAATCGACTAAATTTTCGTGTGATACAGGTATATACCTTGATTTAGTATATTTTTGTGTGCTCATATCATTTAAGTTATATGAGTGTTTGTCATACTTATTTGTTTTTACCTGAGAATGGTAATTGTATGTATCCACAGAAAAAACATAATCATAATAATCGTGTGATAATAGATACTCGACAATTGTAGTTATCACACCGCCGGAAGCGCTAAAATGACGAATATCACTGTCTTTACTCCAAGCGTTTATTGCAAATTTTAAATTTCCAACCATAGCTTGGTGCAAGTTATTTTTTTCATAACTATGCTGTACAGACGGACATACCTTATAACATTTTCCACACGATACACAGACATCGGAAATTTCAGGAACAAACATTCCGTTTTCTCTTACGTATTTTATAGCATTAACAGGGCAAACATTTTTGCAAATACCACAAGAACAGCATAAATTATTATCTCGTATTTCAGCAACAGATTTCATTTAGTTCTCCAAATTTATATCATCAAATATATTGTGTTTTTGTACTTGATTTAATTCTTTAGAAATAATTTCCGATTGTTTTGAATGATTATTCAGCAAATCCTCTGCAGCACTTAATAATTTTGATGTATCAAAATTATTTCTCACATCAAAGCAGTATTTTTCTTGATGAAAGAGTTTGTGAAGCTCTAAATACTTCACTGCCCACCCAATTGTAAGACACGGAACCGCATTCTTATATGAATGTACAACAGAGTGAAAACGGGATGCGACTACAAAATCAAATTTTTCTACGATATTGCTAAATTCCACACAGGATAATTCCTGCTCAATCAAAAAGACATTGTTATTATTGGACATTTTAAAGATTTTTTCACAAATATCAATATCCATATTGGAATGTCTTAAAATATATACATTCTTACTGTATGCTATAAATTTATCTATTAACGATTTGTATGCCTCAAGCAAAACTTTTTCAGAACACACTTTAGAATTTTGAGCATTCGGAATTATTGCTATACTATTTGATTTTACATCAATGTCACACAACATCGGGACATTTTTGTATACGGAATTCAAATCAACGGTCTTATTATTAAGTACAAGGTCATAGGACATTTTAACATTTTTGAGATTAAAATTATCCATCAATAAGTCGTATCCCTGTTGCTCTCTTGCGTATATTGTGCTTACATACTCAAGCGCCCTTTTAGTTCTTTTTAACAAAGACTTATCAAATGTTTTGAAAGGACCAAATGATTGAGGCATAAGATATACTTTGGTGCCAAAATACTTTGCACACTCAATTCTATATAAATAATGTTCAATTTCGTACTTATTCCAAGCGTCACCAAGTCCGTAACCGCTAATATCAATCATCAAATCAACATCACTAAAAAATTCATTCTGCTTGTCATTATCTTTCTTGTCATAACCTTTTAGCATATAATATATATTTTGTTTTATGTTATTTTTTCTGATAACATCTACAACCGTACCGAATGTTCTTATGTTAAAACAAAAAATATTTTTCTGTTCAGAATCCGTACAAAAATCTGACATTACAAAAATCTCGTGATTCGGAAACCTTTTGTGCAGTTCGGAAACACAAATAAATACCATAGATTGAGCGCCTTTGTTTTGAAGCTCTCCACCAGTAATAACAATTTTTCTCATATATTCTCACTCTACATATTATGTTCTTAATTTATGTACTTTGGCACACATACTAATTAAAAATTTAGGTGCATGCAAATATTCAGCAATTTTCTCAATTGGCAGTCTGTCTGAAAAATCGCAATAAAAAGTATAATACATTTTTAACTTTTTAATAAAAGAATAATGCAAAAAATTTGCTTTTTCATAATGAGTAAGAAAATGACCTTGCGGATTGTTTAAAAATCTATTATTTGCGCCTTTGACGGTAAGTCCATCGTCAAGATACTCCCATATCCAAATAATATCCTCAAAAACTCTTATTTTAAAACCATCGTGAGCCATTCTGTTCCATGGAATACAGGGAGTAACGAAATTTTCACCACCAAACTCAGGATAAGGATATTTTTTAAATATATCCGTCCAAAAAACTTCTGCTCTCTCTCCGTCAATCGGATATTTTGTCGTTTCAGGATAACGCTCCAAAAATGTTGCATCTCTATACGGTTTATTATACCAAGGAGATTTTGGATCGTCACGCCAGGTGGTATTCCTTGTTTCTGTAGGCGATTGTCCACGATTGGCAACTATACCGCAGTAATCAGGGAGATTTCTTATTGATTCCATCCAGCCATTTATTTTTTCACAGGCATCATCAGTCAAGTAATCATCTGAATCTATTGTAAAGAAAATTTCGCCCTGAGCAACCTCTAATGCACGATTAGTGGCTCTGCATTTACCTCCGTTTTTTCCTTTCATATATATAATGGGGAAATCATTATTTTCTGACTTCCAAATATTTACAAGGCTTTCGGTATCATCAGTTGAACCATCATCAAATATGATCCATTCAAAATCCCTGAATGTTTGTCTTTTTATTGATTCATATAATCTACTTATAATGTATCCCCTGTTATATGTTGGGGTAAATAATGTAATCTTATATTTATAATTCATATTTTTCACCAATTATTAGTATTGCATCAAAAGCAGTTGCTTCATTTAAGCTTTGAACATAACACACTATTATGTCATTTCTCCAATATATCCGCAATTCGTTTACAAGCAAAACCATCACCGTATGGATTTGACGCTTTGCTCATTTTTTCGTATTCTTCACTGTCTATGAGTAATTTTTTAAATTCGTTGTAAATTACACTTTCATCTGTACCGACTAATTTCAAAGTACCTGCTTTTATGCCTTCCGGTCTTTCTGTTGTATCACGCATAACAAGAACAGGTTTACCGAGGGAAGGAGCTTCCTCTTGGATACCGCCGCTGTCTGTCAATATGAGATAACTTCTTGAAAGGAAATTATGAAAGTCAAGTACATCAAGAGGTTCTATGATATGTATTCTGTCATCATTTCCAAGTTCCTCATCGGCAGCTTTTCTGACAACCGGATTCATATGAATCGGATAAATAACCTTTACATCAGAAGTTTCATCGACAATTCTTCTGATTGCTCTGAACATATTGTGCATCGGCACACCAAGATTCTCTCGTCTGTGAGCCGTCAACATAATCAATCTGCTGTCAGATGCCCACTCAAGTTCAGGGTGTGTGTAATCAGGTCTTACTGTGGTTTTCAAGGCATCAATCGCAGTATTACCCGTTACAAATATATGGTCAGGATTCTTACCTTCGTTGATTAAATTATTCTTTGACATTTCTGTAGGCGCGAAATTATAGCTTGCCACTATGCCGACAGCCTGTCTGTTAAATTCCTCGGGATACGGTGAATATATGTTATATGTTCTGAGTCCTGCCTCAACATGACCGACAGGAATCTGCATATAAAAACACGCAAGAGCCGTGACAAATGTTGTTGATGTATCACCGTGAACCAACACAATATCCGGTTTTTCAATCTCAAGTACTTCCTTGATTTTGTTTAAAATATTTGTTGTTATATCAAACAATGTCTGCTTATCTTTCATTATAGACAAATCATAATCCGGCACAACATTGAAGATTTCAAGCACCTGATCAAGCATCTGTCTGTGCTGTCCGGTTACACAAACTTTTGTTACTATATTTTTTCTGCTTTTCAGCTCATTGACTAACGGACACATTTTTATTGCTTCAGGTCGTGTACCAAACACTAACATTACTTTTTTCATACTACACCCCTACATTTAAGCAATTTCTTAATAAACAAGTTAATTTTGGAAATGCAAGATACAACTTCATCCAAACAGCCTGTTTTCCTTTAACATAATTAAAAATATTACCTTTGTTTTTATATTTTAAATTTTCCTTTATATTATCAATGATATATTTTTCCGCTCTTGAGTGCAAAGCACATTGCATCTGATACATACAAGTTCCCATATAAATACTGAGAGCAGTATCATAATATGCAGGAAAATACTTTTCTACATAATCGCATCTTTGTCGATTTGCTTCTAAAACATCAAGTCTTTTTTCAGAAAAGCCACAACCCATAATACTGTTATCTCGCTGTACATAATAGTAAAACGAATCAACAATAACAGAAGTTTTTCTAGCTTTTCCGAACACTTGATAAGACCAAAATACATCTTCGTGATATTTGCCTTTTTCAAATAAAATATCTTGAATCAATTCTGTTTTATACATTTTATTCCAGACATGTTGCTTAAGTTTACCGTCAATTATGATTTCAAGCATTGCTTCGTTTGTGTCTAATATTTCATCCTTGTCAACTGTAGGCTCAGATATTACCTCACCATTTTCGTCAACCCATTTAACACCGCAAGAAACAACATCGCTGTCATCTTTCAGCATAACATCATACATTTTAGCTATCATATTGCAATCAATGTAATCATCGGAGTCAACAAACACAATGCACTCTCCGGAAGCAATTTTCATACCTGCATTTCGTGCATCCGACAGACCACCGTTTTTCTTATGTACAACCCTTATACGAGAATCCTTTTTGGCAAAGTCATCACACATTTGGGGACAATTATCAGGCGAACCGTCATCAACGAGAATAATTTCAAGATTTTTATATGTTTGATTTATAATTCTTTCAACACATCGTTCAAGATATTTTTCCACATTATAAATCGGAACAATCACACTTATCAGCGATCTACTATCCATATACTAACCTTCAAGAACTTTCATAATTGTTTTAGCTGGATTAAATTCATCTATCGGCTCATTTTTCACATTACCAAAATCATTATTCTCTATTAACTTAATTGCACGCTCAATATCCTCAACCGTATTTTCACAGAATATATATCTGTTAAATGGTTCAAAATATGATTTTAATACTTTCTTTTCTTCATCAGTACCATCAAGAATAAACAGAATCGTTTTATAGGTTGCAGAATATTGATATATCTTTCCCGGAATTTGTCCGCCTTTTCTATTACACAAAAAGACGAGCACATTAGTTTTATCTTCAATAGGTTTAAGCTCATTTAATTGCAGTCTTGGATAAATTGTAATTTTATCTGTTTGAGCAAACAGATTGCTGGGATTACCGCAAATGTTAACACTGACACCTATATTTTTAGCAGCCACATAAAACGGTGCTAAATCTCTACTTACAGGAGCATAATCACCAAAATAGCCATAATAATTATATTTATTCACTATTGAACCTTGTTCATCATTTTTATAATAAAACGGCAAAGGCGCCCAATACATTTTGTGAGCAGACTCAGGATAAAGTTTCTTTTGATTTTCCAATGTCAACGGACTGACATAACAGATATGTTCTGCCAAGGACAATAATCTTCTTTCCTCATTTTCTATTTTTTTAGAACCACTAAAACCGTATACATCAGATGTCCACGGATCCTCCCAAATCTGAATCCATTTTTTATACCTAATATGTTTATTATGAATCAACTTATAGGCAAGTAAATGACTTGACGCCGGTGTTGAAATGGAGAGAACATAGTCATAAACTTCAGTTGATTTAAATTGCTTTGCTTTATTAACAAATTTTTTATAAATACCGTGAACACCATATAAAGAAAATATCATTGATTTTATTTTTTCCGTTAGCGAAACATTTCTGCTTATATTTTTACTATTACTTTCACAACTATTGTTATTTAAGGGAATGTCATTATTAGTTTTCATTGATACTTCCTTCGAAGAATTTTTCAAAGCATTTGACAATTTCTCATATAAAGTAACACTATCGAAAGTAATAGACGTTACAGTTGAAGGAATTTTCATTGAAATATCTACCATATTATCTCTTCCGGAAGAACTAAGCAATGTTACATCACAGCCTGAATCAACTAAACCGTTTATATATGCCAAATGGCAAAGATTTGCGGACGTGTTTACTGTAATGGTATCGCCTATTATTACTAAAACCTTCATGAATTTGTCCTTTCTACAAAACAGAAAAATTTCCTCACTGATAACAACTTGCTAATTTCCAAAGTTCTATGTCATTATTATCAAATGACTTTTCAACCTGTCTTAGCATAAACGGAAGTTTGACTTTGTGATTAGGCTTGTACTCTGAATAAAGGTCTTTTGCCAAAACAAATAAAGCTTCAACAACTTTGCTGTCCAAATTTTTAACAGAACCATAGTAATATGTACTAATGTGTCGTAAAACCAAAGTATATAATCTGTCATCCACAGGCATATTATTTTTCTTGTATTGTTCTAATATCTCTATCAATAACCAGTATGTATCAATTGACTTTGGATTTGCAGAATTGCCTTGTATATAAGAAAAATTTTTCTCATACCACTTGTACTCATATTCTACCTTTGGAATATAAGCATAGTTTTTACACTGCATGAAGATTAAAAACTGAATAATCGTATCTTCGTACCAATATCCCGGAAAAAATCTAACATTATTCCAAATTTCCCTCTTATACACCTTACACCACGGCAAACCTGCCAGATTCATTATTTCATCGCCGTTTTTATAACCAATAAGGTTATATTTTGGATAGACATTCGGAACGATCTCATGAATAGCACCGTTGCGTTCTTTTGATAAATTATGGGCACACATCACCATATCATAATTTTCACTGTATACCTTATTCATAAGAGTTTCAACAATATCGTTATGAACAATATCATCGCAATCAACAAACATAAGATATTTTCCGTCAGCGTTATTTATACCCGTATTTCTTGCAGCACCAATACCGGCATTTTTCTGAAAAATCAGTTTAACCTTTGGATTATCAGCATATCTTTTCAAAACATCAGCGGCACCGTCAGTCGAACCATCATCTACAATTATCAACTGATAATTGTATTCGGTTTTTTGGTTGAGAATTGAATCAATATTGGATTCAATTATATCTACATAATTGTAAACAGGAACTACAATTGACAAATCAATATTGTCGTCAATAAGTTTATTTTCATACACGGGATGACTATCTAATCGTGGATGAATGCCATTCACTATATTTCTTGCATCGTCAATGTTAACATCCACGCTGACCCTTTTATGCCTGAGTTTTTTAAGAAAAAACACACAACAATACAGCATATATGCAAGTTTTGCTAAAATACTGCTAAATACACTATTGTGAAATTTTCCATAAAATCTGAAATAAAAACCATATATCATGTTTATTGATTCCTTAAATACTTAATAACATTTCTTCAACAGCTTTTACTGTTTTTTCGGTGCCGAAAGCTTTACCACGCTCTTTTGCTTTTGCGGCATAAGCTTCAAGCAAATCAGGCGTTGTCAGCATTTTCTTGATGCCCTCATAAAGTGCATCCTCATCATTTTCTGTTACGATACCGTACTCATTGTTTTCACCTAATAATTCGTACGCACCACTACAATTTGTGCTAACAACAGGAGTCCCGACAATCAAAGCTTCTGTAACAGCCGTACTGAAGCCCTCTCTTCTCGAAGAACAAACATACAAATCTGCCTTTTTCACATATTTATACGGATTATCTCTGTAACCTAAGAATGTAAAAGTATCGGTAAGATTATTTTCTGTCAAATACTTTTCGTATTTTTCTTTTTCTTCGCCTATTCCGAGAATATAAATATGATTTTTTATATTTTTTTCAATAAGCTTTTTATGTATCTTCATTAGCCTGTCATAACCCTTTGAAGGTACAATCTTTGCAACTGAGATAATATTGATTATGTCCCTGCTAAAATTAACATCATCAACTTTCTCATCGGAAAGTTTTTTTATTTTTTCTGATTCATTTGTATTATACAGAACTTCAACAGGTTTCTTAGTATCAAAAATTGATTCAAAATCATCTTTTACAGTATCAGATACACAAACAGTCCTGTCAAACTTTGAATAGCAATCTAATGCTTCTTTATAGCTTCTAAAGCTCTTGGAAGCAAGCTCTTTTGTATGCTGTTCTATGTGAATCCAACTGACAAGCTTTGTATTCGGGTTAGTGCAGCCGCTTACAATTCGTGCGGTAGGACCTTCAAGATAAGAGACGATAATATCATAGTCATCTTTTATAAAATGTTTATACAGTTTTTTAGGAGAAAAGAGTTTCATCACATATGAATTGCCACGAGGCATTCTCTCGAAACCGCCGATATATTTTACATCAGAGTTAAGATACTGTCGGTTAACGCCTACATCAAACAAAGTTTGAACTGTTACATCAAATTTTGTTTTATCCATATTATTGGCGAGATTAACCAAAACTTTTTCGGCGCCACCGTGCGCAAGATTAGGAATCAAATATAGTACCTTTTTCATTATCAGTCTAAACCTCTTATTCTACAGAGAAATTTATATATGCTAAAGTTGCATCTTTTTTGCTATGAATCACGCCCGGATTACCAACAACCACAGAATGATCAGGTACATCAAAATTAACAAAACTATTAGGTGCTATAAACACATCATCACCAATAGTAATTTTGCCTACAACTGTCGCATTGATTCCAATGAGCACATGATTTCCTATTACCGGAACTCCTCTACGATTTCCTCTATTTTCCATACCTAATGTACATCCCTTTGAAAGATTAACATTATTACCAATTTTAACTCCTCCACCAACTGTTATGTTGTATGGATGTCCAAGGTACAAACCTTTCCCAATTTGCACATCCGGAGCAAATTCTATGCCATATTTTCGGCTATATCTATAAATTTTATATTTACGGTAAATACTATGGTTTTGTGAATATTTTCTGTAATGATACATAAATCTGATATTATGTTGAAAAATAAATTTACATATATTAGACAAATTCACCTTCCATTCATTACCAGTCATGCGATAAAAATCCGTTTTAAATAATGCATTCATTTTTTTTATTTCCACCTCATTATTCTCTTACTTTCATAATAGAATCTGACTTGCTTCTTATATAAAGGTAAAACATAAAACCCATTGGACTCAAAAAAACTGTAAGCATTTTTCTGGGTGACTCTTTGATATAATGTTTATTCTTTGCTATTATACTGTCGGCAACATAATGTACACAATCTACCAATAATCTTTTATTAGAATCAGGATATTGCATACATATCTTTCTCCAAAAGGCAAAGCTCTTTGGGCATTTCATATACTGCTTATACATAATGTGCGAATTACCGTCTTCCTGGTATTCTACATCGCACACTACTTCATTTAAAACAGCAAGTTTATACTTCTGATCTATCAACTTATATTTATATGCAAGTGCAAGATATTTTTCATTATCAAATACCGGATACTCAGGGACAGAATTAATAATATCAGTACGATAAATAAGTTTCTTATCCCCTGAACCACCTGACGCATAATAATCCGACAATGTGGTTTCTGTCATATCCTTAGGAAAGCCTTTTCCTATAACCTTTCCCGTATTCATATTAGCGTCGAGTGCAATAATACCTGCATAACCCTTGCTTTTAACCTGATTCCATTTGTTTATAATTTTTTCAACAGCGTTCTCAGATAAAGCGTCATCAGAATCTATACAAGTATTGAGTTCGGTATGTATATTTCTATACGCAACATTGTGTGCGGTATGCATACCGCCGTTTTCTTTATATATGTACTGAATTTCGAAGCCGTTATCTTTGGACATCCAGTCTTTTACTAATTCAGCCGTATTATCAGTTGAACCGTCATCAACTATAAGCCACACGAAATCCTTGCATTTTTGAGAACACAAAGATTTATATGTACGACCTATTGTATGCGCCCTATTATAAGCAGGTGTAAATACTGTTAAAGTCTGCATAACTATTATTCCTCAACCGAATTTAAATAAAATTCTTCAAGCTTTACAACATTCTGTTTAACATCAAAACCTGATTTTTTTATATCATCTATCGTGTTTTTTCTAATCGTATTTTGTTTTTCTAAAACAACATCCGCCCACTCATCAATCGGCAAGTTTAAATCTAACGACTCAGCAAGGTCTGTAACTCTGCATTCAGACGGAACACTGTCAGAAATGATACACGGCAATCCTGCAGCCTGCGCTTCCAGTGCTGCAATACCTAATCCTTCATACAAAGACGGAAACAAAAAGACATCCATTGCCTGTAGTATTCTATTCACATCTCCCCTGTTTCCTAAAAAAAATACAGAATCCGATAAACCAAGATTATCAACTTTTTCTCTTATATTACTCTGTCCGTTACCTGTTCCTACAAGAAGCAGTTTGGAATTTCTGTTTTTATCATGTACACTCTTAAAAACATCAATCAAAAACGGATGATTCTTTTGAGGATTAAATCTTCCGACATGTCCGATTACAAAATCAGATTTACTGATTTTCAGTTCGCCACGCACTTGATTTCTTATTTGGCAGTCATACCGATATTTTTCAGCGTCAATTGCATTATTTAAGACAGTATACGCCTTTCCGCCAAACATCCAATCTCCTGCCTCTTTACCGCAAGAAAAAAGATGCGTGGCGTACTTAGGAATTAAATGTTTTGAAAGAAGCTTAATGGGATACTTTAAATTTTTGTCTTGGCTTTTATTATGCGAATGTGCAATTCTTACCTTAACACCATGTTTTTGTGCAATTTTCAAAGGATATGCACTCATGCAATCCAAATGTGAATGCACGATATCGTACTTATGATTATCAAAGAAGTCATCAAGTGCATTAAAATAAGCCTTAGAAAAGGGATTCAGCATAGGCATATGATAAATATGTCCGCCTAAAGATAATATCTCATCATCATAATCAGCCTTTTCCTGACGATGTACAAGAAAATCAAATTGAATTTTAGTACGGTCTATGTTCCTGTAATAATTCATAATCATAGTTTCAAGACCGCCGCGCCCCATGTATGTTACAATATGTAATATTCTTAAAACATTCAAATTATTAACCCCTAAATCAAATAATTAAAATCCACCAAAGTAATCGCTATGGTAATATGTCGGTCCTGTTAAATAATAATAGAGCAATAAAACCGCAACATATCCCAAATAGACATATTTCCTATTATTTTCATTAAAACATATCCTTAACAAAACAGGAATCAAAATCAAATCGTATAATTCACTGTAAATCGGAAGCCTACCGATAAAGATACCGCTGGTAACCATACCTACAAGATAAATTGATGCCGTACATACTGACAAGTTTACGCACAAAGAAAGCACAGGCATTTTTTCGTAATATTTGCTTAACTTTTCCCGATAAGCAAAAGCCGCAACGGGTGGAACAGCATAGAATAAAACTCTCAACGGATTAACGCCGTCATCTTCTTCAAAATATGTACTTATATCATTTTCATAAGATGTGCCTTGAGCAAATTCATCAACCTTGCCAAAAAACGGCTCGGCAAAAACAGTAATCAATACCATCGCAAAAATAAAAAGCCAAACTGACTTGCTCCAAGGTTTTAACCTGGCAATAAAGTAAATCGGTATTAAGAAAATTGCCGTAGAATGGATAAATATCAAAATTGCTACCATAGTCAAGAATTTAAAAAACTTGCCGGTAATAATAAAATCACAGCACAAAAATGACACGGCAACACAAATAAACTGTCTCATTCCGTTGAGCATATAACCCGAATAACACAGGAATGCCAAAAACAAAAATGAAGCCAAAAAGAAATCTGCATTCATGCAATATTTTCTCAATGATATCATTACACACACACCGGAGAAAATCGCAATTGAACTCAGCCAAAGTGTGTAATTATCTGAGATAAAACACTTAAAGAAAATGCTGTATGCATTAAAGAGAACTCCCTTGCCTTCGGAAGACCATGGATCCCAATTCAATTTTGAAAACTCTTCCGAAAAGTTTGTTGAATAGTTATTAAAAGCTGCAACATATGCGGTTGTATCGGCAACACAGTGCCTCATTGATGCCCAAAATATAAAATAACCGAAAACTAAAAAAGCATACGCCCACGGAACTCTTCTTTGTATTCCCTGTTGTAAATTATAATCGGTAAGCGCTATCTCTTCTTTATGAGTGACATCATACAAAATATATATTAAAAAAGTCCAAAGTATCATGGACCAGTAAATTATCATTAAATCACACCTGAAAAATCTATATTAATTACAATCCTAAAACCTTTATTGTATCGTTTACAACGATTTTTTTATCAAATTCGTCCACCATTTTTTGTCGGGCGTATTTACCCATAACTTCTCGTTTTGAAATATCTGTTTCAAGAAAAGCTTTCATTTTTTCATAAAGGCTGTCAACGCTTTTAGGTTCACAAAGCCAGCCTGTATATTCATTTTTCACCGACTCTCTGCAGCCTGGAATATCAGTGGTAATGACAGGTCTGCCTGTTGCCGAAGCTTCGAGATTTACATTACTCATACCCTCGTGATAGCTCGGCATTACAACACAATCGGCGTTCGCATAGTAAGGTCTTGGTTCTTCCTGAAATCCGTGGAATTTTACAACACCCTTACTTTCAAGTAACTCAACTCTTTCCTTGTATTCATCTTCAAAAAAGCCTACAAGGTCAAGTACAAATTTATAGCCGTCATCGTGAAGTTTCTCAGCCGCAGAAAACAATTCATCCATGCCCTTTTCCTTCATGATTCTGCCAAGATACAAAAAATGCGGCGGATCACTTTTTGGGTAAGGCTTGTACTCATAAATTTCAAGATTGATTCCTGCGCCGTTCAAAATAGTTTCTTTCTCGGCAGAAATAATCTTTCTGTCAACAAATTCATCTGCATTAACCTGATTTTCAAAAAATACCGTTTTTACCTTTTTAAAGGCTGTTTTATAAAGAACTGTCGCAAACTGAGCAAGTCCGGGCTTTTGAAATGCCGTTCCCAGCCCCTGAACATTCGCATAAAACGGAATATTTAATTTTTCACACATCAATCCGCCGTAAACATTTGGTTTGATAGAGTATGTAATTACCAAATCAGGGTTTTCTTCCTGTAATATTTTTTTATAAAATTTCATAAGTGAAAAATCGTGAATCGGATTAACCCCTCTGCGTTCCATCTTAGTTTCAATACAACGCAGTCCCATATTGATGAAATCCTCGTGATGTCCTACAAAAGGCATACTCAGTACGACCTCATAGTTTTTCATAAGTTCTTCAATCAATTCTTTTCTGAAACGATACAGCATATAAGAATGATTTGTCAAAATTAATATTTTCATTATAAACTTAATACCTTTAATCAATATTTTTTTGTTTCTAAATCAGTTATGTCGGCATACGGGTCTCTTTTTGTAATAATTCTATACACCTTCCAAAATAGTCGACTTGCTTTGCTTTTCATGGTAAATATCCCCATTTTTATTCCTAAATTTCTTATAAAAGAATCAAAGCTATTTTTAGTATATGGAGTGTTTGTGACTCCAAGATTTCCAGATATAATAGGGTACGTATTAAAACATCCAATATCTAAGTCAGAATCATATAATCTCAACCAAAAACATATTTCCATATCTCTGCGACTCCTATCGTCGCACTGAATAAATACGTTTTTCATTGTCTTTAAATAATCCAATCTATTTGCTTTAAATATGTACGTTATCACCCACCCCATACCGTCATACGAAATAAATTCATTTCTATGCTCAAAACATGATTTGATTATTTTGTCAGAATTCATTAAAAAGATTCGTCCGGTAATCTTATAAAAAAATTCCACATTAGCTAACAATTTACTTTTAGTCAATCCCTCATAAATTAATAGTGAATCTCCATAACCCTTACCGTGTTTTTTCACTTCTTTCTTACACACAGTACCGTTGATAAATTCAAACTGTTTATTATTTCGTTCTGCCATATCTTGAAACTTAGTAGCATCAAACCCGAATCCTGAGTTCTCAACAAAAACAATAGGATTGAATTGCGTTTCACATATATAACGTTCCAAAGAGTTCTCATAACTCTCTAATCTCTTTTTTAAATCAATTCCGTCACCATCAAATGACCTCGAGTCAATCGTTCCAGTTAAAAGTAGGGGATATTGTTTATTCCCAATGTTTTCATTATTTCTGGTATTCATTTTTGTCATCCTCATCATTTAATCACAATTATTATTCATATTTCCTGTTCCACCCTCAACTACGCCGTCATGTTTAAACACGCTTACAACTGTCATAAAAAGACATTTTACATCAAAAACAAAACTGATATTGTCACGATAAACCTTATCCATCTGAACTTTTTCAGGGATAGGAAGCTCATCTCTGCCGTTAATCTGCGCCCAACCCGTCAAGCCGGGTTTTAAATCATTTATACCGTACTCATCTCTTTCAGAAATCAAATCATCCTGATTCCAAAGTGCAGGTCTTGGACCGATAACCGACATATCACCTTTAAAAATATTAAAAATCTGAGGAAGTTCATCAAGACTTGTCTTTCTCAAGAACGCACCTACCTTGGTAATATACTGTTCGGGATTTTTGAGAAGATGTGTAGGACAATCCTTTGGAGTGTCAATTCTCATTGTGCGAAACTTTAAAATATTAAAATATTTTTTGTTTTTTCCCACTCTTTTCTGCTTAAAAAAAACAGGACCTTCACTCGTGCATTTTATTATAACGCATATCGGAAGGTAAAGTACTGACAGACACACTATCGCTACAAGTGAACAGATAATATCAAGTATTCTTTTCACAATTCTGTTATAAAACGACATTTTTCTGTCTTTCATAGCATTTCTCTCTCCAACCCATTATTTTTATATTAACAAGTTTATTTTAAATTCAGTACTTTTTTTAGTATTTTTAGATTTGATTTTCTAATCAAAAAATACACAACGGTTAAACAAGTTACAGAAATTAAAACTTTTAAAACACAACTAAACTCATACCCTAAAAATTTATCCAAAACATAATACAAAATATACGTATGTAAGAAATATATTGTCGAACTAATGCCTCTAAGAATTTGTGAAAATTCAGGTTTAATATTCAAATTAATTTCTAATGAAATAAAGAAATAGCAAATTGTAAGAGGTATGTTTAAAATTACATAAAAATCAATATTTAAAATATCGTTGATTTTAAAGCAATACACTGCCAAACTAAATACTGATAACAAAGCCAACGCTACAGTAGCCAAAGAAAGAGGTATTCTTAAATTTAAAAAGTAAATAATACATCCAATTCCCATAAAAGGTACAGCTTTCATAATAAAATTATTACTCCACGAAAATAAAACATAGAACAACTTATTAATATAGGAATATGGTGTACTTATAAGCAAATTCTTGAATGAGTCATAGCACAATAAAAAAGAAAAACCAATGACAATCAAAAATAATATAATTTTAATTTTAGCTTTATCCTTAAAGAATTTATGCACCAAATATATAATGAATGCCGCTTCCAACATACTCAAGATATACCATGTAACTCCATTACCACACAAAAAAATCGATCTAAAAATCAACAATACATATTTAATAACTGAACAGTCCGGATACTTTATTATGTAAGCATTTATCGTCATCGGCAAATTAACCAGTTGCCAAAAAAAGTACAAAAACAATAATTTTTTCTCATAAGAAATAATAAAGCTTTTTTCATCTTTGACATTTGATAATTTTTTATAGAAAAAAAATCCTGATACCATAAAGAAGAATGGAACTGCAACCCCCGAAAAGCATGACACGATTACATTGGAAAATTCCTCATTTTTAGCAATATTTGAATGAATAAAAACAACTAATATAGAAGCAAAAACTTTAAATAAATCGATACCACTATACACTTCAATGTCACTTGTATTGGAATAAGAAGAAAGTTTTGTTTGTCCTTCATTAATCATTACTATCTCCCTTACTCAGCTTCAAAAACTAACATACGCAATATACCTTTGTAATTATAACACAGGAAATAGCAATACGCAATAAAAAAAGGAGAATATGGGAAAAGAAACTAAGGAAAAGGTGATTTTTGACAAAACGTAGGCATAATTATGTAAAATTTTCGCCATAGTTACGAGTCATTTTCACTAAAATAAGTTGAAGTTATAATTATTTTTAGTCATTTTGTGCAAAATTTGTCATAAAATATAAGTAAAAAACATACGCAAACACCCTCACGATTACAAAACCGTGAGGGTGAAATTTTTTGTATATTATAAAAATTTTGATTATCTGAATTTTGCGATTTTTTCGAGAAACTCTTTACCGAATTTTTCGAGTTTTGTTCTGCCCACACCTGAAACTTCAAGCATTTCATCAGGCGTTTCGGGGCATTTTTTGCACATATCAATCAGCGTTGCATCGGTGAAAATAACATAAGCAGGAACGCTCTTTTTTGACGCAATACTTTTTCGCAAAGCCTTGAGTGCATCGAGCATTTCGGAATTGACAGGCACTTCGGGGCGGTGCGTTTTAACAACCTTTTCGGAGTTTTCAACTTTCTTCATCACAAGCCGTTCTCGTCCGAAAAGCACATCTCGGCTCTTCGGCAAAAGTTTTAGAGCCTCGGTTTCATTGTCGGCTGAAATATACTCCTTTTCGGCAAGAAAGTCAATTGTGCCGAAAATATGCCTTGCCGTAACCTCTTTCATTATTCCGTAGGTTGACTGATTATTAAGCTCAGCTTTTAGAATTTTCTCGCTTTTACTGCCCTTCAACACATCACAAATCACGGTTTTTCTGTATCTTTGTCCCGTTCTCGCAATACACGACATAATTTTTTGAGCGTCAATTGTGACATCAACAAGCTTGTGAACGGAAAGGCAGTTGGAGCATTTTCCGCAGTAAGCCTTTTTATCACCACCGAAATATCGCAAAATAAATCCACGCAGACAATCGTTTGTGGTGCTGTAAAAGGTCATATGCTTTAAGCGTTCAAAATCACGCTCACGAATTCGCTCGTTTTCTTCAATTGTAAGCTCATCGTTGCCCTCGGAATTTTCAATCATAAAGCGGTTCAATCGGACATCCTTCGGACTGTAGAGCAGAATACAATCAGCCTCACCCCCGTCACGGCCTGCCCGTCCTGCCTCTTGATAGTAGCTTTCAATATTTTTCGGCATATTGTAATGAATTACATATGTAACATTTGACTTGTCAATGCCCATACCGAAAGCGTTTGTTGCGACCATAATATTTTTTCGATCAAAAACGAAATCCTCCTGATTTTTTCTGCGTTCGTACTCATCAAGTCCTGCGTGATATCTTGTAGCCGAAAAGCCGTTATCGCAGAGCAATTCGCAGACAGATTCAACATTTTTTCGGGTTGCACAATAGACAATTCCCGACCTGTCGCCACGCTCCCGAATGAGGTCAATAAGCTTTTCGTCCTTTGACGATGACTTTATTACACCGAAGAAAAGGTTGGGGCGGTCAAATCCCGTTGTAATTTCAAACGGATTTTCAAGCCTGAGAATTTTCTTTATGTCTTCTTTTACATCATTTGTAGCCGTTGCGGTAAATGCTCCGACAATCGGACGATTTTCAAGGCTTTTAATAAATGAAACAATTTTGAGGTAACTCGGTCTGAAATCCTGTCCCCATTGTGAAACGCAATGAGCCTCGTCAACTGCAACCATTGAGATTTTTACCTTTTTACAGGTGTCGAGAAATCCGTCAGTCAACAGCCTTTCGGGTGCAACATAGATGATTTTGTATTTTCCATGTTCAACATTTGAAAGTACTCGCAGAAATTGAGGATATGAAAGCGAGCTGTTTATGTATGCCGCAGGAACTCCCGACTGAACGAGCGAGCCGACCTGATCCTTCATAAGCGAAATGAGAGGTGACACAACAATTGTCACCCCGTCAAAAAGTAATGCGGGAATCTGATAGCACATTGACTTGCCTGCACCTGTTGGCATAATGCAAAGTGCATCTCTGCCGTCAAGCAAAGCGTCAACTATCTGTTCCTGTCCGTCTCTGAAAGAATCGTGTCCGAAGTAATCTTTTAACACGCTTAATTTATCACTCATCTTTTCGCCCTTATCTATCATTCTTTATTAGAATTATAATCATTGTATTCCCTTTCAATCCAAGCCATAAGCAGATTTACAATTTTCTGCTGTTCGACCTCGCTGAGTTGTTTATCCCTTGCAACTCTGTACCACTTGTTAAGACACCCTCTGCAACAACAGGCACAGGCGTGTTGTGCGATAAAAACAGGGTGTCCCCTCATGGGCGTTTGCTTTCCGTCATTCGGAATATATTTTGGTGCAAGCCGTGTTCTGACAAAGTCTTCTGCATGGGAGCGGATTTTATTCATTCCCTTTTCATTTATATAGTCAATGTCCTTTTGCTTTAAATGAAACCGACTGCGAAAATCCGACTTTTTCAGCTTGTCAAGTGCCTCATCTATTGTTTGCATTGTTTATGCCTTCTTTTATGTTTATGCCTTAATTATAACCAAACAAAATATGAATATCAAGGATAAAATCTGCAATAAAAAGCAGCGGCACAAATCTGAATACATTTCAAATGTGCCGCCGTGTTCATTTTGTATCGATTACTTTTACAGACTTTATCTACCACTCTGATAATATTATCTTTATAGATTTACACTATTCTCAAACTGATACAACAAGCACTACATTTACCGATACAGTTTTACTACCTTATAGATTTACACTATTCTCAAACTTGAGCCTTGTCGGGATTGTCGAGGTGACAGTTTTACTACCTTATAGATTTACACTATTCTCAAACTGGGGCTATATAAATTATATCATGTAATACGTTTTACTACCTTATAGATTTACACTATTCTCAAACATAGCAGATTGTAGGCTGAGCGGTTTTGCGGTTTTACTACCTTATAGATTTACACTATTCTCAAACATATACCTTAATGGTTTAAATTGTCAAGACGTTTTACTACCTTATAGATTTACACTATTCTCAAACTGCAACAAGTGGAGTTGTAGCAACTAATTTGTTTTACTACCTTATAGATTTACACTATTCTCAAACTGTCGCAGACGCCTAATACAGCGTCACCGCGTTTTACTACCTTATAGATTTACACTATTCTCAAACCGGTTAATTATGATTGAATTTGAGAGCGAAGTTTTACTACCTTATAGATTTACACTATTCTCAAACTTTCGCCTTTTTGTTATTAGACAACATTTTGTTTTACTACCTTATAGATTTACACTATTCTCAAACGGTGTAGACGAGATAGCGAAAATTGAGTCAGTTTTACTACCTTATAGATTTACACTATTCTCAAACAAGACACATGCATATATTACACACGGGCAGGTTTTACTACCTTATAGATTTACACTATTCTCAAACCGGACCACGCAATATTTATAGTTCAGTGCTGTTTTACTACCTTATAGATTTACACTATTCTCAAACATAACATCGGTGTCAACATTACCGCTGATAGTTTTACTACCTTATAGATTTACACTATGAACAGTCTAATTAGGGTACAAATTTTACTCGTGGTTGATTTCGCCAATCCCATTGTAAAAAATATGTACTTTTTGGCTGCGTTTACCGTTGATTTTTTCTGCTTCGCAAACCTCGATTTTATCGACAAATTCTAACAAGACATCTCGTGTTAGATTCTCAATTGTAGAATTGTACTTATCAAGAATTTTAACAAATTCAGAAATTTGCTTTGCATCATTTTCAATGTTAACTTGTTTTCTTGATTTTTCAATTACAAATTTATTGAGATTTGCTTGTTCTTCCAAAAAAGAGTTTTCTAACTTTTGAAAAGTTTCAATTGTTATGTTTCCTCTCACTTTGTCTTCATACAAGTTTTTTAAAATTATATCAATCTCTAAAATGCGATTATTGGCATTTTGGAGATTTTTGGCATTAGCAAGTTGGGCTTCTTTGGACTCAGCTTGCTTTTGCTTTTTTACAACATCTACTATTTTTTCTTTGTCAGAAATGATTCGGTTGATGTCTTTTTTTACATAATCAATTAACTTGTTTTCGTTCACATAATGGGAGGTGCAATCTGATGATTTTCGAGATGTTTTACAAACATAACTGCTTGCGAGATTTTTTAACCTCTTACGCTGTGCATACATCTTGTTTTTACAATCAGCACAATACAAGACATCTGCAAAAAGCGGAGGATCATCAAATCTTTTTACAACCCTTTTCTTGCGTTGCTTTATTTTTTGGACTTTTTCAAAATCTTCACGACTTATTATCTGTGGTTGAGTGTTTTCAAAGACTTGACACTCACCTAAAGAGGATTTTTTGAAGTTTACAGTGTCGCCACAATATTCCTTATGAGATAAGATGTTTGTTATCGTTGAAATATCCCAACGATACGGATTTCTTACTTTATCGGTTTTATGACCATAACTCAAATATGGTACTTCAATTTTGTTAGCAAAAAGATAATTTGCAATCATTGATTGACCATAATCCTTCAGATATAATTCAAAGATTTTTCGGACAACGGCAGCAGCCGGCTCGTCAATTATCCAATCACCGTTTTCGGATTTTTTATAACCATAGACAGGATGATTAGTTAATCGTTTGCCTGAGTTGCCTTTGCTCTTAACTACAGCTCTTTGCTTTCTTGATAAGTCTTTTGCATACCATTCGTTCATTATGTTTTTAAATGGAACAAAATCACTAAGTCCCTCATCTGATGCTGTGTCAAGATTATCGGATACAGAAATAAACCTTACCTCTCTATCGGGAAAAAGTATTTCCGTGTAATACCCAACTTTCAAATAATTTCTACCAAGTCTTGATAGGTCTTTGACTATAATAGTGTCAATTAAGCCATCATCAACATAGAATTCTGTGCGGCTTAAGCCGTGCTTAAGAGCATAATCTTGTAAGAGTTCTTTTTGATGTATAATGCTGTTACTATCGCCTTTCAACTCATCGTCAGCTGACAATCGACAGTATAAAGCTGTTATTCTGCATTTTGCAGCCTGCATTTAAATCCTCCTTAGTTGGATTTTTTGCAGGCAACAATTGATTCAAGCCTATTTTAGCACACCAAAATCCAATTGCAAGACTTCGTGAGGATTTTTTCCTCTATATATATTCCGTAAAAAACGGGTTTTCGCACCCCTAAAATCCAAAAAAATTCAAAAAATTTTTAATTTTTTTAATATTCTGTGATATCTTGCTCTATAAGTATGCGTAATTTGTGCAATGTGCGATTGAGCTTACGAGAATACGCCTGTCTTGAAATATTATGCTTGTTTCCAAGCTCTTCGAGTGAGGGGCGTTTATCAGGAGAAAAAAACACCTCATCAATAATCAGTCTTTCAAGGTCGGTCAATTCGGCTAAAGCCACAAGCAAGCATTTGTGCAACTCCTGAGCTGATAAAGTTTTCACTATGTCAGATTCAGTATCAATATATACATCCGACTTATCGTTATAATCGCTCAGCGACTCAATTCGCTTTTTGTGTTTGTTCTTATCATAAGCTTTTTCGAAAAACATCCATTTTTCCTGTCGGGCAGTTTTTCGCTTATAAGCTTTAAGCAAAATGAGCTGATTATCACTTTTTAAATTTTTTGAATTTTCAAGGTGCGTGCTGTTCATCGTCATTAAAAAAACACTCCGTTCTTTTAACGACTGAACAGACAACTATTGATATAAACATATTATCACAATATATTAGCGTTTTCAAGATTTTTCTTCTGCAAGAAAAATCTTTTTTTAATTTTACCCTGTTCTAAAATCAGAAAAATTTTAAAAAATGAAAAATTTTTTTAAAAGCAGGGGTGCGAAATTGCAAAAATTACGGAATATATATAGAGGGTATTTTTGCAATTTTCATTTAGAGGGAAAATACCCCCGAAGGTCTAATAGCAAGCACTGCGGTGTGTCGGACATTTCGACACAAACCGCCAATTTTTCAAATCCGTAAAATTTGAAAAATTGCTTGTTAAGGGATACCCCTAAAACCCCGTTTTTTAGAAAATTAAAATTTTACAGAAAGGCATTCTTATGAAAAATATTGAAAACAAAACTATCAGAATCAGCGTAAGAGTTTCTGAAGAAGAATTGAAAATTATAGAAAAACGAGCTTCGCTCACTAATGAAAAATCGCTAAGTTCGTTTTTGCGAAAACAGGCAATAAAAGGATTTGTCATCAATGTGAATTTTTCAGAATTTGACGATTTGCGAAAAAACATTACTGCAATAGGAACTAACATAAATCAGATTGCAAAACGAGTGAATTCAACAAATCGCTTTTACGATGAAGACATCGAATACATTAAGAAGGTGCAAAAAGAAATATGGCAATCACTAAACTCGGTTCAATCAAAACTACGCTCTCTGTAGCAATTGACTACATTCTAAATCCGGAAAAAACAGAAAATCAAAAATATGTGTACTGCTACGGTTGTACCGAGGACGGCAAATCAGCAGAACAGGAATTCTTGGCAATCAGAGATTTCGGAACAGGCAAAGGAGATGTTCTCGCACAACATATTAAGCAATCGTTTAAAGGACAGGAAGTTACTCCTGAACAAGCACTTGAAATTGGTATAAAGACTGCTGAGCGATTACTTGAAAACAAGTATCAATACATTGTTGCAACACACATAGATAAGGGAAATATTCATAACCATATTATTTTTAATAATGTCGACTTTGTGAATTTCAGAACCTTTGAATGGCAGAAAAACCGTGGCGGAAAATCGTGGGAGAAATTAAGAAACATAAACGATGATTTATGCAGAGAATACAATTTATCTGTAATTGAAAAACCTATCAATCCGGGCAAATGTTACTACGAATGGCAACAGGATTATTTGGGTAAATCTTGGAAGTCAAAATTAAGATGTGTGATTGATGAAACAATAATGCAATCGACATCTTTTGAAGATTTTTTAGAACAGCTTAAAAAGAAAAATGTTGAGTGTATTTATACTCCCAAAAATGTCATAAAGATAAAATTTCGCTTGCAGGGGCAACAGCGTTTTTCAAGAGGACGGACTCTCGGTTGGTATTATGACGAACCTCAATTACGCAAACGCATTGAGCAGTATCAATTCTTAAAAACCGGTAAAAGCGGAAAAACATACAGAACCCGAATTATTGATACAAGCACAGATGTATTTCAGACTTCCAAAGGATTATTGCACTGGGCGAACATTAAGAATATGCAGGAGGTTTCAAAGCTCATAAATTTTTTGTCTGAAAACAATATGAGAAGTGAGTCGGATATAGAAAACAGAGCTGCAGAAAAATACAATGACAGAATGGTTATTGTTTCCAAACTTAACAGAACTCAAAACCAAATTAACGATATTGCAGATGTAATAAAGCTCATAAGGACATATGAGAAGTACAAGCCTTATCACAAAAATCTGATGACTGTCAAAAATCAAAAACAATACAAAAAAGAAAACATCACCGCACTTGAAAAGTACGATGATGCAGTTGCTAAATTATTAAGTTTGTATCCCGACAGAAGATTGCCGACAATTTCAACTCTTGAAGAAAAACGAAAAAAATTAACTTCCGATGTTCAGCAGATGAATGAAGAATACAAGGCAATTATTGATGAGCTTAAAAAGATTGAATATGCCCGTCAAAGCATTAACAATTATCTCAGAAACAATGACAGGTCACAAAATAAAAGCTTGGAATAATTATTATTTATATTTTTCTTCTTCACGGTCAATCTCTTCCATAAATAATTGCATTGCATAATTATATGCCTTGTTAAGATTTAACCCTTTGTCTTTGACCCAATTCTGCAATTTTTCCTTTTCGCCCTTCGGCACATAAATATGGATTATGTCATATAAGTCCTTCGGCTTTACCGTAGAATTTTTAGGATAAACTCGAATCTTTGCACATTCCTCACAGATTTTCTGACTGCCCGATTTAAGAATGTAGGACTTACCGCATTTCGGGCATATCTGTTCCGTACCGACTCTTCTTGCTGTTCCCGCTTTTTGTTTTTCCTTGTGTGCCTGAATTCTTTCAAGCTTCTTTATCTCTCTGCACTCAGGACAATATTTAGCGTGTTTAGCAACAGTTTCAAATTTATTTCCGCATCGTTCGCAGGTAAATTCTTTAATTGTAACCATTAGACCAATCCCTTTCACTATACTTTTGTTACTACTATTATTTTATCAAGTATAGCGGAATTGTCAATAAAAATTGAAAAAAATGTCGCTTTAAACAAAAAATTTTAAATTACACTTGACATTACCCCTAAATGATGTATAATATATTCAGAAATAGTTTAGGAAATGATTTTAAGTGTGAAAAGTTAAGGAGGTAAAACAAAGATGAAAACAGTGAGAGTAGTTGAATATACAGACCTTGACGGTGAGAACCACACGAAAGACTTTGAAAACGCAAGCGATGCAGTAAGATTTTTTATGATGGTTACATCTGAAAGGCTCGTAAAAAAAGCTGCGTTATATGACAAAGTAATTGAAAATTAACTTGTGCCCCAACGGGGCATAAGTTGCAAAATACAAATATTTTTAAAGGAGTTAAAATTATGATTCGCAATGAAGTAAAACTTATCGGCAGACTTACCGCCGACCCTGAACTCAAATACACAAAGAAAACAAACAAAGCTCTGTGCAATGTAGTGTTAGCTGTAAACAGTATTTACAGTAATGAAGCAGAGTATTTGCACCTTGTCTTTTGGAACAAGACGGCTGAAAATCTTTGCAAATATAAAGGCAAAGGTGATTTGATTGCTGTTACAGGATACCTTAAAACGAGAAGCTACATCGACAAAGAGAATATCGTCAGAAATATTGTAGAAGTCATTGTTGAACAAGTTGACTATCTCGGTTACACCAAAAGAGGGATTGACAAAAGCGAACCAATACCGAAGCTTGACCCTGACCATAAGAAACAGGAAGAGTATCAGATGATACACGATGCACTGTGTGCTGACGAAGATTTACCGTTTTAAGGAGTGATATAAATGAAATTTAAATACAAGGTCGAAATTGTTATTGATGAAGAAAAGGTTATCAATGACGATATTTATGAGCCGTCTGAAATGTATGAATTCATCAGGAATATGTTTAAACGCTTTGACTTAGCTGAAATTAAAACCGATAAGCCCTATCACTTGATTTTTGCAGATAAAGGCAGAAACAGAGATTATGGAGCGTTAGGAAAAGCAATGCTTGATTTGTATTACTCAGACTGGTTTTTAAACTACGCAAAAAAACTTTTTTGGCACAATAATGTTAATGAAAGCGTTGAAGATGTTCTTAATCAACTTGGAAATAAAACTTGAGGTGATTCTCAATGAAGAAAACACTTGAATCACCTGAAAACAAGAAATGTATTAAAGCAATAAATTTTGATTTAGAAATCAAAAGAGTGAAAGAGATTTTTAATTCAAATAGTCCTTATATTTACTTAAAAGCCTATCAACTGGTATCTAAATTTTTAAAAAGCAACGATTTTAAGCATAGACAATTTTCAGGATACATTTCAAGTAAGAAAATGTCAGATGCTGAAATTCTGAATATTGCGTATAAACTCAATGATGAGTTACCTTGGTTCAGTAAATGTGTCAAAAAGTTTTATGTTACCGATGTTGGAGAACAACACGATTTGATGTACATATTTCAAAAGCCTGAAAAATCAAAGTTGCAGTCTAAATCGGTTGAAACTAAAGAAAACGAAACTAAAGGAAAAACTCCCCTTTCTCGCAAACAAATCAAGAACAATGCTAAAATAATTACTCAAAAAAATACAGTCAGCAAAGAAAAACAAACAGATAAATTAAGATAATAAAGGAGTTCGAGAAAAGTGAAGTATAAATATAAAGTTGAAATTGTTATTGACGAAGAAAAGGTTATCAATGACGATATTTACGACCCTAAAGAAATGTACGAATATATCAAAAATATGTTCAGGCGGTTTGATTTACCCGAAATCAAAACAGACAAGCCCTATCACCTGATTTTTACCGACAAAGGCAGAAGCAGAGATTACGGTGCATTAGGCAGAACAATATTTGACCTTTATGAGTACGAGTGGTTTAAGAAATATGCTGTAAAATTCAAATTTTATGACCTTATAAGCGGTAGTTGTGAAGACATAATTTATAAGATTAACAAATACAGGAGTCACTATGGCATTTCCTGAAAAAAGTTGCTTAAAGGCAATTAATTTTGATTTAGACACTAACCGATTAAAGTCACTCCATCTAAATAATCGTCCTCTATCTCACTTAAAAGCATATAAACAAATAGGTGCTTTCTTGAAGTCAAAGGGTTTTGTACACAGACAATGGTCAGGTTATATCTCAAGAAATAAACTTTCTCATATGGATATATATAATATAGTTACAGATTTAGATACAACATTCCCTTGGCTACGGAAATGTGTAAAGAAATTTGATGTTACAGATATAGGCGAACAACACGATTTGATGTACATATTTCAAAAGCCTGAAAAATCAAAGTTGCAGT
>OIYR01000264.1_pt1 | contig 30817 bp, 29 predicted proteins | sample 1588221 | NCBI WGS metagenome assembly OIYR01 (sample SAMN03283292) | human gut metagenome | biome: human-associated habitat; material: feces | host: Homo sapiens | place: Peru | collected 2012
GCATCAGAGCATAGCACACAGCGAAGCCATAGGGGCAGTACAGGCACGGTACAGCGCACACAGGGCACAGGCTTGGGGCTGTTGGCTCACACGGAAGGGATGAGAGGCGTCTTATTACTTTACGCTGCGGGAAAATGTTGTGTTGACGAGTTTGTCGTAAGGTACGTCTTCTTTGAGTTCTCCAGAGGATTTGAGGATGTCTTTTAGAAGTGTGAAGGATTCCTCTGAGAAGAGTGTGTCAGTTTTCCATGTGTCCTGCTGTTTGTAGCGTTCTACGATAGATGTTATTGTAGCTGTGTCGTTCTCAGGGAACTGAGGGGCGATTATTTTAGCTATCTCTGCGCTTGTATGCGTATCTACATATTCAAGACCTTTCTGGATTGCGTTGGTGAAGGACTGGATTGTGCCGGCGTTCTTTTCGATATAGCTTTTCTTGGCACAATATGCTGTATATGGTACATATCCGCTGTCAACACCCATTGATGCGACAACATAACCTTTCTTTTCCTGCTCGATTGTTGTGGCGGTTGGCTCGAATTCGGCGGTGAAATCACCGAGACCAGAGGCAAATGCGGCAGCAGTAGAACCGAAATCTATGTTCTGTACGATTGTGACATCGTTCTTGGGGTCGATGTTGTTCTTCTTTAAGATATATTCAAGGAGCATCTGAGGCATTCCGCCAGCCCTGCCGCCGAGAATAGTCATTCCTTTGACATCTTCCCACTTAAAATCTTTGATGTCCTCACGGGCTACAAGGAAGTTGCCGGCGCGCTGTGTGAGCTGTGCGAAGTTGACTGCATAGTCACTTGAACCGCCAGCGTATACATAGATTGATGATTCTGAACCCATAAAGCCGATGTCGGCATCACCGCTTACGAGGGAAGTCATTACTTTGTCTGCGCCAAAACCTGTGACAAGGTTGATATCAAGCCCCTCATCTTTAAAATATCCATTTTCAATAGCAACATACTGGGGAGCATAGAATATAGAGTGTGCGACCTCGTTCAGTGTTATTTTCTTTAATTGCCCATCGTTGTTGTCAGATGTATTGCCGCCAGAGCATCCAAAACATGTGACTGCCATCACGCACGTAAGAAGCAGTGATGATATTTTTTTGATGGGCAGAATTCTGCCTATAGAGTGTTTCATAGAAACTCCTTAAAAAGTCTTTTTGATATAATATGTTGAATTAGTTACATGTGTGTATGCAAAATAACAAGAAAACAGTTTATTGCGAAAAATTAAAACAATTAACTGTAAAATATATTACAAATGATGTTTTATTTTTTGATTATTTTGTGATACAATTAACAAATAAAATGGAGATGCAAAAGCACAGGAGGATAAGTCTTATGTTTAAAAGCAAAAAAACAAAGGATGCAGTATCCGCTAATGATATGGCTCTACTGATGGAGCAGATGAACAGGGTTATAGCAGGTGATTATACGGATGTTGATGTGTCAGCATTTCAGGATCCTGCGTGTGCAGATAAGTTAAATGAGCTTATTCATGCATTTAAAAAAGCTAACAATAATTTCGTTATGAGGCTTAATGAGGCTATGGAGTCCATAGGCGATAATTCGTATGTCAAGAATACAATGGATCAGGTCCAGTCGCAGACAGAATCGATATCAGAGATGGAGAAGGCGAGTCAGGGACTGGCTGATTCCATTAATGGAATATCATCATCAATGGATGATATACGTGACAGCACACATGAGATGCTTGCGGCGGTACAGAACAGTACTGCTAACATGAATGAGAGTATAAGAGTGGTTAATGAATCATCAGAGAATATTAATGTTATCAATACACAGGTTCATGCATTTAAGGAAAAGATAGATAAAATCAGTGAGATTGTGGATATTGTTAAGAAGGTTGCAAGTCAGAGTAATCTCCTTGCACTTAATGCTTCAATTGAGGCGGCAAGGGCTGGAGAGGCTGGAAAGGGATTTGCGGTTGTTGCAGATCAGGTAAGACAGCTTTCAAGCAATACTGCCGAATCTGCTGAGGATATTGTGCGATATGTCCATGAGCTGCAGAATGATATTGATGCACTTGCAATATCTATGAATGAGACAACAGCCAAGCTTTCAGAGGGCAATGAGAAGGTTGAGTCATCACTTGGTGATGTCGAGGTTATGGCTAAGCAGATGGAAGCTGTCAAGAACAAGGTTGATGAAGTATTTAATGATATAGACAATCAGACATCACTCACACATGCATTTAACACAGAGGTTGCCAATATTGCAGAGAGTTATGATGAATTGTCAAAATGCTGTATTGCACAGGGAACTCATGTATACAAGATTGGACGTTATATTGATACGACAAGAAGTGATATGGTCAGAGGTTTTGCGGAGGTTACTCTTCAGGACTGGTTAAGAATCTATGAGATAGACCATTTCATACTTATGTGGAGAGTTTACAATAACGTTATGGATTTCGAGCATCTTAAACTTACACAGCTCAATAATGCTACAAGCTGTAAGCTTGGTAAGTGGATTGCAGCCCAGACTGACCCTGCCATAACAGGAAGCCCAGAATTCAAGAATGTTGTCAGTGCCCATAACAATGTCCATAAGTGGGCATGTGAATCTTGGAAGGCAAAAGAAGATGGCAACGTACAGCTTGCCATGGATAACTTTAATAAGACTTACGATGCATTCTTTGTTTACCAGAAGGCAATCAGAGAGCTTCAGAGCTTCTTTGCTTCACGAGGCCAGGCAGAAAAAACTGAAATAGTTGTATTCCGCAATTAATTTGTGTATACTAATGCGTGTGCATTTGTATAATCGTTAAGACTATTATATAGAAATAATAGGCTGCTATAGGCGTTATCTATATAGATGCGTATATAGCAGCTTATATTGTTTGGATGGAGGATAGTTATGGAGAAACCTGTTTACGTAATCGGACATAAGAACCCAGACTCGGATTCAGTGTGTTCTGCTATATGCTATGCGAGATTAAAGACACTTATAACAGGGAAAACTTATATACCTAAGAGAGCAGGCCATATTAATGAAGAGACACATTATGTATTAGAGCGGTGGGGCGTTGAATCACCAGAATACATCAAAGATGTGCGTCCACAGGTATCAGATGTTGATATACATGTTGTTGACGGAGTTGACAGAAGCATATCTATCAAAGAAGCGTGGAAGCTTATGAAAGAAAGCAACACAGTAACGCTTCCGATATTAGAAGATGGTCAGCTTAATGGTATTATATCTATAGGTGATATTACCAAGTCATATTTTGAGATATATGACAGCTCTATACTTGCAAAAGCTAAGACTAAGTTTACGAATATTGTTGATACACTGGAGGGAAGAGTTGTCACAGGAGATACGTCACAGATAGTTGACAGTGGCAAAGTACTCATAGCGACAGCTAATCCTGATATGATGGAGAATTTTATTGACGAGGGCGACATAGTCATTCTTGGTAACAGGTATGAAGCACAGTTATGTGCCATAGAGATGAATGCAAGGTGCATAATAATCTGTGACGGAGCAGAGGTGTCTAAGACGATAACCAAGCTTGCACAGGAACATGGCTGTGCGATTATTATTACAAAGTATGATACATATACAGTGGCAAGACTTATTAACCAGAGTATGCCGATAAGCTTTTATATGACTCCTAAGGAGAAGATAATCCAGTTCAAGACAACAGATTTTGTCGAGGATATAAGAGAGATAATGGCAAAGCACAGATTCAGGGATTTCCCAATCCTTGATACAGATGGCAGATATATAGGAATGATTTCAAGAAGAAATCTTATCATGCATGGCAAAAAGAAGCTTATCTTAGTTGACCATAATGAGAAAATTCAGGCAGTTGGCGGTGTTGAGACAGCAGATATATTAGAGATTATCGACCATCACAGAATAGGTTCGATAGAGACAATGTCGCCGGTATATTTCCGCAATCAGCCATTAGGGTGTACTGCGACTATTATATATCAGATGTACAATGAGAGTGGTCTTGTTCCGGAGAAGAAGATTGCAGCATTGTTGTGTTCAGCTATTATATCAGATACACTGATTCTTAAATCGCCTACATGTACACAGATGGATATTGATGCATGTACCAAGCTTGCAGAGCTTGCGGGTATTGATATAGACGAGTATGGCAGGGAGATGTTCAAAGCTGGAAGCAACCTTTCAAGCAAGACATCGAAAGAATTATTTGAGAGAGATTTCAAGAGATTCTCAGTCAATGATATCAATATAGGTATCGGACAGGTAAACTGCATGGAATCAGATGAAGCAGACAACTTAAAAGAGCGCATGAGTGATTATATTGCAGACTCGTGTCATGAATATGGACTTAATATGACATTTTTTATGATAACAAATGTCCTTGATGAGTCATCATATGTGGTCTGTTCAGGCAATAATGCCGTAGGCACCATAAGCAGGGCCTTCAATGTCGAGGCACAGGATAACACTGTGTTCCTGAAAGGGGTTGTATCAAGAAAGAAGCAGATACTTCCTGCTATAATGGAGACATTGCAGGGTTAATTGTATTGAACAAATAAATATCCGGTCATATACCGGGAATGGAGTAGAGATGAAGAAACTTAGAAAAGACGAGTTATGCTGGTGTAAGAGTGGCAAGCCATATGGTGAGTGCCACATGGAGTTTGACAAAAAGATTGATATGTATAAGAAGAAGTTCCACACAGTCCCACCCAGAAGCATTATCAAGAATGAGGAACAGCTTGCAGGAATGAGAGAAAGTGCCAAGATTAATGTGGCAGTACTTGACTATGTTGCAGAGCATATCAAAGCAGGCATAACAACTGAAGAGATAGACAGAATGGTATATGAGAAGACAACAGCTATGGGAGGAATACCAGCCCCTCTTAATTATGAGGGATTCCCTAAGTCAGTTTGTACATCAATTAATGACCAGGTTTGCCATGGAATACCATCAAGCAATGTGGAGATAATAGACGGAGATATAATTAATGTTGACTGCTCTACAATTCTTAATGGATATTTTTCAGATTCATCAAGAATGTTCTGCATAGGCAATGTGCCACCAGAGAACAAAAAGCTTGTAGATGTGGCAAAAGAGTGCGTACAGTTGGGACTTGAGCAGGTTAAGCCTTGGGGACATCTTGGAGATGTTGCGGCAGCTATCAATGACCATGCAAGAAAGAATGGATACTCAGTTGTAAGACAGGTTGGCGGACATGGAATCGGACTTGAATTCCATGAGACACCATTTGTAAGCTATGTAATCAAAAAAGGAACTGGAATGGTAATGGCTCCGGGCATGGTATTCACAATTGAACCTATGATTAATATGGGAAGCGATGAAATCTATATAGATGATACCAACGACTGGACAATCTACACAGAGGATGAGCTTCCAAGTGCACAGTGGGAAATCATGGTGCATGTGACAGATACAGGATATGAGGTAATGAGCTGGTAGGACAATGATTACCGGATGTATATTTTATAAGGAGCAGATATGGTTGCAGTTGAACAGATAATCAAAGTTAAAGCGCCTAAACAGTCTATTCTGTTTAAGGTTATTATGATACTTGCATGTATTCTTGCAGTGACTACAATTCCATCGACTAAGACGATGGGACTTCTACTGTTTGTCATACTTGTGATATTCACAGTATTTGTATTCAGATATTACAAGGCAGAGTATGAATATTCTCTTATAGATGGAGAATTGACAGTTGAGAGAATTATGGCAAGGACATCAAGAAAAAGATGTGGTGTGTACGCGATTAACAAGGCGACACTTGTAGCTAAGCCAGACTGTCAGGATGCGCTCCGCCTTGAGCATATGGACTACAGGACTAACAGCTATACAAGAGGTGAAGCTGATACATCAGGTGTTGTTGTCATATATACTTACAATGATAATAACGAGATGGAGAGATTATATATAGAGCCAGATGAGAAGATGCTTGAAGCTATAAGTGAGTGTGTTGGAAGAGGCGTATTTAAAATTGAAAAGTAATTGACAAATATATTTTTAAATGATATATTCAATGTTAACATTTTTTCGATTTAAAGATAGAATACACAATTTAAGAAAGAGAGGATTAAAGTTACAATGGGTAAAATTATTGGTGAAGGAATTACATTTGATGACGTACTTTTAGTGCCACAATATTCAGAGGTTACACCTAATATGATTGATCTTTCAACTAACCTTACACAGAAGATCAAACTTAACATTCCTTTGATGAGTGCAGGTATGGATACTGTAACAGAGCACAGAATGGCTATCGCAATGGCTAGACAGGGTGGTATCGGTATTATCCATAAGAATATGTCAATTGAGGCACAGGCTGATGAGGTTGACAAGGTTAAGCGTTCAGAGAATGGCGTTATCACTGACCCATTTTATCTTCATCCAGAGAATACATTACAGGATGCCAACGACCTTATGGCTAAGTTCCGTATATCAGGTGTTCCAATAACAGATGATAATGGTAAGCTTGTTGGTATCATTACTAACAGAGACCTCAAGTTTGAGGAGGATTTCAGAAGACCAATAAGTGAGTGCATGACAAGCCAGAATCTTATCACAGCACCAGTTGGTATTACACTTGACGAGGCTAAGAAGATATTAGCAAAGGGAAGAATCGAGAAGCTTCCTATCGTTGATGATGAGTTCAAGTTAAAGGGACTTATTACAATCAAGGATATCGAGAAGTCTATCAAGTACCCAGCTTCAGCACATGATTCACAGGGAAGACTTCTTGCAGGTGCTGCTGTAGGTATAACATCTAATGTTATGGACAGAGTAGAGGCACTTGTTAATGCCAAGGTTGACTGTATCGTTATCGATTCAGCTCATGGACATTCTAAGAATATTATTACAACTCTTAAGGAGATTAAGAGTGCATATCCAGAACTTCAGGTAATCGCTGGTAACGTAGCTACAGGAGCTGCTGCCAAGGCATTATGCGAGGCTGGTGTAGATGCTGTTAAGGTTGGTATCGGACCTGGTTCAATCTGTACAACAAGAGTTGTTGCTGGTATCGGTGTTCCACAGGTTACAGCAGTTATGGATGCATATGAAGAAGCTAAGAAGTTCGGCGTTCCAATTATCGCTGATGGTGGTATCAAGTTCTCAGGCGATATCGTTAAGGCTATTGCAGCCGGAGGAAGCGTATGTATGCTTGGAAGCCTTCTTGCAGGATGTGATGAGGCACCTGGTACATTTGAGTTATTCCAGGGAAGAAAATACAAAGTATATAGAGGAATGGGTTCTATCGCAGCCATGGAGAACGGAAGCAAGGATAGATATTTCCAGACAGATGCTAAGAAGCTTGTTCCAGAGGGCGTTGAAGGACGTGTTGCATATAAGGGACTTGTTGAAGATACAATATTCCAGCTTATGGGCGGTCTCCGTTCAGGAATGGGATATTGTGGTGCACCTACAATTCCAGTACTTCAGGAGACAGGCCAGTTTATTAAGATGTCTTCAGCTGCTTTAAGAGAGAGCCATCCACATGATATTCATATTACAAAAGAGGCTCCTAACTACAGCGTAGAGCAGAACTAATAATTAATTACAGACATCTTCATGTTATCATGAGGATGTCTGTTTTTTCTTGCACTTAATTTGTTAATAGGTTATACTTTAGTTAAATGTTTAGATAGTGGGAGTGATAAGGTATGAAGGATACAATGCTCGGTAGTTATATAGCGAAGACCCACAGCACAACTGGCTTTATGGAACATGAGCTCAGCGCAATCAAAAGTGGGGATATGGATACAATTGCGTCGACTTTTATAGATTTAAAGAATGATACATATATGATGCAGTTAAAGAGTGTTCTTAAGAGCTTTAAGTTCTATATGAAGGATAATATTTCACTTGAGGACATAAGAAGTGTCAAAGACACACCAGAGAAGTATATTGGCTGTCAGATAATGGACGGCGATGAGGACGTATTTTTTGGGATAGGCGGGGATGATGATGCCCTGCGCAAGGTGGCGTCTATGTTTGCAAGATGTGATTTCACACAGTTTGATGAAGATGCATATGATGCAGTGTGTGAGCTTATTAACTGTACTAATGGCATGTTTGCTGTACAGCTTGATGAGAATGATGTCAAATGTGAATTAAGACCACCAGTATTTTATAGTGATGTCTCAGTTAAGAGCAATCACTCATTTTATGTTTTAGATTTTAAGCTGGATGATAAGAAGTTTAATGCTGTGATGGCAGTTGAAGATATAGTGAATATTGAAAGGTAAGGAGAAGACAATGGCTAAGATATTAATTGTTGATGATTCTAAAACTTCAAGAAGATTTTTAAGAGATATGCTGGAAGATGCCGGTCATGAGATAGTAGGAGAAGCTGTCAATGGTCAGGAAGGTATTGACAAGTATTTCACATTGAAGCCGGACATAGTTACTATGGATATCACTATGCCGGGAAAAGATGGAATTACTGCTGTATCTGATATAATAGAGAAAGACCCTGATGCCAAGGTTATCATGGTAACAGCGGCAGGACAGAAGTCTAATATGGTTGAGGCATTAAAGCGCGGTGCTGCTGATTTTATACAGAAGCCATTTGATGAGAGCGTAATTATAGAAGTGGTTAAAAAGGTGTTGGAAGAATGAGCAATTACAGATTGACACTGCAATATGACGGAGGCAGATATGATGGCTGGCAGCGTATGGGAAAAGACGAGTCGGACAATACAATATATGCCAGGATTGCAGAAGTTTTAAGAAAGATGACAGGTGCCGAACCTGAGATAAACTGCGGCTGTAGAACAGAGAAGGGTGTCCATGCATATGGACAGGTAATCAATGTTAAGATAAATGATAATCCGGCTCCTATTGAGCTTAAGAATTATCTTAACAGATATCTTCCAAGGGATATAGCGGTTCTTGTCTGTGATAATGCAGATGACAGATTTCATGCATCACTCAATGCAAAGTCTGTAACATATGTGTACAGATTAGATGTTGGCAATATTGCTGATGTATTCCAGAGAAAGTATACATATCATACATTTGATATGCCAGATATTGATGCCATGAGAAAAGCGGCAGAATATTTTAAGGGCAGTCATGATTTTAAGAATTTTACAACAGCCAAGAGAAGCAAGAGTACAGTTAAGAATGTTACAGACATAAGTATCGACAGACATGATGATAATATAGTGACAATCAGTATAACTGCTAATGATTTTATGCATAATATGGCGAGACTTATGGTTGGAATGCTGCTTGATGTGGCAGGAGGACTAAAAAAGCCAGAGAGCGTAAGGGATGCGCTTGAAGGAAAAGATGTAACTATGTCGTTCCCAGCGGAGGCATGCGGACTTTTCCTTGAGAAGGTTAATTATTAGAGAATGAGTGAATGGAGAGACAGATGAAAACTGTTATAGAAGAGATAGAGCAGATAGTTAAGGCAGCGTTTGAGGAGAGCGGATATGATGGAAGCTATGCCAGAATATCAGTGTCAAACAGACCTGACCTTTGTGAGTATCAGTGTAATGGTGCTATGGCAGCAGCCAAGAAGTATGGCAAAGCACCATTTATGATAGCTGATGATGTAGTTGGCAAGCTTGCTGGTAATACAGTATTTAAGAGTATTGAGAGTGTTAAGCCGGGATTTATCAATATAATTCTTTCAGAAGATTTTATGAGTGATTATCTTAATAAGATGGCTGGTGAGGATAAATTTGGATATGTTCCATCTGTGACAGATAAGACTGTTATCGTTGACTACGGTGGAGCTAATGCGGCTAAACCTTTACATGTAGGACATCTTCGTTCTGCTGTAATCGGTGAGAGTGTCAAGAGAATCCAGAGATTTGCTGGTAATAAGGTTATTGGTGATGTTCATCTTGGAGACTGGGGTCTTCAGATGGGGCTTATCATAGAAGAATTAAGAGACAGAAAGCCGGAGCTTCCATATTTTGATGAGAATTTCACAGGAGAATATCCAGCAGAAGCTCCATTTACTATATCAGAGCTTGAGGAGATTTATCCTGCTGCAAGTGCTAAGTCAAAGGAGAACGCAGAGTTTCTGGAGAGAGCACACAATGCAACATTAAAGCTCCAGAGTGGAGACAGGGCATGTACTGCTATATGGAATCATATAATGGCGGTATCCAAGGCGGATTTAAAGAAGAATTATGACAATCTTAATGTGTCATTTGATTTATGGAAGGGCGAGAGCGACGCACAGCCTTATATCCCGGACATGATTCAGGATATGATAGACAAAGGCCTTGCATATGAGAGCCAGGGCGCAACAGTTGTTGATATTCAGGAGGAGACAGATACTAAAGAGCTTCCACCTTGTATCATAAGAAAGTCAGATGGAGCGGCATTATATGCGACATCAGACCTTGCAACACTTGTTGAGAGAGAGAAGGATTTCCATCCAGACAGATATATCTATCTTGCAGATAAGAGACAGGAGCTTCATTTTACACAGGTTTTCAGAGTTGCAAAGAAGGCTGGCATAGTTAAGCCAGATGCAGACCTTACATTCCTTGGATTTGGTACAATGAATGGCAAGGATGGCAAGCCATTCAAGACACGTTCTGGTGGAGTTATGAGACTTGAGAGCCTTATATCTGATATACAGGATGCAGTTCTTGCCAAGATGAATGAGAATTCAGAGAAGAAGGGCCAGACAGATATAGATAAGGATGAGGCAGAGGCTACAGCTAAGATAGTCGGACTTGCCGCATTAAAGTATGGTGATTTATCTAATCAGGCATCTAAGGATTATGTATTTGATATAGACAGATTTTCTTCATTTGAAGGTAACACAGGTCCATATATTTTATACACAATTGTAAGAATTAAATCTATTCTTGCAAAATACAAAGCTTCATCAGGAGATATGAATGGGCTTACAATAAAGCTTTCACCTTCTGACAGTGAGAAGAATCTTGCACTTGCGCTTGTTAAGTTCCAGGAAGTTGTCAACAGCGCATATATTGAGAATGCGCCACATAAGATATGTCAGTATATATATGATGTGTCTAATGCATTTAACGGATTCTATCATGATACTAAGATACTTTCAGAGACAGATGAAGATAAGAAGAAGGGATACATAGCACTTATAAGTCTTGCTAAGGATATTCTTCTTACATGTATAGACCTTCTTGGAATAGAGTGTCCTGAGAGAATGTAGATTGTGAAAGGTAATGGATTATGAAATTAATTAGTTTTGCGATTCCATGCTACAACTCAGCAGCATATATGAGAAAATGCATAGAATCAATTCTTCCCGGTGGGGATGATGTTGAGATAATTATCGTTGATGATGGCTCGACTAAAGATAATACATTAGAGATTGCAAGAGAGTATGAGGCTAAGTATCCATCTATAGTCAAGGCTGTACATCAGGAGAATGGCGGACATGGACAGGCAGTTAACACAGGTCTTTCATATGCTACAGGAAGATATTTTAAGGTTGTCGACAGCGATGACTGGGTTAATGAGAAGAGCTATAAGAGAATATTAAAGACTTTGAAGAATCTTTCTGACGATAATGTGCCAGATATGGTTGTTGCTAACTATGTGTATGACAAGGTTGGTGCCAAGAGAAAGAAAGTTATCCATTATGATAATGTATTCCCTATAGAGAAGATGTTTTCATGGGATGAGATAGGCAAATTCAAGGTTGACCAGTATATTCTCATGCATTCTGTAATATACAGGACACAGCTTTTAAAGGATTGTGGATTAAAGCTTCCTATGCATACATTCTATGTGGACAACATATTTGTATTTGAACCATTGCCAGAGGTTAAGAAGATATATTATATCAACACCAACTTCTACAGATACTTCATAGGACGTGAAGACCAGTCTGTCAATGAAAAGGTCATGATAGGAAGAATTGACCAGCAGATTGCGGTTACTAAGAGAATGATTGATTTCTATCTTGACAGTGATATCAAGTCTGTCAGATGCAGAAAGTACATGATTAATTATCTTAAAATCATGATGGAGGTATCATCTATATTCCTCATAATCAGTGGAACTAAGGAAAACCTTGCCAAGAAAAAGGAACTCTGGAATTATGTTAAGGTAAGAAATTCCAAGCTCTACAGCCAGTTAAGATACAGTCTTCTTGGAAGTACTGTTAATATTCCGGGCAGGGGCGGAAGAGCCATATCCAAGTATGGATATAAAGTCATGAATAAGCTTATCGGATTTAACTAAGATTAATTAAATCAGCCAGCCGTGTGTTTAACATTACACCCGGCTGGCTGATTAATTTTATTATTGGGTTTAACCTAATCTGATAATATGATGCTGCTTGGTTAAAATGTTATCTTACAGTGGTTTTGGTTGACATGTGATTTGATAAATTCAGGGGCGGCTTTCTGCTGTTCCTCCGACATATCTGCAATTCTAAGCATCACAATCATCTTAGAACCATCAAAGAACATATAATATCCAAATTTGCAATAGATAGTTGTAAATGAATCCCATGTGTATGTTGTCACTATGTCATGGTCAGGGATATCTGCAAGGATTCCACTATCCATAAGGGTGATGATGCAGGGTGCATCTTCCGATGGGTTTCTGTGCTTTAGGTGATATTTGACTGCATTGTTAAACTGGAATGCAAATATATATATCGGGTATGCAAAACATGCTGCATATATTACACCGAGATAGATGTTGAAAAGCTTTGCACACATCATAGCGATTGCTATAGCTGCTGGTATAAGGGAAAGAATTGTCTCAACCGGATTACGTATAAATCTGTTCCAGAATACTATTTTCTTGTATTCATCGCCGGCGGCTTTAAGTTTTGTGTTGTATTTAATTGTATCCATATAAAATCCTCGATAAATTTAGTGTCGCTAAAATGAATGATACCATTTTTATTAATTTAACACAAGGGTTTGCAAAGCATGTAAAATAGGATATAATATTTCTATAGATTAATGTTAGGGGAGAAGTATACCTTGGAGAGCGAAATTCGTAAAGAAGAAATACTTAATAAGATAGTTCACAAGCTTGAAGCTGAGGGAACTTTTATGGAAGTTGTTGAAGGAATCATTGATGATGTTGAGGAGATTCTTTCAACCTCGCACGCTGCTATTATGCAGATAAGTGCAGATAACAAATGGATTGACACAGTCATATCATATGTTGGCAAAGATGATAAGCCAATGAGCATCACAACATTTGCCATGGACAAGTTTGCTATTGCAGGAGACAAGCTTATAGCCTGCTATTCAGATAGCTGTACATCAGCACAGGGATATATAATGGATTTATGCGGAGCCCAGACAGCAGTCACAGTTCCTTTGTATATCAATAACGTATGTGCTATGTATTTTGCTGTATTTGATACACATTCATGCATTCATTATGATGATGAGATGTTAAAGTACATAGAAGAGGTAGCTAATGTTATCCAGACGATAGCACAGAAGAAGGTTACAAGGAATTCAATACTGTCTTCATATGAAGTGCTTCGTGAGATATTAAGCAGCATAGGTTCTGGAATTATGGTATTCAACAGAACAGATGGAAGCATTCTTTTTGAGAATGATGTTGCCATGAAGACAGACGAGATAAGACGTACAATTCAGGAGGGCGTGGACGATTATATGAACATGCCTGATGAAGAGAAGAAGGACAGAAGACCTAGAGAATATTATGATCCGATGTCTGGATTATGGTTCGAGATTAAGTTTTCAGACCTTACATGGATTGACGGCAGTCCTGTTATAGTATGTACAGCCGTTGATACAACACAGAAGAAGAAGAACCAGCAGAAGATTGAATATCAGGCTAACAACGATTTCCTTACAGGTCTCTACAACAGAATGAAATGTGAGGCTGACCTTAGAAGAGTTATCAAGGATGCAGAGAATACTGATACCAAGGGTGCAGTTATGTTTATTGACCTTGATGACTTTAAGCATATCAATGACGGATTAGGACACCAGTATGGAGATGTCCTTTTACAGCAGATAGCGGCAGGATTACAGGGTATCGGAGGTCTGCGTGGCAACTGCTACAGAATGGGCGGCGATGAATTTCTTGTAATAGTCAAGCCTGATAAATATGGTGATATAGACAGAATTGTGAAGAATATATTATCAATGTTTAATAAACCTTGGTATCTTATGGGAACAGAGTATTTCTGTACAATGAGTATGGGTATTGCAACATTCCCTGACAACAGCAATGATGTCCATGACATAATCAAGATGGCAGATGTAGCCATGTATGAGAGTAAGAAGAGCGGCAAGAACTGCTATAACTACTATGATGCTGATAAGAAGACTAATACAGCCAAGCAGCTTGACATAGAGAACAATATGCGTCAGGCAGTTGCATCACAGATGCAGGAGTTCGTTGTATTCTATCAGCCAGTTGTTGACAGCTTTACAAGACAGTGTGTATCATGTGAAGCTCTTGTAAGATGGAACAGCAAGGCACTTGGTTTCATGGGTCCTGGAGATTTCATCCCATTGGCTGAGTATCTTGGACTTATCACAGACATTGGTGACTATATACTTGAGGAAGCATGCAAACAGTGCAAGGAATGGAATGATGCAGGATTCCCTGATTTCCATGTTAATGTTAATCTTTCTGTTGTACAGCTTTTACAGAAGAATGTGGCAGAGAATATTAACAATATCATCAGAAAGAGTGGAGTTAACCCGGCTAATATCGTGCTTGAAATAACAGAGTCATTCGCTATTAATGATATGGACAGAGTGCTTAACATTATCAATGGATTAAAGACATTAGGCCCAAGAATAGCTCTTGATGATTTTGGTACAGGTTACTCATCACTTAATTACATCAAGCAGCTTCCACTCAATATAATCAAGGTTGATAAGACATTTATAGATGATATCGTTGAGGATGACTACGCACAGGCATTTGTTAAGCTTATTGTTGACTTATCAAAGACAATAGGAACACAGATTGTTGTAGAGGGTGTAGAGCAGCCAGAGCAGTATACATTGTTAAGAGACCTTGGAGTTGATTATATTCAGGGATATCTGTTCGGAAGACCAGTTCCAGCAGGTGAGTTTGAGAAGAAATATCTTGGCAGAGATTTAGGCTAAATATAAAGACAAGGAGATAGTGCTATGAAGACATTAGTTAGAGGTGGAAGAGTAATTGATCCAGCAAGCGGTACAGATGCAGTAAGTGATGTGCTCTATGAGGATGGAGTCATTCTTAAAGTTGAGGAAGATATAACTGATGCTGTTGACAATGAGATTGATGCGACAGGCTGTTATGTGTGCCCAGGTCTTATTGACCTCCATGTTCATCTTAGAGAACCAGGATTTGAGCATAAGGAGACTATAAGAACAGGAGCAAGGGCAGCAGCAAGAGGCGGATTTACAACAATCTGCTGTATGCCTAATACTAAGCCAGTTGTAGACTGTACTGATATGGTTGACTATATTGTCAACAAGGCAAAGGATGTTACAGATATTAATATTCTTCCAATAGCAGCTATCACTGCTAATCAGGAAGGCGAGTATATAACAGATTTTGAGCAGTTAAAGAAGCATGGAGCAATAGCAGTAAGTGAGGATGGCAAGTCTGTTATGAATGCCAGAGTTGCAAGACAGGCTATGAGACTTGCAGCTAATGTTGATATTCCGGTATTTGCACACTGCGAGGATAAGAACCTTGTTGCAAGGGGCGTTATGAATGCAGGTGAGCGTGCCAAGGAGCTTGGCTTATATGGAATCATGAATGCTGTAGAAGATGTTATTGTAGCAAGAGATATACTTCTTGCCAAGAATACAGGCGCAAGATTACACCTCTGCCACTGTTCAACCAAGGACAGTGTTGCAATGGTTGCACAGGCAAAGAAGGAAGGTCTTCCAGTGACAGCAGAGGTAACACCTCACCACTTTACACTGACAGAAGAAGCAATCACATGTGATGATGCTAATTATAAGATGAATCCACCTCTCCGTAAGCAGGAGGATGTTGATGCTCTTATCAAAGGTCTTGCAGATGGAACAATGGACTGTATATCAACAGACCATGCGCCTCATCATGTTACAGAGAAAGAGAGACCATTTGCAGATGCACCATTCGGAATAACAGGTCTTGAGACATCAGTAAGCCTTACTATGACTGAACTTGTCAATAAGGGAATAATCACTCCTATGAAGATGGTTGAGCTTATGAGCTACAATCCAGCACAGATTATTCATTCTGACAAGGGAACACTTCTTCCGGGAAGAGCAGCAGATATCACAATAATTAATCCAGATGATGAGTATGTGATTGACAGCACTAAGTTTGCTTCACTTGGTAAGAACACACCATTTAATGGCAAGCAGGTAAAGGGAAGAGTTGTGTACACTATCGCTGGCGGCAAGACAGTTTACTCATACAGACCAGGTTTTGAGTGCATAGTTGATAAGGATGTTCCTAAATTATAATAAGCATTAATTAATAAGCATTAATAAGGAGATAGATATGATAAACAAGTTAGTTGACAAGATTAAGAAGATGAATGCACCAGTTGTTGTTGGACTTGACCCAATGATGAAGTTCGTGCCAGAGCATGTCAAGAAGGCTGCATTTGCTGAATATGGCGAGACACTTGAGGGTGCTGCAGAAGCTATATGGCAGTTTAACAAGGCGATTGTAGATAACATATATGATATAGTTCCTGCTGTTAAGCCACAGGTAGCCATGTATGAGCAGTTTGGTGTTCCGGGCATGATTGCATTTAAGAAGACTGTAGATTACTGCAAGGAAAAGGATATGGTTGTTATCGGTGATGTCAAGAGAGGCGATATCGGTTCAACATCTGAGGCTTATGCAGTGGCACATCTTGGCAAGGTTCAGGTAGGAGACAAGCTTATCAGTGCATTTGACGAGGATTTTGCAACAGTTAACCCATACCTTGGTTCAGATGGTATCAATCCATTCTTAAAGGTATGTAAGGAAGAGAACAAAGGTATATTCATACTTGTTAAGACATCTAATCCTTCAAGTGGTGAATTTCAGGACAGACTTATTGACGGCAGACCATTATATGAGCATGTTGGCGAGAAGGTTAATGAATGGGCTAGTCAGTGCATGGGTGATGACTACAGCTATGTAGGAGCTGTTGTAGGTGCTACATATCCAGAGATGGGTAAGGCATTAAGAAAGATTATGCCTAAGTCATACATTCTTGTACCGGGTTATGGTGCACAGGGTGGTAAGGCAGAAGACCTTGTACATTTCTTTAACGAGGACGGACTTGGAGCTATCGTTAACAGCTCAAGAGGAATAATAGCAGCTTACACTAAGGAAGAGTATGCAAAGTATGGCGAGACAGCATTTGCACAGGCTTCAAGACAGGCTGCAATAGATATGATTAATGATATTAATCATGCACTTAACAGATAACATACAAAGAAATGAGGATGGATTATGTCTTACAGAGAAGATGTAGAGATAACTAAAGCCGGTAAGCTGGCTGAGGGTGTTTATGAGATGGTTTTAAAGACAGAAAAAATAGCAGGAGAGGCAAAGCCGGGACAGTTTGTATCTGTATATTCCAAGGATGGAGCAAGGCTTCTTCCAAGACCGATAAGTATATGCGGTATCGGTAAGGATACTATAAGACTTGTATACAGGACTGTTGGAGCTGGAACCAAGGAATTTGCACAGCTTGCAGCAGGAGATAAGGTTACTATACAGGGGCCTCTTGGCAATGGCTATGATATTAACGCTCCATATGCTAAGAAAAAAGCTGTTATATTCGGCGGCGGTATCGGAATCCCACCTATGCTTGAGCTTGCAAAGCAGCTTGACTGTGATAAAGACATAGTCCTTGGATATAGAGACAGTGAGACATTTCTTGCAGATGAATTCAAGGAATATGGAAGACTCTCACTTGCATCAGAGGATGGAAGCGTAGGTGTCAAGGGCAATGTCCTTGATGCTGTAAGAGAGTATGGAATAACAGGTGAGGTGTTCTATGCCTGTGGTCCTATGCCTATGCTTCGTGCAATCAAGGCGTATGCTGTTGAGCATGACATAGAGTGCTATATATCGCTTGAGGAGAAGATGGCTTGTGGTATAGGAGCATGTCTTGCCTGTGTATGTAAGACTAAGAATATAGATGACCATTCTAAGGTTAACAATACAAGAATATGTAAAGAAGGACCAGTATTTGATGCAAGGGAGGTAGAAATCTAATGAGTACAGTGGATATGTCAGTAGATATTGCAGGAGTACATTTCAAGAATCCTGTGACAGTTGCATCAGGTACTTTTGGTTCAGGCATGGAATACAGCGAGTACGTTGACCTCAACAGATTAGGAGCTGTTACAACTAAAGGTGTTGCCAATGTGCCATGGCCGGGCAACCCAACTCCTAGAATTGCAGAGACATATGGTGGAATGATTAATGCCATAGGTCTTCAGAATCCCGGACTTGATACATTTCTTTCAAGAGATATTCCTTTCCTTAAAAAGTATGATACAAAGATTATTGTAAATGTATGTGGAAAGAGCAAGGAAGATTATGTAGATGCAGTGGAAAAGTTATCAGATGCACCAGTTGATATGTTAGAGATTAACATATCATGCCCTAATGTAAAGGAAGGCGGAATTGCATTTGGACAGAAAGCAGATATGGCTGAGGATATAACTAAGGCTGTCAAGAAGGTTTCCAAGCATCCTGTTATCATGAAGTTAAGCCCTAACGTAACAGATATAACAGAGATGGCAAAAGCTGTTGAAGCTGGCGGAGCGGATGCAGTATCACTTATTAACACAATTACAGGAATGAAGATTGATATTAATAGAAGAACGTTCGCTGTGGCTAACAAGACTGGCGGATTATCAGGCCCAGCAATCAAGCCTGTTGCAGTAAGAATGGTATATCAGGCTGCTAATGCTGTTAATATCCCGATAATCGGAATGGGTGGAATACAGGATGCATCAGATGCGCTTGAATTTATTATGGCGGGTGCAACTATGGTATCTGTAGGAACAGCCAATTTCCACGACCCACTCACGACGATTAAGGTTATTGATGGAATTGAAAAATATATGACAGACAGGAATATAGCTGATATTCATGAATTAATCGGATGTGTTAAATAAATTAAATCATTTTAATGCTGGAAGTATTAGATAGATTTAAGTTACTAAGAAATAAGTATGACATTGTACTTATGGATCATATGATGCCGGTTATGGATGGTATTGAGGCAACCAAGGCAATACGTGCAATGGAGGATGTTATGAACATGTGTGATACAATGGCAGAGCAGTTAAAAAATATTTCAGTTGAACAGTAAAGAATTTACGTATATTTTACATGATATTTACCAATGCAGGATAGCTGCATTGGTAAATTTTATTTTACAATCATATTACACAAAGAAATGATGATGTTAAACATATATAAGAAATGTGTGAACTAATCACAGAAAGATATGAGGTGTAATATGGATGGCAATTTAAAGATTATATTTGGACTGGTCGGAGGACTGTCGTTATTCTTATTTGGAATGAACAGCATGAGTGATGCTCTTCAGAAAGCGGCTGGTGAGAAGATGAAGAAGATTCTCGGATTCCTTACAAAGAATCCGGTTATGGGTGCGCTTGCCGGTGCATTGGTAACTGCTGTATTGCAGAGCAGTTCAGCAACTACTGTAATGGTTATCGGCTTTGTAAGTGCAGGACTTATGAGTCTTCCACAGGCTATATCTGTTATATTCGGAGCTAATATAGGTACGACAATGACAGCACAGCTTATGGCTTTTAAGATAACAGATTATATATATCCGATTATATTTATTGGATTTATGTTAAACTTTGTAAGCAAGAAAGAACGTGTGAAGAATATAGGTATGGTTATATTCTCATTTGGCCTTTTATTTGAGGGAATTGAGATAATGGGTTCGGTTATGAAGCCATTGGCATCAAGCCATGTATTCATTGAACTTATGTCAAAGGTTAAGGATTTACCAGTGCTAGGAGTACTTCTTGGAATGATTATGACAGTTGTTGTACAGAGCAGTTCAGCAACAATCGCGGTACTACAGAATTTTGCTTCACAGGCTGGGCCTGATGGGGTGACAAGTGTAATAGGACTTGCAGGTGCAATACCTATTCTTCTTGGTGATAACATCGGAACAACAATAACCGCTTTGCTTGCATCAATCGGACAGTCAAAGAATGCAAAGAGAACTGCTGTTGCACACAGCGTATTTAATATAACAGGTAGTATAGTATTCCTGTTCCTTATACCAGTGCTTACAGGTTTTGTACAATTTATATCACCTAAGGGCGCGGAGATTGACGTTATTTCGCGTCAGATAGCCAATGCACACACGACATTTAATATAGTATGTACTCTTGTATGGCTTCCATTAATTCCAGTGATGGTTAAGATAGTTACATTTATTATAAGCGGTGATGACAGAGCAGCGTTAAGAGAATATGAGCCACAATATATAGACAATAATCTTATCTCACAGCCGGCAGCAGCTATGTGCCTTGTATCCAAGGAGCTTGGAAGACTTGCAGACTGTGCAATGGATATGATTGATAACCTTAAATATTATGTGGTTAATAAGAATAATGCATCAAGGACAAGAGAATATGCCGACAAAGTAAATGTAGTAAAGACATTACAGGATAGTATTGCTTCGTACATAACTAAAATGTTCTCAAGTGGTAATCTTACTGAAAATCAGGCAGAACAGGTGTCAGGACTGTTGTATGTGTCTAACAACATAGGACGTATAGCGGACAGATGTGGAGAGATTGAGGGAATCTTTAATAAGATGGTGGATGATAAAACAGCATTTTCCAGAGATGCCAATGAAGACTTAGAGGATTGTATATCAATGGCACAGGAATTGTATTATGATGCTGTCACATCTGTAAAGCTTGGCAATACAGAGCTTGCTACGAAGGTTTCAAAAGAAAAGAACAAGATACGAAAAGCGGAGAAACAGTTTAACAAAGCACATTTGAACAGAGTTAAGAAAAAGGAATGTTCCGAGAGCCTGACTGCCGATTACTCAGGAATTCTGTACAGCATAGACAGACTTGCTGATAACTGTGTCGCGATAGCTGAGGAGGCACTTGATAACATATCATTTGTGAAATTCGAGAATAACGAGGAAGCTGCTGCGGCTATTGAAGCATCTGGAGGTGAGCAGTGATGGGACTGGCATATGGATTAAAGAAGGCATGTGGTATTGTTGTGGCAGCAGTTCTTGTGACATGCATAATGGGATGCGGTAAAGGCACAAGCCTGCCTGATATGTCATCTATGGGAACGATTAAGGCCATAGCAAGAGAAGATGGCTCTGGTACTAAAAATGAATTTTACAGGCTTATAGGACTGTCAGATGGAACACAGAGCGGTGGCGTGGATAATATCGCCCAGTCCACAGATGATATGTGCAACATGATTTCTGGTGATAAGAATTCAATCGGATACGTGGCTTATGATTCAATTATGGACAAATCAGACATAAAGGTATTGTCTGTCGATGGGAAAAAGCCAGATAATGATACGATAAGATTTAACCAGTATCCACTTATCAGGAATTATTACATTGCTTATCAGGGCGAGCCAGAGGGGCTTATGCAGGATTTCATAAGATATATCATGTCTGCCGGACAGGAGATTGTGGGAAAGAGCTGTGTGGCTGTCAATGATTCGGCAGTTTTTCTTTCTGATAAATCATCCGGTAAGATTACAATAGGTGGTTCGTCATCGGTTGCTCCTATAATGAAAGAGCTGATAGATGATTATAAAAAGTATAATCCTGATGCTGAGATTGAACTTGTTGTGTCTGATTCTTCGGACGGTCTTAACCGTACAATCAATGGAGAGCTGGATATGGCAATATCATCAAGGGAGCTGAAGGATTATGAGAATACGCTTCTTAACAAAAAGGCGATAGGAAAAGATGCGATAGCGGTGATTGTCAACGCAGATAATCCTGCGGATAATCTTACTAAGGCACAGTTAAAGAAAATATATGGCGGTAAGGCAGATACATGGCAGGGGCTTTGATGGCCCCTGCTGTATTTTTTGTTTTTTACCCATGATATTGGGGCAAATGCTAAGGGATATGAATATTTCTCTGGTAGCTTTTCTGTATTTTTCCTTGCAATCACTCTCTGAAAAGCTTATAGTAGTACAGAGAGTAAGGAGCCTTTTTACAGGCAGTTTTCCTTCTGGGTCTGTGTATTTTCCTGTCTGGCGAGTGTGACGTATTTTGTTTCTGACTGTGTGTGCCTTTTTCCTATTCCACGGTGGCACATGTGCTGTTGATTGCGGATATTCTGATTTCCAACAGCTTCAACCATTATGTCAATCTGGACATTATGCTGTCACTGGGGATTCCCTGCGTTGTGGCAATCTGTGCGGTGCATTACTGCATGCAGCGGCTGTACGCGATGGATACGGGAGTCTGTCCTGTGACAATTTCCATCGGTGTGACCCGGTATAACGGCAGGGACAATTATCAGCTGGCGGTACAGTGTGCAGACAAGGCATTATATCAGGCAAAAAAATGACGGCAGAAACCGGGTTGTGGTATACGGCGAAAAGGACGTGCGCAGAAATGAGGAGCAGTATGGAAAAGACGATTGATTTATATGTAAAAAAAGAAGGGGCAGCAAGGGAAAAATGTTTTTCCACCATCGGGGAAGCCATAGAAGCCATGGAGCGGATTGCACCTGTGCCGGAGGAAATTGCGGCAGAGCTGGAAAAGGGCAGGATTTATCCCTCGCCGGTTTATGAGGTCACACCTTTTGTGGTACATATCGGGGCAGGAGAATACCGGGAAAAGCTGGTGCTGTCCAGACCAAATGTCACGTTTCTGGGAGAAGGCAGGGATAAGACTGTGCTTGTTTTCGGGGATGGAGCAAATGAGATTGAGGAGGACGGAGAAAAAAGGGGAACCTTCCGTACTGCTACTCTGCGGATTGACACGCCTGATTTTACAGCCAGACATCTGACCTTTCAGAATGATGCGGGCTATGGACATACAGTAGGACAGGCGCTTGCCCTTTATGTGGATGGGGACAGGTGCTATTTTGAGGACTGCGCCATGCTGGGAAGCCAGGATACTCTTTTTGATGCGCCCCTTCCCCTTGACCCGGTAAAGCCAAATGGAAAGGGACCAGGAGAGCATAAGCCCAGAATCCGGGGCAGACATTTATACCGGAACTGCTTTTTGCAGGGGGATGTGGATTTTATTTTCGGCTCCGGCACCGCTTATTTTGAGGAGTGTACTATTTTTTCCAAAAAGCCCGAGGACCGTTCCCCGGAGGACAGAGATACCTCTGTCTATGGTTATGTGACAGCGGCATCCACTCATCCGGAATTTCCTTATGGGTACGTGCTGCATAAATGTAAGCTGACAAGTGACTGCCCGAAGGGAAGCGTCTATCTGGGACGTCCCTGGAAAGAATGGGCAAAAACGGTATTTCTGGAGTGCGAACTGGGAGAACATATTCATCCTCAGGGCTGGTGGGACTGGGGAAAGACCCACGGACATTTCTATTACGGAGAGTACAATTCCTATGGCCCCGGGGCAAGTCCTGAAACGAGAGCGGATTTTTCCCATCAGCTTACCAGAGAAGAGGCGGAGCAGTATTCCATGGAAAAAGTGCTGGAAGGCTGGATTGGGGAATGAGTTTACAGGAAAACGGGAACTACGAAGGGTGGAAGCAGCAGTTTTCCATAAAGTTGAATGAACAGCAGGAAAGGGCAGTACGGACCGCAGAGGGGTCTGTACTGCTTTTGGCTGTTCCGGGCAGCGGAAAGACCACGGTGCTTGTCGCAAGGCTGGGATTTCGTACCATCAACGGGATTTCCCAGAAGATTCTGCAATATTTTGCCGGAAAAATGGGAAAGACGGTTTATGCTGATATGGGGTTTCCAACAAGTGTAGCAATTGTTACAGAAGGAAATACAGAGACAACAGCAGAAGTTGCATGGGATACAACTTCACCGGCCAGTGGAAGTTATAATCCGGCAGTATTAACAGAACAGTCAGTTACCTTAAATGGAACAGTAACCTGCCATTCTAATATAGATCAGAATGGTGTAACACTTACCACGACGATTCCTGTAACAGGAACAGCAGGAGAACGCATATCAACAACTATTAAGGCAATTGCTGTGAAGTCTGGTATGCAGAACAGCAGTGTTACAAGTGCGACCTATGTAATAGAGTTACCAGCACCGGCACCAAGCACCTATGCAGTAACGGTAAACAACGGAACATGTGATGGAGCGCTTGATAAATTAACTGGAATCTATGTGGATGATAGACTTGTGGATGCAGCAAACTATACACTGCAATCTGGAAGTACAATATTGACATTCTATGCCTCTTATCTGACTATATGTATCATTGTTATGGCAATACCTAATGCGTGCTGATTAGTATTTTTTTATATTGCTCCGCAAGCTCTTTCTTTCACCATCTCATATACAAACTATACAAATAACGAGCAGTACTTTTGGAATAATCATTATCAGGGTTCTCGTTCATAACAGCATGAAAGACGGCATCTGCGTTAAGCAGGTGCTGTTCTGCTATCACAGGCTGAGAACGGGTATAAGCAATGACACCACGATAGAACTCGCACATACCATAATCAAGGTTGTTCCTACCCATAACTTCATCAATGGTAGATTCACAGAAATCAATGATTTCCAGAGCAGAAACATATTCCTTATTCTGCACCAGCATATTTGCAAGTGTAAGTGTCTGCTGCAGGGTATCATTATTTTCAATGAGTCCAAGACCGACATATTCACGGCGGATAGTGAAAGCGGTTTTTAACTCTGTAATGAGAATATTATGAGAGGAGGCAGGACTACCATGAAAACAGAACTTGATACAAGAGCATTATTAAATGTAAAGGAAATGTGTGAGTACCTTGGTATTGGACAGACGAAAGCAAGAGAATTGCTTTCCAATCCAGCCAATGGTTTCACAGTAAGAATAGGTAACAGACTATATGCTCATAAGGGCAGATTAGACCACTGGTTACTGAATCAGATTCTTTCATAATAAGAACACGGAGGAGTTTCAAAATGAGAATTCAATTTTTGAAACGGATTGATAATTGTAAGGTTTTATGGTAGAATAAGGACGATATTTGGAATCCTTCCTATTCTACACTTAGGAAGGAGGCACATATGGGTAAATCCCTTAATGGTAAAGAATTAGGTAAGACAGAAGCTCAGAAACGAACAGTATGAGGATGAAAAGGCACTCAATGTTGTTACGAAGGACGTAACGCTTGACGAATGGTATGCAATCTGGATGGATACCTGCAAGAAGAATTGCAGAGCCTCCACCAAGGAGACATACGCAGGTCATTATCGCAGAATACAGAAGGCTCTGGGATGGAGAAAGCAATAGACTCTGATTTACTTATCAAAAATTCTGCTAAGCAGATTAATACTGTGATTTCTAAAGAGGTTAAGAAAGAACGTGGAGTATTAACGGTAGGTGAAACGGAGCTTTTTTTAGCTATGTGAAGGACACATTCTACTACAATTTATATGTAGTGGCAATCGACACAGGAATGCATATTGGTGAGTTGATGGGGTTTCAGTGGTCTGATGTAGACTTTGAAAAGAAGGTTGTACGCGTCAGACGTTCCTTATGCTATTTCCGCAAGGATGGCAAATTGTCTAGCATGGTTCGTAGCTAACGTGGAAAGTGTGTGCAAAGTGTGCAGTAAAGCAATTTGAGACAATAATAAAGGCGTGAAAGCCTTATAAACAGGAGGTTTTAGATACAATGGAACAGTATAAGCAGGAATTTATAGATTTCATGGTAGAGAGTGATGTACTTAAGTTTGGTGATTTTACATTAAAGAGTGGAAGAAAATCTCCATTTTTCATGAATGCTGGTGCATATGTAACAGGTACACAGCTTGCAAGACTTGGTGAGTATTATGCCAAGGCTATTCATGAGACATATGGTGATGATTTCGATGTACTGTTCGGACCAGCTTACAAGGGTATTCCTATAAGCGTGGTAACTGCTGTAGCATATGCCAAGCTCTATGGCAAGGAAGTACGTTACTGCTCAGACCGTAAAGAGGAGAAAGACCACGGCGCTGATAAGGGCGGTTTCTTAGGAAGCAAGTTAAAAGACGGCGACAGGGTAATAATGATAGAGGATGTCACAACATCAGGCAAGTCAATGGAAGAGACTGTGCCTAAGGTAAGAGGAGCAGCAGATGTTACAATCAAGGGACTTATGGTTTCACTTAACCGTATGGAAGTAGGTCTTGGCGGCAAGATGAGTGCTCTTGACGAGATTAGGGAAAGATATGGATTCCCAACAAGCGCAATCGTATCTATGGCAGATGTTGTTGAACACTTGTACAACAGAGAATGCAATGGCAAGGTAGTCATTGATGATGATTTAAAGAAGGCTATTGATGCATATTATGCAGAATATGGCGTTAAAAATGCGTAATTAAACTGTGTGCAGGAGGAATATTATATGGATGAGAAGTTATATAAGAAGATGAAGCACATCGGCGTGAGCAGTCTTGTTATAGGAATTATTACTGTAGCAGTGGCAGTCAGCACAGGCGTTATAATGATAATTAATGGGGCAAGACTTCTTGCTCATAAGTCGGATCAGTTATTTTAGTCAGTAATAATGTATCGGAGTAATGGATGAGTAAGAATAGATCAAAGAAAATCCTTGAATGGATTCTGTTTCTTGGATATATTGCACTGCTTGTTTACTTCATGTTTTTTGCAGAGAGTCTGGGGAGAACTGGAACAGTAAGTTCAAATAATGGCTACAGATATAATCTTCGTCCCTTAAAGGAGATAAAAAGATTTATCAGCAATGTAAATACTCTTGGCATGTGGCCTGTATTTCTCAATATAGGCGGCAACATACTTGCATTTGTTCCATTTGGATATTTTCTGCCATCATTATCGACACATAAACTCAAATTCTTTCAGGTATCCCTGCTCACATTCCAGTTGAGCATCGGAATAGAGCTTATACAGCTATTGTCCAAGGTTGGAAGCTTTGATGTCGATGACATGATATTAAACACATTAGGGGGCGTAGTGGGATATATTCTGTTTATTATACTCAAGGCGGTAAGGCATAGAGGTTAGGACAGCCACCGTCTGTTAAAGTGCGTATAGAATTAGTGATAGAGGATATAAATAATATGCGTATATTCAATAAATATAAATTTTCCAATAAAAGTCAGACTGTTGGAGGTGTAATATCCACACTGGTTGATATTGGCTCACTTGCCTGCATTGCAGGTGCGGTGTATATTTCATTTAAGAAAAGCGGAGCTGCCGGCATGGAAGTGGGTTCACTTGGAATGCTGGCGATAATGCTTTCAATAATCGGAACTGTCATAGGACTTTTAAGCTTCAAGGAAGATGACAAGTTCTATACTATGTCATGGATAGGCTCACTGGCAGGAGGACTGCTTACCATATTCATGATATCAGTCATTCTTATGGGACTAGGACTATAGGAATATAATTAATAAATATAAGGAATCTGGAGGAAAGATATGTTTAATGATAATGTTGAGGAGCGTCTCAGCCTTGCTATGGCAAGAATCAATGAGATAGCACAAGATACAGAATATACCAATACAATAGATTCATGCTTAAAGGATGCTTATACGGACTATTTCAGACGTGTTGCATCCTTTATTTTGTATGTTGATTCTGTTAAAAATATGATTGCATCTGTTGAATATGATAGATTACCGCTTGAAGAATTAAAGGATATCAATGCCAGGTTATATAACGATGTTGCTGGCGATAATTATGAGTCAAGCTTTGCCAATCCTGCATATGCGGTTTCAAGGCTTGGCGATGACTATGGACAGCTTATGTCATTTATATACGTTGAGATAAGAAGCCTTATCGTCTACGCATATGAGTTAAGAGACAGTGAATACACAGCTATAGCGGAAATGTTTGTTGAAGTATATTGCAGTTTCAGTGATGGTATTCCTGAATATAAGAATTTAAAAGATATCATATACTGGTATGTGAGCGATTATAGTGATGATTTTGTTGAGTACAGGGTTCGTGAGCAGATTGATGCATCACTTGATTTTGCAGTTAACATTATTATGAATGCAGACCTTTCGGATATACGTTATCTGTATCGTTTTGGTGAATATATATCAGATAACGAGATTAAGACAAGCATGCATCTTAACACTCTTACTGATGAGCAGATACATGATATGGCGTATACATTTACAGAAGGATACCGCAAAGGTTTTGAGCTTGGAAGAAAAGATTTATCTAAGAAAAAAACAGTCAACATAAGATACAGTCTCGGCTTTGAGAGACTTGTGAGAGAAGAGATAAAGCAGTTTAAAGCTCTTGGGCTTGACACAACAATTTACAGGGCAGCTTCTAACAGCATCAACAAGCGCATGCATATCAAGATTGGATATTTCGGCGCAAGTCCTAATAAGCAGATGGATTATGACCACAGGTTTGACAATGCGCTGTATGTGGATTCAGCATTTGTGGAAAGAAAGCTTGGCGCACTTAAACTGGCGTATGAGAAGAATACAGAGCTTGCAGGAGTGTTTGGCGGTCCTGCTGTCATGGAGACATTCGGAGAAGAGCCATTTGAACCAGTTGAGAAGAAGGAATGCTTAAAGCTTGATGCACGCCAGCAGAAGCTCTCAGTAAGATATGATAATGAGTCATCAGCAATCGTCAATAACCACATCAAGGGCGAGGAGAGAAGCTTTACTATAATCGCTTATCCGGTTCCAGAGATTGGAAGCGATTATGACGAGATATTTGACGAGATAGTCGCTATCAATACACTTGATTATGATGTGTATAAGGTTATACAGGAGCATATAATAGCTGCGCTTGACGGCTCAGAGTATGTTGAGATTAAGGGCGGCAATGGCAATAAGACTGACATGCGTGTATCAATTATGCCAATAGCTGACAAGTCAAGCCAGACGGTATTTGAGAATTGTCTTGCAGATGTGAATATTCCGCTTGGAGAGGTATTTACATCACCAGTATTAAAGGGTACAGATGGTGTCCTTAATGTAAGTGAGGTATACCTTAATGATTACAGATTTAAGAATCTTACTGTGCATTTCAAGGACGGAATGGTTTCAGATTATTCTTGTGATAATTTCGATGATGAGGAGAAGAACAAGGCATTTTTTAAAGAAAATGTTCTTTACAGCCACGATACACTGCCAATCGGGGAGTTTGCGATAGGAACGAATACGACTGCTTATATGTGTGCTAGAAAATATGACATATTATATAAGCTGCCAATTCTGATTGTTGAGAAGATGGGCCCTCATTTCGCTGTTGGTGATACATGTTATTCAAGGTCTGAGGATGTGACTGTATACAATCCTGACGGCAAGGAGATAATATCGCGGGACAATGAGGTGTCAATACAGCGTAAAACCCAGCCAGAAAAGGCTTATTTTAACTGTCATACAGATATAACTATTCCATATGATGAGATAGGCAGAATCACTGCTGTCCACCCGGATGGGGAGAGAATTGACATCATAAGGGATGGAAGATTTGTTCTTGCAGGATGTGATAAGCTTAATGATGCATTAGAGGTTGACGTTGACTGCAAAAAAAAGTAAAATAAATTAGTATATTTTGATGCGACATAGGTTGCAGAATGGAGGAAAGATATGGCACAAGTTGGAATTGTTATGGGAAGTGATTCTGATATGCCTGTTATGGCTAAGGCAGCAGATATCCTTGAAGAGTTAGGTATATCGTATGAGATGACTATTATCTCTGCACACAGAGAACCAGATGTTTTCTTTGAATATGCCAATACTGCTGAAGCTAAAGGTTTTAAGGTGATTATCGCTGGAGCAGGTATGGCAGCTCATTTGCCAGGTATGTGCGCAGCAATTTTCCCAATGCCGGTCATCGGTATTCCGATGCATACGACATCACTTGGCGGAAGAGATTCCCTGTATTCCATCGTACAGATGCCATCCGGTATTCCGGTTGCTACTGTCGCTATCGATGGAGCAGCAAATGCCGCTATTTTAGCAGCTAAAATGCTTTCGATTTCGGATAAAGATTTGCGGGCTAAGTTAAAAGATTATAAGAAAGAAAGTATTTTGGGGCCTCTGTTTAAACTACTGGAGGCCTCGTTCGAGCTTATCGTACCTCTGGTCGTGGCGTCCATGATCGATGTGGGTATTGAAAACGGAGATAAAGGCTATGTGGTAAAAATGTGCGCCATTCTGGCCATGCTTGGACTGACAGGCCTGATCAGTTCCGTTACGGCACAGTTTTTTGCGGCAAAAGCAGCAGTTGGGTTTGCCACAAAGTTGCGCCATGGACTGTTTGCCCATGTGGAAAGTCTGTCCTTTTCCAGCATGGATCAGGAGGGAACTTCGACGCTGATTACCCGCATGACAAGCGACATTAATCAGGTACAGTCCGGCGTGAACCTTGTGTTGCGCCTGTTTCTCAGGTCGCCCTTTATTGTTTTCGGCGCCATGATCATGGCCTTTACCGTGGACGTAAAGGCGGCGCTTATCTTTGTGGTGGTCATTCCGCTTCTTTCCATAGTTGTATTTGGGATTATGCTCATCAGCATTCCACTGTTTGCAAAGGTGCAGGGAAGACTGGATAAGGTTCTGGGGCTTACCAGGGAAAATCTGACCGGAGTGAGAGTGATCAGGGCCTTTGGCAAGGAAGAACAGGAAATCGAAAAATTTGATAAGAATCTGGGAGTTTTGATGGAAGAGCTGACATCCGATGACCTGTTGATCAT
>OIYR01000265.1_pt1 | contig 30797 bp, 31 predicted proteins | sample 1588221 | NCBI WGS metagenome assembly OIYR01 (sample SAMN03283292) | human gut metagenome | biome: human-associated habitat; material: feces | host: Homo sapiens | place: Peru | collected 2012
TTACCTATATCATGAAATAATCCTGCTCGTTTAGCAAGCATAACATTCTCACCTAATTCACCAGCGATTAAGCCTGACAAATTAGCAACTTCAATTGAATGTTGTAAAACATTTTGACCATAACTAGTTCTAAAATACAATTTACCTAAAATTTCTACTAAATCAGAATCAACTTTAGTAATTCCAAGTTCAAATAAAGCTGTTTCTCCAAGATCACGTATCTTAACTTTCATATCTTTTACGGTTTTATCATATAACTCTTCAATTCGTGTTGGATGAATTCTTCCATCTTTAATTAAACTTTCAATAGTAATACGAGCAACTTCACGACGATATGGGTCAAATGATGAAAGTACAATAGCTTCTGGAGTATCATCAATAATTAGATCAACACCAGTAACAGATTCTAAAGTACGAATATTTCGTCCTTCACGACCAATTATACGACCTTTCATTTCATCATTAGGCAAGTTAACAACAGTAATTGTTTGTTCGTTGGCAACCTCACTAGCATATTTTTGCATAGCACCAACTAATAATTCTTTTGATTTTTTATCAGCTTCTAGTTTAGCTTCTGTTTCACGTTCATGAATATAGTTTACAATTTCTAAGTTCATCATATCTTCAACTTTTTGCATAACCATATCACGTGCTTGATTTTTAGTAAATCCCGCAATTTTTTCAAGTAAATCTACTTGTTCCTTTTTAATCCCCTCGATTTTTACTTGCTCAGCTTGTATTTCGTTTTGTTTTTCAATTAAATTTTGTTCTTTTTGTTCTAATTGATTTTCACGGTTTTGGATAGTTTGATCACGACGATCAATATTATTTTCGCGAACTAATAAACGATCTTCTGCTTCTTTAACTTCGTTTTTTCTCTCCTTTATATCCTTTTCCGCTTCTAATTTCAATTTATAAGCTTCTTCTTTAGCTTCTGCTATATAATCTCTTTTAAGTTTATCAGCATCTTTTTGAGCTTTATCAAGTAATGACTCAGCTTTTTTAGCCATTCTTGAGTTTCTAAAATAATTAAAAACAATGACGGCAATTGCGCCGACGAAAAGACCAACCAAACCAAGTAACAAGGAAGTATTATTATCCATAAATTATCCCTCCTAATCACTTTAAATTTATGTAAACACGAAATATTGTGGTTAACTCCACACAATATTATTGTAAATGTAAATAGCTCATAAGTCAAGAAAAAGCACGAACGAGAATTTTTACGTTAAGTTTACTAAATTAAAAGAAAGCATTATGCTTTCTTGTCTGATTTAGCGATGGTAATACCATAATGATCACGAACTTTAGCTTCCAATTCTTCATAAAGATCATTATTTTTCTTAAGCAATTCCTTAACATTTTCTTTACCTTGTCCCAGTTTTTCACCTTTGTAAGAATACCAAGCACCAGTTTTTTCAATAATGTTAGCATCACTTGCTAAATCAATTATTTCGCCTTCCTTAGATACACCATGACCATAAGTAATATCAACTGTACAAGTTTTAAAAGGTGGGGCCATTTTATTTTTTACTACTTTGATATTGGTTTTATTTCCAACAATAGAATCCCCATTTTTAATTTGTTCTGCTCTTCTTATTTCTAAACGAATTGAAGAATAAAATTTTAAAGCACGACCACCAGGGGTTGTTTCAGGGTTGCCAAATAAAACGCCAACTTTTTCACGTAATTGATTAATAAAAATAGCGATAGTATTAGTTTTACTAATAACTCCTGATAATTTTCTTAAAGCTTGACTCATAAGTCTTGCTTGAAGACCTACGTGAGAATCTCCCATTTCTCCTTCAATTTCAGCTTGTGGAACTAAAGCTGCAACTGAATCGATTACAATTATACTTATAGCACCACTTCTAACTAAAGCTTCACAAATTTCTAAGGCTTGTTCTCCATTATCTGGTTGTGACAATAATAAATCATCAATATTTACACCTATTTTAGCTGCATATTGTGGATCTAATGCATGTTCAGCGTCTATAAAAGCTGCTCTTCCTCCTGCTTTTTGAGCTTCAGCTATAGCATGTAATGCAAAAGTTGTTTTACCACTTGATTCAGGTCCATATATTTCTATAATACGTCCTTTTGGATAACCACCTATTCCTAAATTTATATCTAAAGAAAGAGATCCACTAGGTATAACATCAATATTACGATGTTCATTTTCGCCTAATTTCATTACTGAACCTTTTCCGAATTGTTTCTCTATATCTGCAAGTACTTGATCTAAAGTTTTATCTGTTGATGTTTTAACCATTTATATTCCTCCTAACATCTTACAAATAAATTATATATCATGAAAAAAAGAAAGTCAATACCTAAAACGAACATTTGTTTATATTTTTTGATGGTAATTTTTTACAAAAAAAAGAAAAGATTTCCTATCTTTTAGAAAATCTTCATCATTAATTATTCACTTTTTGAATCTTCAAAAATAATTTTTTTATTCATTGAATAATATTGAGCTGCTGAAATAATTGATAATACACAAGCTATTATAAGTAGTGCATCAGAAATTTTCAAATTATATAATTCAAATGGTAAATTATAAAATAATGTTAATGTTATTCCAACCATTAATGAAGCTGTTTTTAATTTTCCCATTTTGATAGCTGCTACAACTTGTCCTTTACTTCCAGCAATCATTTTTATAGAATTAACAACACTATCTCGTGCAATTATAATTACAGGTATTATTGGAGATATAAATCCACTTGCTGCTAAAATAATTAATATAGGGTTTACTAAAATTTTATCAGCTATTGCATCTATCATTTTTCCAAAATCAGTAATTAAATTATATTTTCTAGCAATATAACCATCAAGAAAGTCCGTAAGGGATGCAACTATAAATAATACACCAGCAATTATGTATTTTATATCAACTACAATTGTTTCATTTACAAAAATTTTTGGCATTACAATTCCCATTGCGTCAATTGGAAATAAAAGTAATACAATTATAAAAATTGATAAAAATATTCTACTCATTGTTATTTTATTTGGTAAATTCATTTTTTTTAACATAAAACATCATATCCTTCCTCTGCCACTAAGGCTAAACCTATATATAAATAACTTACTCGATTATTATATCAAACTGTTAAATTTAAGTCAATTAATTTATAAAATAACTTTAATTTTTTCACCTTGTTTTCACAATGTATATTTTATTTTAAAATAATTAGAAAATTTTTCTCTTTTACTTTACATAATTTGTGTAATGTGATAAAATATATGTTAGTTAAATTGTTTACTCTTAGATAAAATTAAATAAGGAGATGTACTTATATGTATAAAAAAATTTTTGATAACTGTAAGTCTTTTATATTAAATAACCCTAACAAGGTGCTAATCGTGTCGAAGGATAAAGGCAGAAATGTACTTTACACAGTTCCAACAAAAAATGATGAATATATTTGCTCAATCGATATTGAACAATATACTACTGGTAAATTTATTCATATTTCTGGAGTAAATGTACTTTTTTATATTGTATGTTTGTTTTTAAAAACTCAAGGAAATAATGGAATTAGATACAATTATTTACAAAATGTACAAGAAAAAAAAGAAATTGAAAGGATAGAAATTCTTAAAGGTCAAAATTTTATCTTTAAAACAGATAATACGGGATTTATTTACTATCCAATTAATTTGTTGAAAGGAACTGGTAAATTTATATTTGATTTATCACCATAAATTTAATGAACTATAAAAATCGGATGAAATTCATCCGATTTTTTCTTTATAACGAAACCATGTCAATTAGATTTTCAATAAGGGAAATAACTGTTGTAATTCCCACTCCCCCAGGTACAGGAGTAACATATTTTGCGATATTAAGAACATTTTCTGTGTCAACATCACCTATTACTTTACCATCAATTCTATTTATTCCAACATCTATTACGATTGCATTTTTCTTTACCATATCACTAGTTATAAGATGAGGAACTCCTGCTGCGACAACCAATACATCTGCCATTTTAGTATATTTTCTCAAGTTTTTAGTCTTAGAATGACACATAATAACAGTAGCGTTTTTATTCAACAAAAGAGCCGATATCGGTTTACCAACAATAATACTTCTCCCAACAACAACTGCAGTTTTAGATGTAAGATCAACTCCGGTACTTTCAATAATAGACATTATACCTCTAGGGGTACAAGCTACAATTTCAGGTTTTCCCATAAGCAATTTTCCTATATTTAAAGGATGAAAACCATCAATATCTTTTTTTGGGGAAATTGATTCTAAAATTTTTCTTTCATCAAGATGTTTAAATACTGGAAGTTGAACCAAAATTCCATGAATAGAATCATCCTCGTTTAATCTATTAATTATATCAAGCACTTTTTCAGTAGTAGTATCTTCATCAAGCATATATTCAATTTCTTCTACTCCGAGTTCACTACACATTTCTCTTTTTTTTCTAACATAAATTTTAGATGCATCTAAATCATTTGCCAAAATTACCGCAAGCTTTGGTACAATACCATTTCTTTTCAATTTTTTTACTTTCTTTTTTATAATTAATTTTTTATTTTCAACAATACTCTTAACATCAATTAAAGTTCCTCTTTGTTCATTCATATAATCATCCCCTCTTAACAAGTTTATCAATAATATTTTTTTGATATAAAGCAGCCGTTTTAGGTGCAATTTTTGTTGGAAGTGCTAAACTCCATGTAGTGTTTATATTGAGCTCTTTTGCTGCAGAAAAGTCTACACCGCCCGGACTTGAAGCAAGATCAATAATAGCACAGTCAGGTTTAAGTAATTTAAGCCTTTTCTCATCTAAAATTAAACTTGGAATCGTATTAAATATGATATCCATATTACTTAAATATTTATCAATTTCTTCTAAACTAATACTATTATATCCCATTGCATTAATAAAAGCAATATCTTTTTTGTTTCTTGCTTCACAATAAACATTTGCTCCAATACCATATAACATTTTTGAAAGAATTTTTCCAATATTACCATATCCAAGTATTAGAGAATTTGAATTATGTATTGTACAATCTGTTATATTCATTGCAACAGATATAGCACCTTCTGCAGTCGGAATTGCATTTAGAATTGCTACTCCATCTTGCTCTAAAATATCAAAAAAATTTACTTTCTTTCTTTTTAATTTTGTTTTCAAATTATTTGAAATTGAACCTGCATATAACACCTTTGAAGAATTCTTTAAAATTTCAACTAATTCATCACAAATTAATGATTCCCCATTTACCTTAACGTCATCCTTTGAAAAAGGCGTTGGACCAATAATCACATCTGCACTTTCAAAGCTATAAAGTTTACCCACCTCATCCAAATACAATTTTCTCAAAAATTTACTCCTATCATCAGTACCAAGAACACAAATTTTTAAATCACAAACATTATTCAAATCACACACCTCTACACTCCAGTATATTACAGCCACCCCTCATTTATGCCAGAGTTAGTTTTGTAAAAAATCATAAAATATGATTTTTTACCCTTGTTCGACAAAACTAGACTCTAAATTTGGCATCATTTTTCTTTTAAATTAAAACTTTCTTTGATATAATGAGGGTATATATTCCAAAGGAGGTTTTTATGCAATACAAAACATACACTTTTAGAGCATATCCCAATAAAACTCAGGAACAATTGATATATCTAACATTTACTATGTGTAGAACAATTTATAATTCTATGTTAAAAGCTATCTTAAAAAATTATTCAAGTTATATATATGAAGTAGAAAAGTGTATATCAGATGAAAAATCATTTGATAGCAAAAAATTCTCAAATTCTCACAAAATTCCGAAAGTATCTACTTTAAAAAAGAAAAATGAAAATTATAAAAAGGTAGATTCACTTGCACTATGTGCTGAATACAGTAACCTTGTAAGAGGTATGGAACTTTTTTATAGAGGTCATTCCAAGCTTCCAAAATTCAAAGGCAGGAAAGATAAAAATTCGTATACAACAAGCCAAGTAAATAATAATATACGAATAAATAAAAATAAGATTCGTTTGCCAAAGTTAGGCTTCATAAAAGTAAGAGGGATGAGAGAAATTCCATGTAATTTTAAGATAAAAAGGGCCATTATTTTTGAGAATAAAAAGGGAAAATTTTACATTTCTATAATTTTTGAATATAAAGATTCATGCAATAAAAGAGCTATTATAAATTCTAAAGTGATAGGATTAGACTTTAAAATAAATAATATATTTGTTTCAAGTGATAATTTCATTCCAGAATTTTCTACAAGATTTTTTTATTTTTTACAAGATATATCGAAACTCCAAATAAAAATAAATAAAAAAATTAAATTTTCTAAAAATTATTGGAAATCTATAAATAAGCTTAGAAATCTACATAGAAAAATTGTTAATATAAGAAGTGATACATTAAATAAGCTCTCTAGTTTTCTTTATAAAAATTATGATTTGGTTATAATTGAAGACATTTCGATACAAGAAATTGTTTTTAAGCTCGGAAATGGTAAAAATACGTATAATACAGGTTTTATGCTTTTTGTAAAAAAACTGCTTTACAAATTTAATGAATATTTAATAAAAGTAAATAAATGGTTCCCTAGTTCAAAAAAATGCTCTAAATGTGGAAAAAGAAAAAAGAAATTAAAAATTTCACAAAGAATATATAGATGTAAATATTGTGGTTTGGTTATAGATAGAGATTTAAACGCGGCCATAAATATAAAAAATGAAGGTATACGAATACTTAAATAAACAATTATGCACTGTGGGGTACACAGGGTGAGCGTTCTAACTACACTTTTTAGTGATTATCTACGAATTTAGTAGTATATACTACATACTAAAATGCCAAAAATTCTAACTCAAGTTCATATATTATAAAAAAGCCTTAAGGCTGAAATTTTTTTATTTAATATTTTTCCAACCTTAAGAACATATATTAAAATTTTACAAAACTAACTCTATAGCATCGGGGCAAATGCTGCCACTACTGCTTCTGCTATTTTGATTAATCTTGATCTTTGTTTCCATGTATCTAGATCTATTTCTTTACAATTTGCAAGCATTCTTTGAAAATCTTGTTTTACTTTTTCTTCTTCTCCTGTATTATATGTCCAAACAATATCTTCAAAATTCAAATGCATACTTCTAAAGTCTAAATTTGCTGTTCCGACTATTGATGTATTATCATCTGCAACAAAGGTTTTGGAGTGTATAAAACCTGGTTTATATTCATATACTTTTACTCCTGCTTCTAGTAAAACTTCATAGTATGATCTTGTTGCAAGATAAACTAATTTTTTGTCTGGAATGTGTGGTACAATTAATCTTACATCTACTCCTGCTCTTGCACTATTTAATATTGCTGTTAGTAATTGTTCACTTATTATAAAATAGGGAGTTGTCATATATACATAATCTTTTGCGTAATTTATTGTTTGAATGTATGTATTTTCTATTGGTAGTTTACGATTATCTGGACCATCTGCAAGTGGTAATACATAACCTTGATTATTTTTCTCACTTTTTAGTTTTCTCTTATACCAGTTATACCCAATATTTTTGTTAGTTATGGTTTCTAAGTTCCTTAAGAACATTATTGCGAAGCTCCATACTGCTTCACCTTCTATTTTTATCCCAACATCCTTCCAGTGCCCAAACTTAGATACTAAGTTAACATATTCATCAGCTATATTTACTCCTCCTGTATATCCGTATTTTCCGTCAATTACTACAATTTTTCTGTGGTCCCTATAATTTATATATCCACTTAAAATTGGCGAAAATGGATTAAATTTGTATAATTCTATACCTACTGCTTCTAATTCTTCTTTTATATCTTTGTTATTTTTAAAAAGACAACCTAATGAATCTATTATTATCTGAATTTTTACACCCTGTCTTGCTTTTTCTTTTAAAATTGCAAATACTTCATCCCATAATTTTCCTTTTTCTAGTATAAAAAATTCAATTAATATATACTTTTCAGCTTTCATTAAGTCTTTTTTTAATGAATCAAAAAATTTTTCACCTATATCAAAATATTCTACTCCTCCATTTTCATACAATGGATATCCTGATATTTTAGTCATATACTCTATTTGATTATATTTGTACTTATCCGTTTTCTTTATTTTTTCTAATATATTTTTTGAGTCTTGAAGTAGATTTTCAGAATATACTCTTACTTTTCTTATTTCTAGTTCTTTCTTCATTCGCATTTTGCTTCTACCCCAAAGTATATATGCAAGTATACCAACTATTGGTACAAACATTATAAATATAATCCAGGATATTTTATAGGCTGCACTGTCATGATGATATATAATATAAAGAACTGTTGCTATTTTTGCTATTATATATACAACTCTTGCATACATATATATTACATGTGCCGTTGTATATAAAAGAAGCATCCCTACAATTTGAATTAAAAATAAAAAAATTACTATTAGAATTTTTATAACAGTGACAAAAATGTTTTTTTCGCCTTTTCTTTTTGTATTACTGGCCATATAATTCCTCATTTCTATATTACTATTTTGTTTTATAAGTTCTTGTATTATTCAGTTAATCTAAATATCCATATTTTTTATAAAAATCATTTTTAAATTCTAAAAGGCTATCTTCTTTAATTGCTTCTCTTACATTTTCCATTAAGTTTACAAGGAATCTTAAGTTATGTATAGAAAGTAGACGTGCTCCTAGAATTTCTTTAGCCTTAAATAAGTGATGTATATACGCCCTAGTATAATTTTTACATGTATAACAATCGCAGTCTGGATCAAGCGTAGTAAAATCCTTTATATGACATGCATTTAACATGTTTAATTTTCCATAATGAGTAAGTGCACTTCCATTTCTTGCCATTCTTGTCGGAAGTACACAGTCGCACATATCTACTCCTGCAAGAGCTGCTTCAATTAAATAATCTGGTGTTCCAACACCCATTAAATATCTTGGCTTGTCCTCTGGTAAGAGTGGTGCTGTATATTTAAGTATCCTTAAAAATTCTTCTTTAGGTTCACCTACACTTATTCCACCTATTGCATAACCAGGAAATCCAATATCTACTGTTTCTTTGGCACTTATCTTTCTTAAGTCCTCATACATACCACCTTGTACAATACCAAATAGAGCTTGTTTTTCTGTATTTTTATGATAATCCTTGCAACGTGCTGCCCATCTTAAAGTTCTTTCCATAGAATTTTTAACATAATCATATGTAGCTGGATAAGGTGCACATTCATCAAAAGCCATCATAATATCTGAGCCTAAACAATTTTGTACATACATTGAATCTTCAGGTGCCATAAACTTTTTAGCCCCGTCTATATGTGATCTAAATTCTACTCCCTCTTCTGTTATTTTTCTTATTTTACTTAGGCTAAATACCTGAAATCCTCCACTATCTGTTAAAATATTTCTATCCCAGTTCATAAATTTGTGAAGTCCTCCTGCTTCTTTAATTAGCTCAGCACCTGGTCTTAAAAATAAATGATATGTATTTGATAAGATAATATGTGAATGAATCATATCCTTCATTTCATCAGGTGTCATTGATTTTACTGTTGCTTGTGTTCCAACTGGCATAAACACAGGTGTTTCAACATCTCCATGAGAAAGGTGTAAAACTCCAAGCCTTGCTCCTGTATTTTTTTCTATTTTCTTTACTTCAAAATTTAACGCTTCCATTTTTCCTCCTTAATTTACATAAACGATATCCTTGTAACACTTGTTAACAAATAAATATAATACGAAAGTCCAGAAATAACAATAAATGTAAGTGTTAACGCTATTAATTTTACTAAGTTTATTCTAAATGTTTCAGGGCTTACAGTTTTGTTTATAAACATAATAACAGCTGTAATCTCTAAAATTATTGATGTTCCAATAACACTAAGTGCTGCTATAGCTTGCTTTTTATTTGCCATAGTTATAACTTTTGCTGACTCCGGCACATTTAGGTTTTCATCTATATTAACAAACTTATACAAAACAAAATATATTGCAACAAAAATTATTAGTATAATTAGAACCTTCTTAATCCATTCTTTCATTTTTACCACCTCAAAAAACACTAGTGTTAGTTTTGTAAAAAATAATTTTTTACAAAACTAACTCTAGGGCTATGATATGAACATGCAATCACCAAAACTGAAGAAACGATATTTTTCTTCTACAGCTTTTTCATATGCTTGCATTATATGTTCTTTTCCTGCTAATGCTGATACTAACATAATTAATGTTGATTCAGGTAGATGAAAATTTGTAATTAGTGCATCTAACATTTTAAATTTATAACCTGGATATATAAATATATTGGTATCTTTTGCCATAGGATGTATTATTCCGTTATCGTCTGTTGCACTTTCCATTACTCTACATGAAGTTGTTCCTACTGCTATTACTCTGCCACCTTGTTTTTTTGTATTATTTATTATATCACATGCCTTCTCATCTATTACAAAGTATTCACTGTGCATTTGATGCTTTGTTACATCATCTACTTTTACTGGTCTAAATGTTCCAAGTCCTACATGAAGCGTTACATATACTATATTTATTCCATCACTTTCAAGTTTTTTTAATATTTCTTCTGTGAAATGTAATCCTGCAGTTGGTGCTGCAGCTGATCCTAGATGTTTACAATATACCGTTTGATACATATTTTTATCTTCTAGTTTTTCTGTTATATATGGAGGTAGTGGCATTGTACCTAATTTATCTAATATTTCATTAAATATTCCATCATATTTAAATTCTATTACTCTTTGTCCATCTTCTAGTATATCTTTTACTTCTGCTCTTAATAATTTTTCATCAAATATTATTTCAGTTCCAATTTTCATCTTTTTTCCAGGTTTAACCAAGCATTGCCATCTATCATTTTCATTTTGTTTTAATAAGAGTACTTCTATAGCTTCTTCTTTTCCCTCTCTATGTCCAAAAATTCTTGCTGGCATTACCTTTGTATCATTTAATACTAGAGTGTCTCCTTTTTTTAAATATTTTCCTATATTTTCAAATATTTCATCTGATGTTTTTCCTGTTTTTTTATCAAGTAACATCATTCTTGCTTTTTCCCTATTTTTTAATGGAGTTTGTGCTATTAATTCTTTGGGTAAATAATAATCAAAATCGCTTGTTTTCATAATAATTTTATCTCCTTTATTTTACATATTATAACATAAATATACAAAAAAATAAACCCAAACTATTAAACTTTTATTTAATAGTTTGAGTAAAAGATTAATTTAATTCTATTTTTTGTATTCCATGCCTTATACCAACACCCATATGACTTGAGTAACCTAAATCATTTAATACTTTTTCTACCTCAAATTCAACTGTTTGTTTATTTCCATTTTTTGTTACATTAAATACCTCTTTATTACTTTCAAGTTTATCTATATAATTATTCATATCTTCTTGAAATTCTTTTTCACTAAGTTTTTTTCTTTATACATCTTCATAAAATCTTTATCTATAAACTTATAATCATATAGTACTTTTGAGTGATTTTTTACTAAAACCTTATTATACACTATGTTGCCTGTTACTTTATCAATACATTTTTTAGATACTTGATTATTTCTATACATTACTCCGTTTTCATCTTTGGCAAAGTATGAAAAATCTTCTTTTATATGATATTTATATTTTTCTTTTTTATCAGCTCTTAATTCTCCCATTAAATATTCATCTGTTGTATAAACTATTAATTGATAGGTTATATCTTTAGTATTATTTGTAAATTGATAATCAAGATTATTGTACATTATAGAGGTGCCTGTACCAAAAGGTACCTTTCTGCCAAAATCAGGAAACATATCAATTCCGTGATGATGGTGGTGTTCTACAATATCTAGTGAACTATGTAAAACCATCCAATGAATAAGGTTTGTAAATTGGCACATTCCTCCACCTATATCTCTATCAACAGATCCACTCTTTACGGTTAATCCTTCTAAATATCCCCTTTTTTTGGTAACAGGTCCTACCAATTTCCAAAAAGAAAATGTTTCTCCAGGTTTAATTAATATATTGGTAACTTTGGGTGCAGCTATAGATAAATTAACAGCTTTATTATTTTGTAAATTACTATCTACATTATTTAATTTTCTTCTTATTAATGAATTATGTTTATATATGAGATACGGAAGTTTTTCACTACCAAAATCTTTTGCAAACTTTTTTGATGACAGTATATCTTTTACATTTCGTTTCGATATTTCCTTCATTCTTGATATCTTGTATGTTAATGGACTAATTTGATAAAATCTTCTCAATTCCTTTTCCTCTTTCTATAGTTTTTAAAATTAAAAACATTTTCTTATATAACAAAACCGGTAAAACTAAAATATAACCTAATAAATGTAAATTATTATGTATTAATATAATTATTATTTAGTTTTTATATAACTAACTCATAAATATAAGTATATACTAAAAAAAAATAAAATCAATACTATATAACAATATTTTTATATTTTATTAATCTAAATATTTGTTAAAAAAATACCATTTTTCTATTTACATATTAAAAAATTAATGTTAGAATATAAGTAGAGATAACGAATTATTTGAAAATCTACAAGCATTGATACGGGAATCGGGAATCATACTTTGTGTCGAATGCTCTTCTTATCAGAGAATCCTAATGAGTATTGACAAGATGCCCACCTTTATATAAAGGGTTTTATCATTTATCGTTATCTCTTTTTTTATATGCATACAAAAAATATGGTGCCATTTTAGGCACCATATTTTTCTCCAATTTCATGCTTTTTTTCTTTTAACCTTGTAATTATTGAATAATCTGAAATCTTAAGATTTTCATTAATTCCAAGACCTATTTTAATATCACTATTAAAATTATGAAAATCACTTCCAACAGTTGGAATTAAATGATATATTTCACATAATTCAAGAAGTTCTTCTCTTTTCTCATTACTATTATGTGGATTATATACTTCTATTCCACAAAGCCCAGCTTCATTAAATATCCTAATAAAAGTATTTAAATCATTATTATTTAACTTTAAACTTTTGGGATGTGCAAGAACTGGAACACCACCACATTTAATTATTGTATCAATTAATTTTGTAGGTTCCATTTTTTTTCTTTCAACATACGCATTTTTTCCAATATCAAGATACTTTGAATATGCGTGTACAGGTGATACTGCATATCCTTTTTTAAAAAGTGTATATGCAATATCGTATCTTCCTATACTTTCTTTTTTTACCTCTTTTGTAACTTGACCTGAAGTAATACCAATTCCCATTTGATTTAATTTAGATATTATCTTTGCAACATTTTTCTTTCTGGCTATTTCGTACTCATCAAGAATTTTGTATATTTTCCGGTTAACAAAATATGCTGTAAAATGGCACACATGATTTTTTGATAGTCCATATTCTAAAAGACTAGAACCGATTTCAATTCCTGGTATTATTTCAAGACTATTTTTAGCAATATTTCTTGCAATTTCAAGTGAAGAAAGATTGTAGTGTTCCGTAAGAGAAATAGTTCTTACATTATTTTCTATTGCACTTTTTACAATGCTTTCTACACTCTCTTTGCCATCTGAAAAATTACTATGAATATGTAAATCTATATATTGTGGATTCATTTTTTATCCCTCCTAAAATTATTTTAGAGATTGTTATTAATTTATCCACATTATATCATTAAACATTTTTCTTGTAAATATTTTTTATATATTATCAATTGGTATTACTTATCTTCAAATTTTTTGGTAATAACTTTTAAAAACTAATTTTAATACTTCCAACTTTATAGTTATTTATTCCTAAGATTTTAGAGAAGCCATTATTTTAATTAATTTTTTCATAAAAAAGAACACCCTATGTTGTTTCTTCCTTAATGTATATTTTATCTATATTTTACCTTTTTTTGCCAATTGCTTCCAGAATAATACACTGCAATAATTTGTACTTCTTTTATATTTTCAATTATCTCATAAAAAACCATAAAGTTTTTTACCATTATTTTTCTAATATCATTTTTCCCTATAATTTTGTTATCAATAACGTTATATATATCAGCTGTATCTTTTAATTTTGAAATTTCTTCTTTAAAAGCTTTACTATGTTGCTTAGCAATTTCTGGCTCCTTTAGTTTTTTCTTTATATATATTATAATCTTTTTTATATCCTCCTTGGCTTCATCTAAAATCTTCACATTATATTTATTCATTTTGTTTCACCCCAGTTATAAACTATCAATTTCTTCAAAAGCCTCATCAATTGTAAGCATTTTCGCCTTTCCACTTTCAATTTTTTCCATTCTTTTACTCAATTTTTTCTTTAAATCTGCATTATCTTTTATAATTAGTTCATCAGGCATAGTTTCCTCAATATATTTTGAAGTTAAATAATCAGCATAGTTCAATAACTCTTTTGCAACTGAATCTGGAATCAAATCAATTGTATTATATAATTCTTGTTTCGTTGAAGTCATCTCTATGTACCTCCTTATTTGTTTATCCTATATAATTATTTTACTATATTTTTCACATATTATCAATAATTTTACTAGAATTTTATATTACAGTTTTTTATTAAAAAATTTATTTAAACCACATATAAATTATATTATAATAGTTTTACAATGCTACATTCAATTGAACTTCTATAAAAAATTAAAGGACTTCTATTAAAAGAAACCCTTACTATATTAAATTATAAATAACTTACTATATCCTCAAATGTATCATATCCACTTTCACTATTGATATGCCCTGCATTAGGTATTAAAATTTGCTCCGTTGCAATCTTATCTGCAAAACCTTTTTCAACTTCATATTTTACATATGGATCATTGTCTGAATAAAAACAAATTATTTCATCAGCATGATGTTTTACATCTTCAAAGTTATCAAAATACATTGATTTATTCACATTATCATACTCTTCATTTATTCCTAAATAGTTATTAAACCCACATACAAATATTAATTTTCTAACTTTAACTTTATTTTCAACTAGAAATTTTGATATGAAAATTGGTGCGATACTATGACCTATAATTGTAGTATTTTCATTTATAATTCCTAAATCTAAATAATATTTAAGTAATTTACTCCAGTTTTCATAGTTTTGATATCCAACTCCAATTGGGAAATCTGGTACGTATGCCTTCTTTCCATCTGTTGTTATAAAATCATGTAACCAACTAAACCAATTACAAAAAGGACTTCCAAAAGAGCCATGTATTATAAAATAATTTTCCATTTACTTTCCCTCCAATATATATTTACACATAAAATATTTCTTTTCATCTACTTGAATATGCATTTAAAGTCATAATCAACTATCATACTTCATTTATTAAGTAAAATCATAAGTGCTAATGTTATTTTATATATTATCAATTTGCCAATCAATTGGGGCAATTTTATTTTTTCTTAAAAATTCATTTGCTTTTATAAAATGATTGCAGCCCTCAAATCCATAATGCACAGAGAATGGACTTGGATGTGACGAAGTTAAAACCAGATGTTTTGGATTTGTAATCAATACCTGTTTTTTCTTAGCAAAGTTCCCCCAAAGCATAAATACCACAGGTTCTTCTTTTTTGTTTATCTCTTCTATTATTCTATCAGTAAATATTTCCCAACCTTTTCCTTGATGTGAGGCCGGTTTATCCTTTTCTACCGTAAGAACACTGTTTAACATAAGTACACCTTGTTTTGCCCATTTTAATAAATATCCATTGTTTGGAATATAGCATCCAAATTCTCTATTTAATTCTTTGTATATATTTACAAGCGAAGGTGGTGTTTTTATTCCAGGATTGACAGAGAATGCCATTCCATGTGCCTCTCCTTCACCATGATAAGGATCTTGTCCTAAAATTACTACTCGTATATGCTCATATGGTGTATTCTCAAGAGCAAAAAAGATATTTTTCTTTGGTGGAAATATTGTTTTAGTGGCATATTCATTTTCTACAAATTCATGTAATTTCTTGTAATATTCTTTATTCTTTTCTTCCTCTAAAATTTCACTAAATCTTCCCATTTTTCCTCCTAATTTAATTCTATCCCTTTCATTTTTAAAAGCATTCGTATATATTTTTTTGCTTTACTTAAGTTTGTAGCTCTTCCGTGTCCAGGATAAATCATTATATCATCAAACCTGTCAAATATTTTTTGTATAGAGTTCACCATTTCTTCAAAATTTGCAGTTGCAAGATCACATCTTCCATAGCAATCATAAAATATAGTATCTCCTGTAAAAAGACAGTTACTAGTTTTTTCAAATAAACAAATTCCTCCTGCTGTATGACCAGGAGTATGTATTATTTCAAAATTTAATATTCCAACTCTGAAACAAAAATTGTCTTTTACTTTTGTTATATTGCATGAACTTAAATCTTTTCTTTTTATTCCTTGTGCTATGCTATAATCTTCAACTTTTCCAATTAGCATATCATAATCATTTTCATGTATTAAAACTTTGCCTTTGGTATATTCATAAACCTCTTTTAAAGCACCTGTATGATCCCCATGTGCATGTGTTAAAACTATATATTTTATGGATATACCAAGTTCTACAATCTTTGATATAATTTTATTTGCCTCATATCCTGGATCTACTATTATACCTTCTTTTTCTATATCATCATATACTATATATGTATTTGTAAAATGTCCAATTCCTCCTACATTAACTCTTACATTTTCAATATTTATCATTTTTCCTCCCAAAGTTATTTTAAACGCTTTACTTCAAAAACACTATCAACTTTTTTTAAATTTCTAATTATTTTTTGTAATTGTGCTACATCTGATATATTTAAAGAAAATTCCATTATATTTTCTCTATCTTGTGTTGTTTTTGTATTCATTCCTTCAATATTTACTTTTAACTCATTTAATTTTGATATTACATCTGTTAATATGTTATTTCTGTTATTTGCTTTTACAACAATTTTTGTAATAAATGAAGTATTGTTGTTTTTTACCCAAGAAACATTTATTTTTCTTGAATTATTATTAAGTTTTGTAATGTTATGACAATTTAGCGTATGTATAGATACTCCATTTGAATTTGTTATATATCCTACTATTTCATCACCTGGTATTGGATTGCAACATTTTGCAAATTGTACCTTACAATTTGGTATATTTTCTACTATTACTAAATCAGAATTTGATTTTGACCTTAATGAAGAAGCTTTAGATATCCCTTCATTTTTTACTTCTATATTATCTTTTTTGTATGCCTCATTTAATTTATTCATCACCTTTAATGGGGATACACTTCCAAATCCAATATTTTCATAACAGTCATCTATTGTTTTAAAACTAAAGCTTTTTAACATTTCTTCTAAATATTTTTCTTTTGTAAGTTCATCTTTAGAAATTTTTTGTTTTCTTAAATATTTTTCAAAAATTTCCTTTCCATGTGCTATATTAATATTCCTACCTTGTTTTTTTAAAAAACTTGATATTTTAGACTTTGCACTTGAAGTTTTTACATATTTTAGCCAATCTCTACTTGGTCCTTTAGAATTTTTTGATGTAATTATCTCAACAATATCTGTATTTGATAAAGCAGTATTTATTGGTACCATTTTAGAATTTACTTTTGCACCTACCATTTGTTCAGCAATTTTTTGATGTATAGAATATGCAAAATCAATTGGAGTTGAACCTTTTGGTAAAGATTTTATTTCTCCTTTTGGAGTAAAAACAAATACTTCTTCTCCAAATAATTCTGTTTTCATTTTACTCATATTTTCTGTTGTATCTTCTAATTCTTGTTGAAGTTCTAAAGCTTTCCTTATCCATATTAATTTTTTATCTGCATTATCAATTTTTGAAGTTTTTTCTTTGTATGAAAAATGGGCTGCTATACCTTCTTCTGCAACATTGTGCATATCCCATGTTCTAATTTGAACCTCAAAAGGCACTCCATTTGCACCAAACACAGTATTATGTAGTGATTGATACATATTGGTTTTTGGTACTGCAATGTAGTCTTTAAATCTACCCGGCATTGGTTTGTACATATCATGTACAATTCCTAATGCACTATAACAATCCTTTACAGAGTTTACTATTATTCTTATTGCAAGAAGATCAAATAAATCAGTTGCCTTACATCCCTTTTGTTTCATTTTTTTATATATACTATAGAAATGTTTTGGCCTTCCATATACTGTAGCTTCAATACCCTCTTTATCAAGAGCCTTTGTAATCTCAGCTATTCTTTCATTTATGTATGCTTCTCTTTCTGACTTTTTTTCATCTATTTGTTTTTTTATTTCCTGATATTCGTCTTTATATAACGTTCTAAAAGAAATATCTTCAAGTTCAGCTTTTAGTTTTGACATACCTAACCTATGTGCTATTGGTGCGTAAATATCTAGACACTCTTTTGCCATTTCTTTTGCTGTTTTTTCATCTACTTCTTTTATATTTTGCATATTATATAGTCTATCTGCAAGTTTTATAATTACAGTCCTTATATCTTTTGCAATTGCAATAAACATCTTTCTTAAAGTTTCAACATCAACTTTTTTATTTCCATGTTTAAAATTAAAATATGATAACTTTGAAATAGTACTTACCATATTTACTACTTCCTTTGATGATGCCTTTAACATATCTTCTTCGTTATATTCATCATATTTTATTACTTCATGTAAAAGAGCTGCGTATATTGATGTATCATCAAGTTTAAGCCCTGCAACATATTTAGCTACTCCAAGTGTATGTTCCATAACACTTTTTCCACTCAATCTTTTTTTATCTTTATATATTTTATTTGCATAATCTGTTACATTTTCTAATTCATTTTTTTTATATTTTACACCATTATCGTCCATTACTTTTGATAATGTATCTGCTATATTATTCATAATATTTAGCCTCCTTTATATTAAAGAAGATTACTTTATTTCTTTTATACTTGTAACCATATAATCTATTATTTCTTGTTTACTCTTGTCATTTTTATTTTTTTCTTTTTCTTCCTTTGTTAAATTAACAAAATATTTGTTTAATTCTGGAAGTATTGATATAGAATCAAGTGAATAACCAGGATTTCTTTTATTACTTGGTGTGTCTATAATATAGAAATGATTTTTCTTATACTTAAAAGTTTTCTCTTTATTTCCATTACATATTGCAATTCCATACACCCAAGTTGCCACTATTTTTCCTCCATTATCATGTGCCAACTTTGAATAATATTCTATCATTTCTTCATCAGATAACGACTTCCCATTTACACGCCTTACAAATACACCCGGTTGTTTTTCATCTGGAAAATCTTCAAAAAACAAATTATTATCCATTCCAATTGTAATCATTCCTGTTTTTTCGTTATATGCTTTTGCCTTTATAACGGCATTTTCTATAGCATTTTTTCCATTTTCTTCTACTTCTATTTTTTCTTTTAAATCATTAATGGTTAAAACATTTATTCCATTTTTTTCTAATTCCTCTTTATATGTCTTAACTTTAGCTGGGTTAGTTGTTGCAAATAATACATCCATAAAACTCCTCCTAATTTACTGATTTTTTAAAATCTTGTAATATTAATTGTATAGTCCTTGGGGTTGTATATGTGTTAATATCAATACTACAAAGTACATCAATTTTATCACCAAGTCTAAGCTCATCTCTCCTATTTCCTTGAGAAAATGCTAAAGCTTCTATCTGGTACTTATCATCTCTTAATGTAAGTTTTAAGTGTTTTTCTTCTTTTATTGTTCTAATTGATTGTACTTTTAATCCTTTATACATAAACAAAGGTTCTCTGTTTGCCTGTCCATATGGTTTTAATATATTAATATCTTTTAATAAATTAACATTTAAATCTCTATAATCAATTCTTTCATCAACAGAAATTATTTGTTTTACTTCTCCTGTCATTGAAGCTGTTACAACTTTTTCAAATAAATCTGTAAATTCTTCAATCTTGTTTTCATCAATACTTAAACCTGCTGCAAGCTCATGCCCACCAAACTGAATTAAAGATTCTTTACATTTTGTTAAAGTATCATACAAAGAAAAACCTGTTGGACATCTTCCAGATCCTCTTACTACCCCATTTTCTTTTGTTAGCAAAATTACTGGTTTGTAATATATACTTACAAGCCTTGATGCAACTATACCTATTACTCCATTATGCCAATTTTCATTATATAGTACAATACTATTTTTTAAATCCAAACGATTTTCTTGTATCATTTTTTCAGCAGCATCAAATATTTTCTTTTCTACTTGTTGCCTTTTGGTATTTTGATTATTTAATTTGGTAGCCAAACTATCTGCAACGCTCTTGTCTTTCTCTAATAATAGCTCAACTGCTACTCCTGCATTTCCCATTCTTCCACATGCATTTATTCGGGGAGCCATTCCGAAAGATACCATTGTACTATCTATATTTTTAAAATTAATGATATTAAGTAAAGATTTAAGCCCTAAGTTTTTAGTTTCTTTCATCATTTCAAGCCCATACTTAGATATTATCCTATTTTCATCTACAAGTGGTACTATATCCGAGATTGTACCTACTGCAACAATATCTAAATATTTTAAGTAACTGTCCTTTGACATGTTATATTTTTGTGCTAATGCTGTTATACATTTAAATGCTACGCCAACACCTGCAAGCATAGAAAAAGTTTCATCATCCTTTTGTTTTGGATTTACAATACACACTGCTTCAGGTAATTTATCTGCACATTCATGGTGGTCAGTTATACACATATCAAGACCTATACTTTTTGCATAATTTACTTCTTCTACTGCTGTTATGCCACAATCAACAGTTATTACCAATTTTACTCCTTCATTTTTTATTTTATCTAAAGCTCCTGTGTTTACACCATAACCTTCCATAAGTCTATCTGGTAAATAATAAATTACATCTAAACCAAGATTTGTTAAAAACTTATACATTACAGTTATACTAGTTATACCATCAACATCATAGTCACCGTATATACATATTTTTTCATCATTTTCTTTTGCTTTATTAATTCTTTCAACAAATTTTTCCATATCTTTCATTTTATATGGATCCTTTAAATCTTCAATTGTTCCATTTAAAAACATATCAACATCTTCAATTTCTCTGGCTAAAATTAGTTTTGCAAGCATCTCAGATATGTTATATTTCATTACTAATTCATTAATCTTTTCTTTATCATATTTTTTTACACTCCATACTTTTTGCATAATATCTCCCTTCTAAAAAATATATAATTTAACACTTACATTTTACTACAAAATATAATAAAAATAAAGAAAAAAATACAAAATTAGTTATATTAAACTTAACATTTTGTTTCTAAATAATTAACAATAATTAATCTAAAGTACCTTATATCAATCTTTTCATACAATTATTTAATTTTTCTAGTATGAATAGTAACCAATTCTTTTATAAAAATATGTAATTATAACTTCAATTCGTAAAGTATTAGTATAAAAATATAATTTAGATTTATAAACTATATATTTTTACTTTATTTCAATATTTTTTTAGATTTTTTACTTTACAAATTAAAGTAATTATAAGAATAAGTATTGACATAACATAAAAAATATGATATGATGTGCGTCACACAAAAAATATATCTATAATTTAATTAAAGTTGGAGGAACTAAGTATGAAAAAATTTTCAAAGAAAAAAACAAAAGAAGGAAAATTGAATTCTAAAAAAATAAATAATGCAAAAGCAGAAAAAGAAAATAATAGGCATTATTTAGAAAAAAAATTTCCGCAGTATATTCATGATGAATGTTTAGTAGAAATGTTTTAACAAAAGTGACTTCGTCACTCCACCACTAACTACTTTTGTAGTTAGTGGTATTTTTAAAGATGTTGTATTTAAGTTTCCACCCCTATCTCTAGGCCACTCTTTTCTTTAACGGTCGTTGTTCTCGACCATTATCCATCGCAATTTTCGACAAAAAAGATATGATATGTTAATTCATATATTTTTTAAAAAGTGCTATAAAAATTTTGGCATGGTAATTTCTATATGACTTTCCTATTATATAAATTTAACCCAAGCAAAAATTGCTTGGGTTCTTTTTTAACTTATATAACTTTGTCCAAATATAAGTTTTATAAGATGATCACATAATTCTTGTGAAGTCATACCACTACTATCTTTTATCCAATATGTAACTGAAGATATTACAGCACCTGCATAAAACTCTGCTACTAAGTTTATAGGTACTTCGTGTTTAACTCCACTTTTTTCTTCTTTTTGCAGCATTTTATAAATATACAACACACATGTACTATTAAACATTTTGTAAAAACTAGTATTATCGTTTTTTATAAGCATGGCTTTAAACTTTTCCTTATTTCCTTCAATATAACATACTAACGCCATTATCATATTTGTATAGAATTCTTGTATACTTGTATAATTTTCAGGTTCCATTTTTTCAGTAATTTCTTTTTCAGCTTCTTTTATGCAATATTCAAGTAAATCATATTTATCATCAAAATGACTATAAAATGTGGTTCTATGAACCATTGCAACATTACATATATCATTTATTTTTATTTCTTCAAACGACTTTTTAGTCATCATTTCAAGCAATGCCTTTTTTAACAATTTTAATGTCCTTGTTTTTCTTAAATCTTCCATTTTTTATCACCATCTACATTTTATAACATTTTTATACATTTGTAAAGATAATATACAATTGTATATATATTTTGTACATATTATATAGATAGTATACATTTGTATATAAAATGTAGTGGTATTTTTTTCTAAAAATTATATAATATCCTAGCGAGGTGAATTATAATGAAAGATACAAAAGCAATGAAAATAGTGATACTAGTTGCAGTAATAATCATACCAATAATGTATAGTTTCTTTTACCTAAAAGCCTTCTGGGATCCATATGGCAATCTTAAAGATATAAAGGTGGCTATTGTAAATCTAGATAAAGGAGAAAATAACGAAAATCTTGGTAATGATTTAATAAATAACTTAAAAGAAAAAGATGTAATGACATTTACAGAACTTAAAGACAAAGATAAAGCATATGACGAACTTGTAGATGGAAAATATTACGCAACAATTACTATACCTAAAGATTTTACAACTTCTTTAAATAATGCTGATAAAAAAGATAGAAAAACTGTTACTTTAACTTACTCTCCAAACCAAAAGAGTAACTATCTTGCATCTCAAATTATCGCAAAGGTAGTTACAAGTGTTGAAAGTGAACTTAAAGGACAAATAAGTCAAAAAACTGTTGCAAAACTTTCTGATAAACTAAACGAGGTTCCAGATAGTTTGCAAAAAATTTCTGATGGAAGTGCTAAACTTCAAGATGGTGCTCTTACTTTACAAAATGCAATGAATACACTTTTATCAGGTACCAATACTTTAAAAGAAAATTACACAACATTTGATAATGGTGTAACTTCATGTTATGATGGTTCAACAAAATTAAATAATGGTATTATTTCATTATCAAATGGTATAAATTCAATATCTAATGGTGTAAATACATTAAATAATAGTACAAAAAATATTACAACTCTTACATCAAGTGCAAGTAAAATTGCAAATAATACAAATGCTCTTTCAAATGGTATCTCATCATATGTAGATACTGTAAATAACTCACTTAGTGGAGTATCTTCCCAAGTATCCACAGTATCAGCTGATATTCAAAAGTTACTTGCATCTAATCCAGAATTATATGCAAATTCTAACTTTCAAAAATTACTAGGTGATTTGAATGGAATATCTACTTCAACGTCACAAGTAGCAAAATTAAAAGAAGCTGGAAATGATATAAAAGCAAACACAAGTAACTTAAATACAGCTATTTCAACATTTAATAGTAAAGCTCAAAGTTTAAATAACTTACAAACTGGTGTAAGTACTCTTGCAAATGGCGTGAATAGTTTAAAATCAGGTAGTGATGAACTTGTAAACGGTAGTGCAAATTTAAATCAAGGATTAAATAAATTAAATGGTAGCTCAAAACAAATACTTGATGGTATTAATACCTTAAATAATGGTGCAAGTCAGATATCAAGTGGTAACGCTGAACTTGTAAATGGTATTACTACTTTTATGGATGAAATTGATACTTCAAATGAAAATACTAAAGAAGAACTTAAAAATTTAGATGGACTTGATGAATATGTAAAAAATCCTGTTAGCATTAATGAAGAAGATTATGGTGAAGTTTCTTCTTATGGTGTAGGATTTGCTCCTTATTTCATGTCAATTTCACTATGGGTTGGTGGCTTAATACTTATTATAGTATTATACTTTGATCCAGATGATAGATTTAAAAAACTTGGAAGAAACGCAAATAATAAATTCTTAAGAACAGCTCTATATGCTGTAATTGGTGTAGCTCAAGGTATTGTTCTTGGAGTTGTACTAAAATTAAGTCTTGGATTTTGTACTACAAATTTACTTTTATATTATTTATCTTGTGTACTAATTTCTCTTACTTTCTTAAGTATAATACACTTCTTACTTGTTTACTTTAAAGATGTTGGTAAATTCTTAAGTATACTATTTTTAGTTTTACAACTTGCAGCAAGTGGTGGTACTTTTCCAATAGAAACTGTACCTAAAGCTTTCCAAGCAATATCACCATTTATGCCAATGACATATTCTGTAAGACTTGTAAAAGAATGCATTATAACAGCTAATTCTAGTATGATTATAAAAAATGTACTTATACTTGCTTCAATAATGATATTCTTCTTTGGAATTTCATTTATTATTGATTTAATAAATAATAAAAAAGTTAAAGAAAATAATTAAAAATAAGGCATGTAACTAATTTGGTTACTTGCCTTGTTTTTTATTATTTTAAATTTGATTTATACCACAATGATAGTCTGTACTACTTGATATAAAGTCTAAGACGAAACCCTACATAAATACTAGACCAAGAATTTAAATGGCCGACACGATACGAAACCGAAAATTCACTACCACTATCATTACAGCTACCACCTCGACTAAACTTATAAGAATTGCTAGTAACCTCGTACGTCCATTCTCCCACATTTCCTGCCAAATCATATATATTTTTTATCTTCCATTTTTCATTAAAACCTGCTGTTCTTATTATTATACTGTTTTCATTAGCTGGATCAAGAGAATCTTTGTAATTTCCATAATATCTACTATCTTTTAAACTTGCTGATGCATTTATACTACTTAAACTATCTTCTATAAAGTAACATGTTGTATCCCATGCTTTTCCCGTAAGTAATCCTGTTTGAACATATTCATCATTACTTATCATACTTTCTGCACTTGTTTTTGCATTTGTATAACTTATATTTGTCCAAACTGTTGCACCTTTTTTAGTTATTGGAGTTCCTGTTTTATCACCTGGAGACGTATCTCCCTCTGGCACTCCTGCTTCATATCTTCCTATATAGAAGCCTCCATATTTTATTACATCTGCTGTTTCATCTGTTATACCATTTGGTAAAGTATCATCATCTATTGGCTTAAAATTGTTATAAGAAGGAAAACTTATATCTTTTTTATAGGTAGTATCAGTTGCAGGCACCCATACAAATTCATTACCTTTTTCATCTTGTATTACAAGCCCTGTATCTTTTGTTCCTTCTTTATATGTAAATCCTTTTGGAATTGGTACTCCGTCTACTTCTTCTGCTATTTTTTCTTTCCATTCATTTCTAACACTTATACTTCTTTTAGTTTCTCCATCTGTTACTTCCGAAAACCATTTATACTCTATATTATCCTCAGTTTCTCCTGCCCAGACTAATTTTCCTTTTACTACTGATACTTTATCTTTATACTTCTTAGTACTTGGTAACTCTGCTACCATACTATCTCCTGATAGGTTAACACTTGATTTATTAAAACTTGTTGGATTATCTGTATATTTTTTCGATAAATACATAGACAATTCATCTTGTATACTTGTTATATCTTCCTTAAATGTTGCCTCTTTTGCACTACTTACTGGATTATTTTTTGTTATTGTTAAAATAACTGCTGCTGCAAGTATTATTATCACTATTATAGTTACAATCAATACTATTAAAGATATCCCCTTTTTCTGAGTCAGTTTTGTAAAATTACCATTTAGTTCTTTTTTCATATATCATTTTTTCCCTTTCTTTTGTATAACATATTATATTTATTATCTATTATCAGTTATTGTACAGCAAATTTATAATTAATTTTAATAAACTTTTTACTATACAAATTGAGAGTTTTGAACATTAACTTCTTTCTCATTCTCTTTTCTATCTTCAAGTTTTGTATTTGTACATCTATTGTATATTTCCTTTAAATTATGCCTATTTATTGTTTTATTAATTCCTTCACCTGCAACTTGTGTATATACTTCTGTAAGTACATTTTGAATACATTCATTCATTTTTACCGTTTTTCTTTCCTTTTGCCAATATGAAAGTTGATAATCTTTTTTCCATCTCTTACCTTTATATGTTTTTCCAGCAGCTAAAGTATCGCATATCATTTCTACTGTATATTTATATGGAATAATTGGTGTCTTATCATATGTTTGACTATCATACCAATATTGCCAGTGATGTTTATTTCTTCCTTTATGATGTAACCACGCTTTAGAATATCCATTTTCTTTCTTAGCAGCTGATATCGGTGATCCATTACCTTGATAATATTTTACAGATTCAAAAAATTCAGATGGTGAAAATTTTGATATATCATGAACTAACCCTCTAAATGGTATTCCGGCTTTGCATGCAAAAATAAATACATAAAATTTGTGTATCATTACAGTTTTTATATGTCTAAATACATTTAATATTATCATAACTTCCTCCTCTTTTTAGAATTTTTATCATTTAAATTAATGTTATAAATAGCAATTAAAGATGCTATTATTTCAAATATATTCCAAACTAGTGATGAATACGCTCTAACATATACATTGTATCCAATTAATATACATGAAATAAATAGTGTAACAATTCTTTGAATATTAGTATTTTTTTGCCAGATTCCAATTGTGTATATAAATGTAGATATAACTGGAAAACCTTCCATAATTCCATATTTCATTATACTAGCAGCTACAATAATTGAAGCAAGAAAAACCAGTAGTATAAAAAATGGAACTTTTTTATACTTTTTTTCAATGTAAAAAAATACAATACACCTTATAAATAAAATTATAAGCATAATCACTGCAGGTATTGCTTTTAAAATAAAATATTGAAGTCCAAAAAGAATAATTGCCAACATTTCAAAAACTGGTAATTTTTTTCTTGTATCAAAAGCTATACTTGCAAGCATACTAATAATCCCTGCTACACCTAATACTTGTGATAAAATATACATCTTTTTTCTCCTATACTTTATGTCTATTTTACCACAAATTTAATGTAAAATAAAGGGGGAAAGCAACTAAATTTGACATATATGAATAAATCTGTTGTTATAGAAAATAATACTTACTAGGTGATTGATATGAAAGATGATAAAAGTAAAAGTGAAGTTACTATTTTAAATGAATTAAATATTGGAATTAAAATGGGGATGGACTCAATATCAAATGTTTTAGAAAGTGTAAAAGACGATAATTTTAAAAAAATTCTTTTAGAACAGTACAACAAATACAACGAAATTTTAAATAAAGTGGACAAAAAACTGCAAACATTTGACAAAGTTCCAAAAGATCTTCCTGCCATGCAAAAGGCTATGGGATTTATTGAAGTAAAAATGAATACTACATCTGATAATAGCATTTCCCACATTGCCGAAATGATGCTTCAAGGAACAAATATGGGAATTATTAAAGGTATAAAGTTACTTCATAACAATCCTGATATGGATAAAACTATTCAGAATATTTTAAATGAATTTGTTGATTATCAAGAAAAATGTATGGAAACTTTAAAAGAGTATTTATAAATTTTATTGTAAATTTATATAATAGTTTCTAAAAGGGCAAATGTTTTGATTTTACTGCATTTGCCACTTTTTGCAGGCTAAATTTTAGAAAGTTTGCCACTTTTTGCAGGCTTAATTTTAAAAAGTTTGCCACTTTTTGCAAATTTAATTATAAATTTTTACCTTCAAAATAATATATAATACTTTTGATATACTTTTTATTACAAATAATACTAATTCAATTTTTCTAATAATTTTTCTACTGCACGTCCTCTATGTGATACTTTATTCTTTTCATCAGCCGTTGCCTCTCCAAAAGTTTTTTCTAGATCATCTGAATAAAAGATACAATCATAACCAAATTCTTTACTACCAAGCTCTTCTCTAGTAATTTTACCAAATGTTTTTCCTTCAAATGATAAATATGTATCATCTGGATAATACATTACTATATTACATACAAAATATGCACTTCTATCCTCTTTATTTGCCAAAGCATCTAGTAATTTTTTTCTATTTAACTGACTATTTGAATGATCTCCCGAATATCTTGCACTATATACTCCAGGTTCACCATTTAATGCATTTACACATAAACCACTATCATCTGCAATTACTATGTATTCTAAATTTCTTTCTTTTAAATAATTACTCACAGTTTTTGCTTTTATTAAAGAATTTTCTAGAAATGTTTTTCCAGTTTCCTCTATTTCTTCATTAAATCCAATATCTTTAAGAGATAAAACTTTCTTGTTATTTAAAATTTCTCTAAATTCCTTTAATTTATTATTGTTATTTGAAGCAAGTACAATACATTTTTCATTATCTTCTTTAGTTTCATCATCAATCCACTTTAAATACTCAGAATAACCATCCTTAATCTCATACATAATTATCTGAGGTGTTTTGTAACTGTGATATTTTAATATTTCACTTTCGATTTCTTTATATAATGATGTCTTTGATTTCATTTGCAATAAAAATTCTTCTTCATGTTCTATCTTGCCTTTCCAATGATATGAACTTGTTATACTACTAATTTGTGAACAACTAACAAGTCTTTTTTTTAGTAAAATTTCAGATATTTTATTTGCATCTTCTTTATTTTCAAAAGTTGTTGTAATTAAACAATATTTACTACTATTCATTATTTTTCTTCCCCTTTTTATTATAATCATCCATAAAATAATATGTTTTTCCATTTTTTACATAAGAAATAATTATATTTAAGTTAACATTTTTAGTACTGTTATATATATTCATATCAACTCTATCGTACACTTTTCTAAGCTGTTTTATTAATTTTTTCATTAGTATTAGCATACCTTACGAAAAATCTAGCAAATCTTTCTGCATGATTTCTTGAAGTTCCACCTTTTCCAATAATTCCTTCTTTATCCTCCACATCCAAAGTATATTTATAAATTGCTTTAATAAATTCAATAGGTATATCTTCTCTATCTATAAATAAAGAAGTGCATTTATAAAGGATGTAGTTTCACAATCATATTCTGTACATTGAAATCTTAATGGTATTTTCATATTTTTCTCTCCCTATTTTCTATATAATCTTCAACTAACTTTATTCTTAATTTATCTTTTTCTCTTTTACTTTGTTTTAAATATTTAAGATAATCATGTATATTTTGAACATAATAATCTCCTACTTTTTCAGGATAATATTCAAGCTCTTCCTTATCACCGTCACACACACATTCAATCCTATCATTTACTTTATACCAATCTTTTCCCTTTGGCTCTAAAGAATAGTTATTTTTTAATTCATCTAATCCTTTATTTGTTACTGCAATATCTAAATCTCCTGCATCTGGATATATTCCTCTTAATACTAAAGCACCAGATGATAATATCCAAAATTCCTCCTTATCAATTTTTAATGTCTTTATTAATTCTAAAAGCTCATCCTTTTTCATTCTCTTCATAACTTTTTCCTCCTAATTATTATTATTTTATTTATTTAAAAACATCCACAAAGGCTTTTTATATGCACATGTAACCATAATTTAATCCATATCATTCTTACAATTTACACATTTTTTGCAACATATTAATTTATCTGTTACATATAGTTCAATACATTTTTTATTTTCAGCTTTTACTTTATTAAATTCTTCTAATAGTTTCAAAAAAAGAAACCCTCCTTTCAAATATCGATATTAGTAAAAAATTACTAACCGGGCCGTTAAGGAGAGTTAACCAGGCTGTTAGGGGAAGAACACCACAAAGCCTATACAAAAAATGCTTCGCTTTTTTTACATAGCCTTTACGGCTCTCATATTTGCTTTGCAAATATGTGTATTCTCCCTAACCTTATACCTGTTCTATATATTTACAACACAATTTCTTAATTACTTATCTCTAAAATTCATAGTATATACAAACTCCATTTTTGTATATACAAAATATCTAGTACACCAGACAGTGGTCTGTGCTACTTGATATAAAGCCTAGGGCGAAATCCTATATCGTCAAGCGTGCCAGAGTCAATATAGTTGTAACGAAATGAAACAGGATCGTCACTACCGCCAAAATAGCAGCTACCGCCACGATTAATGAAATCAGATCTGTAAGCCTCGCTCGTCCATTCCCATACATTCCCTGCTAAATCATATATGTTTTTTACTTTCCAATTCTCATTAAATCCAGCTGTTCTTTTTGCTCCACTATTTTCATTAGCTGGTGCCAATGAATTGCTATAATTTCCATAATATCTACTATCTGTTAAACTTGCTGATGCATTTATACTACTTAAACTATCTTCTATAAAGTGACATGTTGTATCCCATGCCTTTCCAGTAAGTAATCCTGTTTGTACATATTCATTACTTATCATACTTTCTGCACTTGCTT
>OIYR01000266.1_pt1 | contig 30723 bp, 28 predicted proteins | sample 1588221 | NCBI WGS metagenome assembly OIYR01 (sample SAMN03283292) | human gut metagenome | biome: human-associated habitat; material: feces | host: Homo sapiens | place: Peru | collected 2012
TAACTTTGGGAGGCGAACCGAGAACATTAGACCCGACTTTAAACTCTTTAAGTTTCGGTTCTATTTATATGATTCATTTTTTTGAAGGTTTAACCAAAAGAGATATTAAAGATAATGTAGTTCCTGGTATGGCGGAAAGTTGGTATATATCGAAAGACGGATTAAAATATACTTTTCATTTAAGAACGAACGCTAAATGGAGCGATGGAAAATCCGTTATCGCTTCCGATTTTGAATACGCATTAAAAAGAGCGGCTAATCCTAAAACGGCTGCTACTTATTCGCATATGCTTAATGTTATAAAAAATGCAAGATTAATAATAAGCGGAAAGGCTGAAGTCGAAACTTTGCAAGTTAAAGCTTTAGACGATTATACTTTGGAAATAATTTTAGAAAATCCTACGCCTTATTTTTTAGAATATATATCCGTTAGCAGTCCTTATTTTCCCGTTAGAAAAGATATTATAGAAACTTACGGAGATAATTGGAGCAGAAATCCAGAAACATATATTGTAAACGGACCTTATATTATGACGGAAAGAAAGCAAGACGAAAAAATAGTTATGGAAGTTAATACAAATTATTACGACAAAGATTATATTGTAGCTGAGAAAATAAATATTCTTATAATGGACGATTCAAATACCGCTTTAGCTGCTATGAAAAATGGCGATTTGCAATTTTCGGTTATAGAAGCGCCTATGGGCGAAATAACTTCTTTAATGAAAGAAAATTATATTTTGCAAGAGCCAGCTTACGGAATATATTTTTTAGAAATAAACTCTCAAAAAGGAGTTTTGACTAATAAAAATATAAGAAAAGCATTATCTTTAGCTTTCGACAGAAATTATATAATATCAAATGTAACTAAAATGAATCAAATTCCCGCGGGAGCTTTTGTCTCTCCAAATTTGAAAGATTATGACGGAAAAGATTTTAGAGAAAACGGCGGAAATTATATCGATATTGACAATTATCAAAACAATGTGGAAGAAGCTAAAAAATTAATGGCAGATGCGGGCTATCCTAATGGCGAAAATTTTCCCGTTTTGGAGATTAGAACTACGCCTGGATATTTTACTCTTATATGCGAAGCTATTCAAGATATGTATAGAAGCAATTTGGGAATAGACATATTAATAAAGTCGGAAGAATATAACGCGACTTATCAGGCTATGATTCAAAAAGATTATGATTTGGCAAGAACGGGATGGACCGCGGATTTTAGCGACCCTATGGCTATGCTTAATTTCTTTTCAAAAACAAGCGCGGTAAATCATACGGGATTTGAAAGCGAAGAGTTTAATAATTTGCTTGAGTTTGCCTCAAAAACTCAAAATCAAAAAGAAAGAATGGAAGCCTTACATAAAGCAGAAAATATATTATTCGATTATATACCCGTAATTCCAATAATTTACAGAATGGACCCTTTTATGATAAGTCCAAAATTGAAAGGAGCTATATTTAATCCTTTGGGAAGATATAAATTTAATTACGCTTATATTGAAAAATAAATTTAAAATTGTAAAGAATAAAGTAAATATTTTATTTTTAATTTTATTATTAAAATTTAATTATTTTAAGCAAAATACTTTCTGCCCAATTGCCATAAATATCTATCAAGTTCTTTTAAATTGCAGTCTAATTTATAATAGACACGAAAATCAAGTAAAATATTTTTAAAATTTGAGTATTCTTTTAAATCTTCTTTTTTTGTGAAATTTTTACTAAAATTATCAAGCTTTTTGAAATGCATTAAAATTTTTTCAACATATCTATCATAAATTGCAAAATCTTTATCGTTATGGTGCGAACAAAATTTAGTTGCAAAAGAATAAAAAATTATCTTCTTTCCATTCTTTTTTTTAAACCAACTTTAGCAATTTCCTTAACCAATTTTTCATCGCCTTTTTGCAATCTATCGTCAAGATTTTTAATATTTTTTATATGTTCGGCAACTTTAAATATATTTAAAATATGCGTGCTATAAAAATCGTTGAGAGTTGCAACTTTAATAAGAATTTCATTTATATCGTTATTTTTTGGATAAGTTTCATGAAAAAGTTTATTTAATGCATTTTCTTGGTTACGATAATTTTCCATTTTTTCCCAATTATCGAGCCACTTTTCTAATTCTTTTTGCGTTGGTTTTGGAATTTTAGCCATTTTTATTTATATCCTTTGTTATATTTAATTATTTATACAAAAACCGCTTTATCTTTTTAGTAGGATTTTTTATAAACTCTTCCGACTGAATATTAAAACTCGAAATTCTTGCATATTCGGGCAATAATTTATTTACTTCAATTCTGTTATTTTCAAGTTTTGCTTTAATTTCTTCTTCGTTTAGGTTTTCTTCTTTAATTCTTTCATAGTCCAAATATAATAAAGCATGAAGTTTATTTTCTCTGCTTAAAATTAAAGATTCCAATATATAAGGCATTGCGTTTAATTTACTTTCAATTTCTTCGGGATAAATATTCTGTCCGCTTGAGCCTAATATCATATTTTTGCTTCTTCCTCTAATAAATATTCTGTTATTTTCTCCCAAAACTCCCAAATCTCCCGTTTTAAGCCATCCGTCTTTTGATAAAGCTTCCGCCGTAGCTTTTGGATTTTTATAATATCCGAGCATAACATTTTCGCCTTTAACCATTATCTCTCCAACTTCTCCTTCGTTTTCGGCGTCTATTTTTACTTTTAGAGTGTCTATTATGCAACCGCAACTTCGAGCGACATGCTTATTCCAAGGAGCATAACTTATTAAAGGCGCGCATTCCGTCATTCCGTATCCAACCGTGAATTTAAATCCTATATCCATAAGAAATTTTTCAACCTCTTCGTTTAATGCGCTTCCGCCTATTATAAGTTCATGGAATTTTCCGCCAAAAGATTTTGTTAATTTTTCTCTTATGCTTTTTTTGAGTATTGAAGATATTAAAGGCAATTTCAATAAATTTTTTATTAAAGGTTTGCTTATAACGGGAAGTAATTTTTTTAAATAAATTTTTTCTATTATCAAAGGCACCATAAGAATTAAATTCGGTTTAATTTCGTCAAAAGCTTTTAATAAAACATTCGGACTCGGAATAGCGTTTAACATATATATGCAAGCGCCTTTTGAAAACGGAAATAAAAAATCGAATAAACATCCGAAAACATGAGCTAAAGGTAAAAAAGAAAGTATATTATCGTTAGGTTTTATCGGCATATTTGCTATTGCGAATTTTATATTTGCAGCCAAAGCGTTATGATTAAGCATTACTCCTTTGCTAAATCCCGTAGTTCCCGAAGTATAAATTATCGTAGCTAAAGTTTCATTGTCGAATATATTTAAATAAAAAGTTTCTTTGCTAAAATTTTCTAATTCTATATTAAATAAATTATCTCCTCTTCTAATCTCTTTATAAATATTATTGTCTACGCTAATTATTGAAAAATCGTCCAAAGAAAAAACCATATCCAAAGAGTCTATTGTTTCGCTATCAATTTTGTCTGATATATTTTTATCAATAAATAAATATTTTGTTCCCGAATCTTTTATAATTGAAGCGATATCATTCGGCGAAAAATCAACCAATATTGGAATTACAACGGCTCCATAGCTTATTATAGACAAATAAGTTAAAGCCCAATTAATAGAATTTCCGCCGCAAAGAGCGATTTTATCTCCTTTATAAATTGAACTTCTTTTAAATATATTATGCATAATTAAAATATTTTTTGCAACATCGGAATATTTTATTATTCTATCTTTTCCGTAATCGGCAAAAGCGTTAATATCCCAATTTTCTTTAATCGTATATTCTATATATTGAGTTAATTTTTCTTTAATCATTTTAATCTCCTAAAATTTAAATTTTTAAAAAATATTCGCGACATACTTAAACATAAAAATTGCATGACAAATATTTGAAATTATAAGCAAAGAATAAAACATAGGCAAAAATAAAGTGTATCTTTTATTCGTTTCATACATAGCGAGTCTATAAAATACCATTGAAATATTTAAAAGCAAAAATCCCGTTAAATAAAGTATCGCTCCATAATCTCCGACAGCCGAAGAAATTTTTGATATTGCGATAAGCCAAACCCAATTAAGCAGAAAATAATATATTGTTTCAGTCCAATCGCGCCATCTATAACCGAAAACGCTTCTTAAAGTTATTCCTAATATGCAAAGCCCTGTGATTATTCCAAAAAAACTCCATCCCCAACCAGTTTCAAGCGAAATTAAACAAGGCGGAATATAAACTCCCCAAATCATCATTATAAAAAATGCATGCGACAAAATAAAAAAAACTTTTTTAGCTTTATAATGAAACGGAAAAAAATGATATATAGAATTAATTATATAAAAAATTATTAAAAAACTTGAATATAAAGAAAAAGAAGTTATCTCTCTTGCCGTTTTTGAGTTTACTAAAAGCAAAACCATAACGGCTACCTCCGAGCTTGCGCAAATTATACAAATAAAGGCGCATATTTTAGAAACTAAATTTTTATTATTCGTCAATTTATTATTTTTAATATTCATAAAATATATTATACTTTTATTTATTTTTAAGTAAATAGCAAACTTATTAGATAAATGTTATTAATAATATTTATAAATTAAAATCGTAATTTAAACTTGACTTTTTATTTAATAAAAAATAATTTGATTTAATATAAACTAAATTAGAAGGTTTGGCAAAAAGTTATTATACAATATAGTTAACTCCGATTATAATATTATTATAAGACCTCATCCTCAATCTTTAAGAATGGATAAAGATATTATTGATAAATTTAAAAACAGATATTAAATATAAAAATAATGTAGAGTGGGATTTTAATAGAGTTAATATTTATTCTCTTTCTAAAGCCGATACGCCTTATTTGGTTACAAAATATATACCTAATATAAAAAGTTCATTTAATAATAAATTAATAACGAAAGATTATAAAACAAACGGAGTCGATATTATAATTTCAAAACATAGCGACCCAAAAGGACATTTTAAAACGAGAATTGATTTTGATTATTATTATCATGTAAAAGATAATATATTTGATATTAATAATTGGAAAAAATTTCAAATTAACTGGAAAACTAAAGAAACAAAGGAATTAAATTAAATTAAAATTATTTAAGTTGATTTACTTTATCAATTCCTTCTTTGAAAAGCGAAAATTTATTTTGCCAATTTGTAGTTATTGAAGGCGACATAATAATATTTTCAAAATTCTGTTCGTTCATATAATCAAAAAAATTAAATCTTATATTCGTTATAGGACTATTAGCAAAATTTTGAAATTCTCCGTCATCGTTGAATTTATATTTTACTTCCATATTATAATATTCTACGCTTCCCATTAAATAAGGACTATAAATAACTTTTTGTATATTGTATAATTGAGTTTCGCTTCCGTCTTCAAAATTAAATATTATAGGAGTTTGATTATTGATATAAATTTTATGCGGGCTTCTATATCTAAATTCTAAAGTTAGACTTTTCCCGAATTTTTTATAAAACCTAAATTTTCCGTCTCGCATATATTTATAAGTTTCTTTCCAAGAAGTGAAAATATTTATTTTTGAGGTTAATTTATCTCTTTCGGCATTATAATTTTTTCCGCTCATAATATCCGATAAAATAGAGTTTGTATTTTGAGTATTTTGAGAATATAAATTAAAAGATATAATAAAAAATATTATAAAAATGGCTTTTTGAATTTTTTTCATTTTTGAGCTCCATAAATAAAAAATAAAATACTATTTAAAATACGGAATATTAAGTCTTAAAATTTATACTAAAATATTATTTTTTAACGCTTGATAAAAATTTGCGTTTTTTATTTCTACCGAGAAAAAGAGCAAGAAAAGTGGCTTCTTTTGTAAAAAAGCAAGGCTATGCTAAAAGCCCAACCATAGAGACGCCTATGGTAAAAGTAAAGCCCGCTTTCAGCAAAACATTAACAGTTTAAATTTAAAGTTTTATGGTTTATATGGAATATTTTTATTTTACAAAAAACCGACATTGCAAGACACTGAAAATGCCGCTATAAAGTTGTGCAAAAGTCAAGTAATACATTTTTTATATAATTCATTTATTAACAAAACTAAATTTTTAAAAATTAACTTTTTTAATTGGGTACTGCCTCTTCACTTCATTCGGCTCGCAATGATAGAGTTTATTTAATGTATCAACGAAATAATAAACCCAAAACTTTAATCGTCAATATAAATATTTTTTAATTTATCTATTCCATTTTTTATTTATTATTATATTATTAATATTAGATTTATAAATTTAGCAAATATTACCGATATTATAATAGAGTTATATTTTTTATATTTAGGAGAGAATATGCCAATCGTGACAATAGAACATGAAGAATATCCTTCGGTTATAGTTATAGAATATAATAGTTTATATAAAAACGAACTTGTTAATTTTATTCATAATATTAAAATAAAAGACAATAAAGAAGAAGTTTATACCGAACCATATTTTTTCAAAATAATGCAAACTAATAATAAAAATATAGGTTTGCTTACTATAGACGGAAGAATTGAAGGATATTATTATATAAATAAAGAAAATATGCTTAAATATATTTATATAAGTTATCCTTATAGAAGAAGCGGTTTTGGAAAATTATTAATCGCTCATGCAATAAAAATAAATCCCGAAATTAGTTTTGAACAGGTTGCTACAAATCAAGGATATAATAGATTAATAAACTCTCCTATATTTGAAGACGCGCTTAAAGGAAATAATTCGGAAGATGTAAGCATAGAATTTGACGATTCAGGCGGAAGTAAAGAAGGCGAGTTAACTCTTTTTTAATTTATACTTTATTATAAAATATTTAAAATTAACTTTCTGAATAACAAGCGGTTTTGATCCTTTGCGAGTTTATCTATATCTTGCACTTTTATTTTCAATAGCTCACAATGGATTTCCAAAATGGACACATACTGTGGGCTGTAAGTAAAGCTAAAGCCCATTGTTATTATAATACATAACCGCAAATTTAACTTTTCGGTTATTACTCCATATCGGAGAACTTAACTTTTCCGTTAGAAATATTGTAATTACAAGCATTTAATAAAATACGAAGTAATTGTTTTTCCCGTCATCGTGAGTGAGACTAAAGTCCGCCGTTGTCGAACGAAACAACCCACTTTTAATAAATATTTATCTAAATCAACTATTGCATTATTTTTATTTATATTATACTATATTCTATAAATAATCGGCGATAGCGGTAAATGGATATTCTTTGCAGGTGTATCTGTTGACTAAGAAAGGCAATCATTAAAAATAATATTGCTGGAACGAAAAAACCCTATGCGGGTAGCGACGAGTAAACTGTGTTTTATACATTAGTATATAAGTATTAAGCTATCCCAAAAAATAACGCATAGGGAGTTTTTAAATGAACGGCAATATAATAGTTTCCTTACAAAATATCAATGTTTCTTACGGCGAAAATTCTATTTTAGAAAATCTTAATTTGGAAATAAAAGACAAAGAATTTTTAACTTTGCTTGGACCTTCTGGCTGCGGCAAAACAACAATTTTAAGAACGATAGCGGGATTTATAAAACCAGATTCGGGAAAAGTTTTTTTTGACGGAAAAGTTATAAACGATATGCCCGCTTATAAAAGAGAAGTGAATACGGTTTTTCAAAGATACGCTTTATTTCCGCATTTAAATGTTTTTGAAAATATAGCTTTCGGACTCAATCTAAAAAAAGTAAATAAATCTGAAATTAAAGAAAGAGTTTATCAAATGCTTAAAATGGTTAATTTGGAAAATTACGGAGCAAGAAATATAAATAATCTTTCGGGCGGACAACAGCAGAGAGTCGCAATCGCAAGAGCTTTGATAAATAAGCCGAGAGTTCTTTTGCTTGACGAACCTTTGGGAGCTTTGGATTTAAAATTAAGAAAAGAAATGCAAATTGAACTTAAAAAAATTCAGCAGTCTTTGGAGATAACTTTCGTTTATGTCACTCATGACCAAGAAGAAGCGCTAACTATGAGCGATACTGTCGCGGTTATGAAAGACGGCGATATTCTTCAAATAGGAACTCCTCAAGATATTTACAACGAACCTAAAAACGCGTTTATTGCGGACTTTATCGGAGAAAGCAATATAATTGACGGAATAATGCATGCCGATTATTCTGTAGAATTTGCTGGCTATATTTTCGATTGCGTTGATAAAGGATTTGAAAGTTTAGAAAAAGTCGATGTCGTTATACGCCCAGAAGATATAATAGTAATTCCGCCAGAAGATGCTAATATATCGGGTTTGGTTGAATCGGCAATATTTAAAGGCGTGCATTATGAAATGATATTAGACGCGCATGGCTATAAATGGATAATTCATTCCACTGAAAAATGGGAAGAAGGAAGCGAAATTGGAATAGATATTGCAAAAGAAAATATACATATTATGAAAAGAGAAGTAGAGGAGGTTTTAATATAATGAAAGAAAAAATTTCCGCTATGCCTTATTTAATTTGGACTTTAATTTTTACTTTAATTCCTCTTATTTTGGTTATATATTTCGCGTTTACTAATCAAAGCGGCGAGTTTACCGTAAATAATTTTGCAAGCGTTTCGGCTTTCGCTCCCGTTATAATGCGTTCAATTATACTCGCTTTAATATCCACTTTAATATGTTTGATTTTAGCTTATCCTTTATCTTATTATATTTCAAGGCAAAGTAAAACTATTCAACATGCGCTTATAATGTTGATAATGCTTCCTATGTGGATGAATTTTCTTTTAAGAACTTACGCTTGGATGAGCATTTTAGAACAAAACGGACTTATAAATAAAGCGCTTATTTTTATGGGATTATCTCCAGTAAAACTTATAAATACTCAATGGGCTGTTTTAATAGGAATGATTTATAATTATCTTCCGTTTATGATTCTTCCTCTTTATTCTGTAATGACTAAAATACATAAAAGTTTAATAGAAGCATCGCAAGATTTGGGAGCTAATTCTTTTAATGTATTTTATAAAGTAGTTTTTCCTTTAAGTTTGCCTGGCATGGCGGCGGGAGTTACAATGGTATTTGTGGCGGCGGTAAGCACTTTCGTAATTTCAAGAATGCTTGGAGGCGGCTCAAATATATTAATAGGCGATTTAATAGAGATGCAATTTTTAGGAATGTCTTATAATCCAAATTTGGGTTCGGCAATAAGTTTGGTGTTAATCGTTATATCTTTATGCGCGATTATGCTTATGCAACAGATAGACGATAACGATGAAGAAATTAAGGATATGCTATTATGATAAAAAAAGCCGTTTTCAAAAAAATTATTTTAAGATGTTACATAGCTTTTATATTTTTGTTTTTATATGTTCCTATTGCGGTTCTTATTTTCTTTTCTTTTAATAAAGCTAGAGGAAGAGGAATTTGGACGGGATTTACTTTAGAATGGTATAAAAGATTATTTTCAAACGAACTTATATTGCAGTCATTTGTTAATACTATAATAGTCGCTTTAATTTCTTCGATAATAGCCACGATACTTGGAACAATGGCGGCGATTGGAATTGGAAATTTCAATAAAAAAATGAAAAGCGCTATTATGGGAATAACTTATATATCGATAATAAACCCAGAAATTGTGACGGGAGTTTCTTTAATGCTTTTATTCGTTATAATGAAATTGAAATTCGGATTTACCACTTTAATACTCGCTCACATAACTTTTAATACGCCTTATGTAATATTAAATGTTTTGCCTAAATTAAGACAACAAGATAACAGTTTATACGAAGCGGCTTTAGATTTAGGATGTCCTCCGTTTTTAGCTTTTTGGAAAGTAGTTATCCCAGATATATTGCCTGGAATAATCGCTGGTTTTCTTATGGCTTTAACTTATTCTTTGGACGATTTTATTATAAGCTATTTTACTACGGGAATAACATCTCAAACTTTGCCGATTACAATTTTTTCTATGACGAGAAAGAGAATAAGCCCCGAAATTAACGCCATTTCGACAGTTATATTCGTTATAGTTCTTGTGAGTCTTGTTATAATGAATTTAAAAGAGATTAAAAAAGAAAAATATTTAATTCAATTAAAAAGAAAATTAAATAAAAATTAAATTATTAAAAAAAGGAGATTTCAAAATGAAACTACAAAAATTATTATTCTTATTTATTTCGATTCAAGCTATTTTAATTCCGCAAACTTTGGATATAAGCAAATTAGATTTGAAATATTATCAAAAGTTTAAAGGGCAGAATATGATTCTAAATGTTTATAATTGGGGAGAATATATTTCGGACGGTTCGGATGATTCTATAAATATTAATAAAGAATTTGAAGAGCTTACGGGAATAAAAGTTAATTATTCTACTTTTGCCTCAAACGAAGAGCTTTATGTAAAATTAAAATTGGGAGGAATCGCTTACGATATAATAATTCCATCCGATTATATGATAGCAAAACTTATTAAAGAAAATTTGATTCAAAAATTAAATTATAAAAATATTCCCGCTTATACGAATATTCAGCAGAGATTTTATAAAGAGATTTATGACCCAAACGGCGAATATTCTGTAGCTTATACTTGGGGCGTGAACGGAATAATTTATAATAAAAAATTGGTTGATGAAGAAAAAATAGATTGGGATATTCTTTTTAATAAAAAATATGCGGGAAAAATTCTTATGTATTATAATCCGAGAGACGCTTTTGGAGTCGCTCAAGCTTATTTAAATTACTCTTTGAATACTACAAAAGAAAGCGAATTAAGAGAATGCGCAAGAATTTTAAAAGAGCAAAAACCTTTAGTGCAAGCTTATGTTATGGATGAGATTTACGATAAAATGGAATCGGAAGAAGCGGCTATTGGCGTTTATTATGCGGGAGATTCTTTAACTATGATTGATAATAACGATAATTTGAATTTTGTTATTCCGCCAAAAGGCGCTAATCTTTTTGTGGACGCTTTATGCATTCCCGAAAACGCTCAAAATATTGAAGCCGCCGAACTTTACATTAATTTTTTATGCGAAGGCGAGGTTGCGCTTGCAAATATCGAATATATAAATTATGCTTCGCCGAATAATGCAGCTTTAAAGATAATGAGCGAAGAGACGAAAAATAATAAAATAATTTATCCACCAAATGAGATACTTGATAATTGCGAAGTTTATATAACTTTACCCGAAGAGACTAATCTTTTAATGGAAGAACTTTGGAATGAAATTTTATCAAACGACATTGCATATAGCGGTTGGGTTGTTCCTTTGTCTTTGGCAATCGTAGTCGCTTTATGTATAGTTATAATTATGTTGAGAAAGAAGAAAAAGAGAGTAATTTAATAAAATAAAATTATAGTTTTTTTGATTGTATAAATAATTTTTAAGCATTTTAGCTTTAATTAATATTTAAATTATAATGATTTTATAGTTTATAATTAGTAAGTTTTTCAAATTAAGATACATTATTAAATAAAATATTATCTAAAAAATCCGAATATAAAAATAATAATGAAAAATAGAAATCATTTTATAATTTTTTCAGTAGTTATTATTATCTTAATAATAGTAGGTTTTGTATCGGTAATAGTCACGGCAGATAATAATATAAAGAAAGAAAGCGAAGCTAAAAAAAACGATAATTCTATCAGAAAAAATATTAAGCCTAAAAATAATAAAATTAAAATATTGATAGACCCTGGACATAATGCAGCCACTAAAGGAAGCGTAGGTTGGCTTGGATACGAATATTATATGACTTTAAGATTGGCAAAACAATTAACGGGAATACTTGACGAAGACAATCGATTTGAATATTTTTTAAGTAGAGACGGAGATTATTATTCAAGTGCGATAAAAGAATATATGACTAATAATTATCAAAAACTTTTGGGAATATATGAAACAAAAATTAGAAAAGATAGCAAATTAGAAAATTTAACAAGATATCAAACTATTGAATTATACGCTATTAGAAATTATGCGATTGATAATAATTACGATTTATTATTGAGTTTGCATTTTGATTATATGCCTTATACAAATAGAAGAGCAAAAACCGAAGGCTTTCATGTTATAGTAAGTCCTTATAATGGAGAGTTTAATGTTTCAATGCAAATAGCGAATAGAATATCTCAAAGAATGCAAGAAAATTACAAAATCTCTCCGACTATAGCTTTAGACAGATATATTCCACAATCCGTATGGAATTTTTACGACAGAGATAATTTATTAAAAGAAGGAATATCAATAAGAGGTTTAATAGTTTTGGGAGACGAATTTGAATTTGAATATAATAAAAAAACTTTTAAAAAAGATGTTCCTTCCGTTATGGTTGAAGCGGGTTTTATTCATGATTGGAAACTTGGAGGAAATAAAGCCTTAAAAGAAATATCTCAAAAAATATACGAAGCTTTGAAAGACATATATATTAATTAATATTGATAAAATTTAATATTATAGTTAAAATCATATTATAAATTTTAAAATTAAAATTATTTATAAAAAATATGTATAAGAATAAAAAGAAAAAAAGAAATTATAAATATATAACGAAAGAAAAATCAGAGTCTTCTAAAAGATTTGATAGATTTGCAAAATTTCTTAAACATAGACTTTATTTTATGTTTATTCCGCATTCAAAAAAGAAAACGATTACTCTATCTCTTCCCGTTTACGCGATTATTATTCTTGTAATTATTATATCTGGAGCTTTGCTTGTAACTTTTTCTTTTTTAACTAAAAATACTATAATAGCGAATAAAATAGAAATATTATCTGGAAGCTATAACGATAAACTTGAAGAGATAGATTCTTTAGAAATTTTATTTAATTCTCTTGTTACGAACGATTATTATAGAGCGGATATGCTTAATTTAGTTAATAATTTGAAAGCTAACGATATTAAAAACCATAACGCCGATTTGACTAATTATGATTTTGAAGAAAAAACCGCTATTATAAACGCAAGAGCTGAAGAATTTGAAAAATTAAAAAGTTATTTGGAAGAATTGAAAGTTAATGTAAATTCAAAAAATAGCGCTTTAGAATCCGTTCCTTCAATTTTGCCTATAGATTCTAGATATGCGGTAATATCAATACCTTATCAAAAAGATTCTTTAATATCTAAAGGCATAGGATTTGAAACTATAGCTGGAACTGTAATAAGAAGCGCCGCCAATGGAACGGTTAATAACATATATTACGATAATAACAAAGGTTTTACGATTGTGATTTATCATAAATTTGGAATAATAACGACTTATAGAGGACTTGCAACCTCTTTTGTGTCGGAAGATAAGGATTTAAAAAAAGGAGAGATTATAGGAAATGCAAAAACGGGAGTATTTGAATACGAATTAAAATTGGCTTCGGAAAATGTTAATCCTTTAATCTTTACATCTTTAAATTAAAAATTGATTGAATTTATTATGGAAAATAAAAACTTAAAAAACGGAATAAAATACGCTTCTCTTGGAATCGAATTTGCAAGTATGATATTAGGACTCGCATTTGTAGGACATTATATTGATAAAAAATTAAATAGCTCGCCTTTATTTATTATAGTCGGAATATTTTTCGGTTTTATTTCTGGAATATATAGACTTTATAAAATTTCTAAAATTATTGGCAGAAACGATAAAAATTAAAGGACTTATTATGAAACCTATAATAATTAGTTTACTCGACACAGATTTATATAAATTCACTATGCAACAATGCGCTTTAAGACAATTTTCAAATGTTTGGGTTCGTTATGTTTTCAAAAGTAGAAATATTTTAAATTGGACTTATGAAATGCATGAAGAATTATTAAATCAAATAAAAAATTTCTGCTCAATACATTTTAATAAAGAAGAATTAGATTATTTATCTTCGTTAAGATTTATAAAAAGAGATTATATAGAATTTTTAAAATTATATAAACCTTTAGAAGAACATATAAAAGCTTTATTCAATAATAATAAGCTCACAGTTGAAATTGAAGGACCTTGGTATCAAACTATATTATGGGAAATACCAATATTATCTATGATAAGCGAAATATATTATTATTATTCGGTTATAAAAAATAATAAAAAAGAAACGGTTTATAAACATGGAAAGAAAAATCTAAAAGAAAAAATTGAAAACGAATTAATACCTATGCATGAAGAAAATAAAGGTTTTAAATTTTCGGAGTTCGGCACAAGAAGAAGATTTTCTTTTAATTGGCAGGATAAAGTTATTGACATTCTAAAAAAGAAAATTCCAAAATCATGTTTTGTAGGCACAAGCAATGTTTATTTTGCAAAAAAATACGATATACTCGCGGTTGGCACTAACGCTCATGAATATTATCAAGTCGGGCAGGCTTTGGATAAAGTGAGACTTGCAGAAAGTCAAAAATTTATGCTTCAATCTTGGGTTAATGAATACAGAGGCGATTTGGGAATAGCGTTATCCGACACTTTGGGAACGGATAAATTTTTAAGAGATTTCGATTTATACTTTGCAAAACTATACGATGGAATAAGGCATGATTCTGGCGACCCTATAAAATGGGGTTATAAGGTTTTAAATCATTACGAAAAGTTAAGAATTAATCCTATGACAAAAACTTTATTATTCAGCGATAGTTTAGATTTTGAAAGAGCTTATAAAATATATAAAGAGTTTAAAGATAAAACAAATGTAACTTTTGGAATAGGCACTTTTATTATGAACGATTTTAAGCCGATTGCAAAACCTCTCAATATAGTAATGAAACTTCAAAGCGTTAACGGTAAACCTGTTGCAAAATTATCGGACGACAATGGCAAAACTATTTGCGAAGATAAAGAATTTTTGCATTATTTAAAAATCGTTTCGCAGGAATAATAAAAATAAAATGACATTAAAAATAAATAAAATAATAATATGTTTTTTAATTGCGTTATTTTTATTCGCATGCAGTAAAGCTAATAAAGATATAACGGAGAGAAATGAAATAGAACCAAACGATAGCCACGAATACGCTCAATTTATAGATTCAAATATTTTAATTAAAGCGAATTTAGATTTTGAAGATATTGATTATTATAAAATAAGTCCGACTAACGGATTTATAATGGATTTTTCTATAAAAGCGGAGAATTATTTTGATAATATAATTTTTGAAATATTAGACAATGACGCTAAAAAAATTTTATTCAAAATAGAAACCAAAGATATTTTAAATTATCATGGAATTATTGAAATGAAAGATTTGATTTTAAATGAAAACGGATTTTTATTTAAATTGACTTCGGATAAATTAGAAGTAAATAAAAAAATAAAATACGATATAAGTTTTAATTTTAAAAACGAATATAATTTTAAAAATGAAATAGAAAATAACGATAATTTTAATAAAGCTAATATAATAGATTATCCTAATCAAATTATTTACGGTTATTTTATAAAAAATTATAACGGCGATATAAATAATAATATTGACGAAAATATTAAACCTTATTTAAAAAACGAAAATATAATCGATATAGATTTTTATTTAATGAAAAACGAAACGGATATAAACTCTTCGATAAATATTATTTTAGAATATAAAAAAGATATTGATATTATTTTATTTGATAAAGATTATAATTATATTAAAGAATCCAAAAATAAATTATCCACAGATTTTAAGAGCGGACAAAAATATTATATAGCTTTAATATTTTACGGCGATAAATATTTGATTGATAGATATAAATTATATTATGATTTTAATTAATTTTTTATTAAAAACGCTCGACATATCCTTAAAAATATTATATAATTATAATAGTCAATTAATTAAATTAAAAAATATTTAAATTTTATTATTGAAAAAAATTTAAAATAAACTATTGACTAATATTTTAAATGTTGTATAATTTAAAATGTAAATTAAATAAAAAAGTGATGGGAAATTTATATGAGATTTAAAAACACTGTAAATATGTTGAACAGAACTATCGGTTTAAACTTTTCAAAAATCAATCGAAAAAATTATTAAAATTTTATCTGCTTCATTCAGATATATCAGCTTTGATAACTTATCGGGAGAGAAGAAATCCGATTTTGTTATAAATAAAAAAAAATTTCATATTTTTTATGCGTTGGTTTTGTAGTTTTTCTTTTGTTAGCAAAAAAGAACAAGAATTTTAATTTACTTAATAATAATAAAGTAAAAATTTAAATTGCATCTTTCTTATACAGAGGATTATTCTCAAATCCTTTGTATTTCCTATAATTTTGGCGTCTTTCGTTTATTGTGGACGGAGTGTGCTTTATTTTTTGCAGGTTTTATTTTAATTTACTTTATTTTACCTTTATCTCTATACTCTTACTTTCCACTCTCTTATTTGAAACGGTTATTTTTATAATTCCTTTTTTAGTGTTCGTTTTTACCCAAAAAGAATAATATCCTCCTTCCAAAACGGGATTATCGTTTCCTATCAATTCTCCAGCTCCTTTCACTTCTATATTAATAGCTTCGTTAATATAAGGCAATCTATTTCCCCAAGAATCAACCGCTTTTATAGTTATTCTTGTAGAATCCCAAGCTGCGCCTTCGTTTATAGAATTAATTTCTTTATCGTCAGAAAATATTTGCAATTCTTTGAAAGTAGGATTTTTCAAATATTTTCTTTCAATTTCAGCTTTGCCATTTATATAACCTATTACTTTTAAATCTTCCCAATTCATAGAACTTACGCCAGGAATATTCTGCTCTATATTAATAATAATCGGAGGATGTTTTAATCCTTGATATTTATTTGTAGCGGGATATTCTTTTGCAATCATAATATCTTTAAAATAAACTTCTACATAATCGCAATTTGTAGAAATCATTAAAGGAGTAATTCCGCCAATCGCACGCTCGCCTCTTGCATATATCGTTATCGGCTCTAATATTATTTTTTTATCTGTATCCATTTGAGAAGAATAAACGGTTGATGCAAATTTTGGATTTCTAAACATATCGTAAACGCCATGATAACATATTCTATCGCCCGAACCAAAATCATAATGCGTATGATAATCGAAAGCGCACCAACCCGTTCCGCCCGCAATATGATTGTCGATAGCTATTGCATTAACAACTTCATAATGTCTTTTTGTATGTTCCGATAATCTTTCTTCATTGTCCTGCATTTTAGTAGGAAACATATGGCCGTTATATTCGGTAATCATATAAGGAACATTTTTATTTAATTTAGTTATAAATTTCTGCGCTTTAATCGGCGTCTCTTTTCCGTCATAATTAAAATCATTAACGGTAAAAACATCTTCAAGAAACTCGCTTCCAATTACATATCTAACTCCTCCCGTAGGTCTTGTTTTATCTAATTTATGAGCGACTCTATTTGTTTCTTTATAAAAACTATGATTATCTTGACTCTCGTTAATTCTCACGCCCCACATAATTATTGAAGTATGATGAAAATCTCTTTCAATCATATCTTTAACATTTTCTATAGAAATTTTTTGCCAATTTTTATCTCCTATATGCTGCCATCCAGGAATTTCTTCAAAAACTAATAAACCTATTTCATCGCATCTGTCTAAAAAATGTTTTGAAGGCGGATAATGTGAAGAGCGAACTATATTTAATCCTAAATCAAATTTTAGAATATCGGCATCTCTTTTTTGAATTCTTTCAGGCATAGCGTATCCGACATAAGGAAAACTTTGATGTCTGTTTAATCCTCTTAATTTAATTCTTTTATCGTTTAAGAAAAATCCATTTTCTGTTATTTTAATATCTCTAAATCCTATATTTAAAGAAACAGAATCTTTATTTTCTAAACTTATATCGAGTCTATAAAGTCTAGGATTATCAATATCCCATAATTCTATTCTGTCGGATTCTATATCCCAATCGATATTTATGTCGGCAAATAATTCGTCTTTTAATTGAATCTCTTTTTTTATTTCGCATATTTTATATTCTCTATTATACAAATTAAAATATAAAGTTTCTTTTGAAGTTTGTTTTTTTGAATTTCTTATTCTGATTTTTCCAGTTACATTTTGATTTGATAAAGCCGTGAGCATTGTTTTTTCTATCGAAATATTATCCGCTATTATTATTTGAACTTCTCTATATATTCCGCCATAGCATAAATAATCTATTTCATTTCCAAAAGGCGGTATATCTTCTCTCTCTCTGCTGTCTAATTTTACGGCTATAATATTTTCTCCGTCTTTTAATGTATCCGTAATATCATGTACAAAAGGCAAATATCCTCCTTTATGTTCACCGAAACTTTTTCCGTTTATAAATAATTCCGCAGCAGCCATAGCTCCTTCAAAATTTATAAGTATTCTTTTATCTTTTAATTTCGCTTTGTCGTAATTAAAAATATTTTGATAGCCCGAAATAAGCCAAGTGTCAGATTCGTCAAAATAATGCAAAGGAATTTCATGAACCGTATGAGGCAAATTTACTTCTTCTCCTTTAAGAAGTTCGCTTTTTATGTTATCGTTCCATTCTTTAGAAAATTTCCAATTCGTATTAAAATTTATTATTTTTCGCATAATATTATCTCCAATTAGGTTTTTATCAGTTAATTTTACTACTAAAATATAAAAAATCAATAAATTTATAAAATAGCTATTGATTTTATATCGTTAATATATTAAAATTATTATATGGAAAATTTAGAAACCGTAAAAATGAAAAACAAAGTTTTAATTATAGACGATGAAGAAGATATTTTAAGCTCCTGTAAAAATGTTTTGGAAGACGAAGATTACGATGTAGATATTGCAAAAGATTATGACGAAGCTTTAAAAATATTTGAATCAAAAAAAATTGATTTAGTATTTTTAGATGTTTGGCTTCCGAATACTGACGGTTTAGATATACTTTCAAATATAAAAGAAAAATATCCAAAAACTACTGTGATTATGATGAGCGGACATGCGGGAGTTGAGACTGCAGTGAGAGCGACAAAATTAGGCGCTTACGACTTTTTAGAAAAACCTATAAGCATTTCAAAATTGCTTTCAAGTTGCGAAGAAGTTTTAAACAAAAAAGAAAATAATAAAAACGAAGAAAATTTAAATTATTTGAACGAACATGAAAATCATAATAAATCAAAATTAAAATATAGAATTCCTCAAAGGACGATAGCGAAAAGCGTTGTCGTTAGCGGATTTGCATTAATGGAAGGACGAAAAACCGCATTGACTTTAGTTCCTGCAGAAGTTAATACGGGAATAGTTTTTATAGATATCAATACAAATACTCATATAAAACTTTCGCATGAAAATATTTTATCAAAAGACAAATCTGGCGCTGTTAATTCTACGGCTTTAATAAACGGAAATAGATATATAAAAACAACCGAGCATTTTTTAGCCGCGTTGCATATGATGGGAATAACGAATTTAATAGTAAAATGCGATGGCGAAGTTCCAAATGTTGACGGCTCGGCTTTAGTATTTTGCGATGCATTAAAAGAAGCGGGTTTTATCGAACAGGAAGATTATATCGAGCCGATAGTTATAGACAGAGAATTGGTTTACGGAAAAGTTGACGATAACGAAACTTATATAATACTTTCACCTTATGACGGACTTGAAGTTAATTTGCGTATAGATTTTGCGGGAAGCATAGGAGTTCAGCAATACGATTATAAATTTGAATCTTTCGAGCAATTTTCCGAAGATATAGGAAAGGCGAGAAGTTTTAACACTTTGGATAATATAGATTACGCTCAAAAAATGGGAATGGCTGGAAGCGGAATGATTGGAAGCCATATAATATTATGCGAAGGAAAGGTAATAAATACGAAGCTACATTTCGATAATGAATTTGTAAGACATAAAATTTTAGATATAATAGGAGATTTATATATATTGGCGAGACCGATAAAAGCTAAAATAATAGCGAATAAATCGTCTCATTCTTTTAATCATTCGGTTGTGCATGATATTGCCAATAAATATTTGTGAGAGTTAATAATATGTCGTCTAAAAAAATTAAAAATATAAACCATCGTATTGCCGAAAGCGATAATATAACTATATATCTTGAAGACGCTAAAAGAGAAAGGCTTTTAACTCGCGAAGAAGAAGAAGAATTAACGAGAAAAGTAAAAGAAGGCGATATGGAAGCGAGAGCCACTTTAATAAAAAGCAATTTAAGATTTGTAATAACTATTGCAAAACAATATAGAAGCAGCGGACTTTTATTAGAAGATTTAATAGAAGAAGGCAATTTAGGTTTAATAATGGCAGCCGACAGATTTGAACCCGATAAAGGTTATCATTTTATTTCTTACGCGGTTTATTGGATTAGACAAAGCATATTGACAGCGATAAATGAAAAATCAAGATTGATAAGATTGCCTTTAAATAAAGCTACAGATTTGGTTGATTTGGAAAGAGTTATTCATCAAAGTTATTATAAAACGGGAGATATTCCCGATGTTAATCAATTATCCGAAATATTAAAGAGAGACCCTAAAGACCTTATGAGCGTAATGGCTGCCAATAGCGATTATGTTTCTTTAGAGAAAGAATTTAATTTTGACGGAATAAAAGAAAAACTTGCAAACATTATAGAAGACGACAGAGAAGTCGGAGTAGAAGAAAACCTTACAAATAAAGAGTTAGTCGAAGAGTTAAAAATCGCTATGGAAGATTTAAACGATACGGAAAGACAAATAATAAAAGCGAGATACGGAATTGGCGAAGAGAAAAAAACTCTTAAAGAAGTAAGCAAATCGCATTCTTGCACAAAAGAGAGAATTAGACAAATAGAGAAAAAAGCTTTAAGAAAAATGTATTCAAAAAGATACAACTCTTTAAAAGATTTCTTAAATTAAATGTTATATATACATATTCCTTTTTGCGTTTATAAATGCGCTTATTGTAATTTTTATTCGGTTGTTAATATGAACTCTCCCGATTCGTATAAAAAATATTTGGACGCTTTAATAAAAGAGTTTGAAATTAGAATAAAAGATTATAAAAAAAATATTGAAACTATTTATATCGGAGGCGGAACTCCTTCTATAATCGGCGCAAAAATGTTAGAATATTTTTTTGAAAAATTATTTGAAGTTATAAATAAAAATAATAATGGAGAAATAAAAGAAATAACTATAGAATTTAATATTAACGATATAAATAAAGATTCTTTAAAAGTTATATCGCAAATAAAAAATATAAGATTGTCGATTGGAATTCAAACTTTCAATGAAGAGAGTTTAAAAATAATTAACAGAAAAACCGACAAAAACGATATTATCGAAGCTTTGAAATTAATAAATAAATCAAACATTGAAAATATTTCGGTTGATTTTATATGCGGACTTCCATTAAACTATAAAGAGCAATCTAAAAAAGATATTTTGCAAGCTTTTGATTTGCTTCCTAAAATAAAACATATTTCTTTATATTATTTAGAGCTTAACGATTCTCTTAAAAATAAATGGCGAGATTTTTTGCCTGCAGAAGAAGATTGCGTTTATTATTATAATTTGGCTAAAGAAACTATAGAGAGCTTTGGACTTATAAGATACGAGATTTCAAATTATGCTTTTTCTAATTACGAGTCGATTCATAATAGCGGTTATTGGGATTTGAAAGATTATTTGGGAATCGGAGCGGGAGCTTTCGGTTGTTATAAAAATAATAGATACGAAAATACAAAAAATATTAAAGATTATTTGAAAGTTTTGTCTCAAAATAAATTGCCCGTAAAAAATATAGAATATTTGGATAGCGATACAAGAAAAAAAGAATTTATATTTTTATCTTTAAGAACCGTAAAAGGAATAAATTTTTTAAACTATAAAAAACTTTTTAGAGAAGATTTTATAGATAAACACTCTGAAATAATAAATAAACATACAAAATATTTTATTATCTCAAAAGAATATTTATCTATAAAAAAAATCTATTTTGATTATGCGGATGAAATTAGTCTATTGTTTTTGTAGAGATTTATTAAGACTCTCTTGAAATTCTTCGTTATTAATAAGATATTTATCGACTATTGTCGACAAAGCGCTGTTTGGTTTTTTTAATTCTTTAGCTCCTCTTGTAATTGAACATAAACTTGCATTTAATATTTTTGCGATTTCGTATTGAGGTATTTTCTTTTTAAGCAATGTAACTATTTTAAGCCTTTGCCAAATCATATCTCTTTCGTCTTTTGTAAAAAGTTCCATTAATAATTCTTTAAGAAATTCATCGTTTGTTTCCATTGCTAAAATATACGCTAGTAATTCCATTTTTATTCTCCTTGTTTTTTAATTAATTTATTACTATATATAATATTGTTATATATTTAAGTATAGAATAAAAAATAATTATTTCAAGCGTTATTTTTATATTCTATAATTTATTTTTTAATATTTATTCTTTTTCTATTTTATCGAATCCCGTAAAACTTCTTAAAGCTTCGGGAATTATTACGCTTCCATCTTCCTGCTGATAATTTTCAAGAATTGCAATCCAAGTTCTTCCAACGGCTATTCCGCTTCCGTTTAAAGTGTGAACTAATTCTGTTTTGCCTGCTCTCTTTACTCTCATTTGCATTCGGCGAGATTGATAATCCCAACAGTTGCTTACGCTTGAAATTTCTCTATATGTGTTTTGTGAAGGAAGCCATACTTCTAAATCAAAAGTTTTATAAGCAGCGTTTCCAATATCGCCCGAAGATAAAATCACGACTCTATAAGGAAGTTCTAAAGCTTGCAAAATACTTTCAGCGTCTTTAAGCATTTTTTCATGTTCCATTTTTGAAGTATCGGGAGCGCATATTTTTACAAGTTCGACTTTATCAAATTGATGCTGTCTTATTAATCCTCGCATATCTCTTCCGTAAGAGCCAGCCTCCGAACGAAAACAAGGAGTATAGGCTGTGGCATAAATTGGAAGCATATTCTCTGGTATAATCTCTTCTCTGTATATATTAGTTAAAGGAACTTCAGCCGTAGGTATTAAATATAAAGCTGGATTATCAGTAGTCTTAAATAAATCTTCTTCAAACTTTGGCAAATTTCCCGTTCCCGTCATAGCTTTTGAATTAACGAGAATCGGCGGAATATATTCCGTGTAGCCATGTTCTGTTGTGTGTTTTTTGAGCATAAAATTAATTAAAGCTCTTTCAAGAGCGGCGCCTTTTCCTTTCATTAAAGAGAAACGAGTTCTTGACATTCTAACCGCTCTTTCAATATCGAGTATATTAAGTCCGACTGCAATATCTACATGGTCTTTAACTTCAAAATCAAATTTTTTCGGTTCTCCCCATCTTATAATTTCTTTATTGCTATTTTCATCGTCTCCTTCAGGCACTTCATCGGAAAGCATATTTGGTAAATAAAGAATTTCATTATTAACTTGCTCTTCAAGTTCGGATAATTTTTCTTCTTTTTTGTTTAAGGATTCTATAAATAATTTCATTTCTTCTTTAATTTTTTCCGCTTCTTCTTTTTTTCCCGCTTTCATGCATTCGCCGACTTTTTTTGAAGATTCGTTTTTTTTCGCTCTGTCGTTTTCAACTTCTTTTAATAATTTTAATCTTTCGCTTTCTAAAGATTTTAATTTGTCTAAAGAAACTTTGCTTCTTCTCTTTCTTAAATTCTCTTCTACTAATTCTATATTTTCTCTTATTAATTTAACATCTATCATAAAAAATCCTTAAATATAATTTTATACAATTTAATAAATTATACTATTATTTTAAAAAATGTATATAATGTTTATTTTTAATTATCATAAGTAGAACGAATAAAAATAAATTCTATAATCCTAAATTCCGATATTTATATTATGTTTAAGTTAAATATTGTATTAAGAGGAAGAGTGCAAGGCGTAGGTTTCAGATATTACGCTAAAAAATGCGCAGACGAAATGAAAATCGCGGGAAAAGTTTGGAATAATTATGACGGTTCGGTTGAAATAATAGGATATTTGGAAAGCAAAAAAGATATAGAAGAGTTTGTTGAAAAAATGAAAAAAGGTCCCGAAATGTCGAGCGTAAAAGAATCAAATGTTATTATAATTCCTTCAGACCCGCCGATTGAAGAAGTTTTTGAAATAGACAATTAAAACGGTATGATAGAAACGAATAATATTTTTAAAATTTTTTTAGGATTATCTATATCTTATTCTTTATTTGGAGCAAATTATATAAATTATAAAGTAGAAAACGGAGATAGTTTATACGGAATTGCATTTTCGCATGGAATGTCGGCAAGCGAATTTTTAAAATTGAACAACATAGAAGACGCCGATAAATATAATCTTAAAATAGGCGAGACTCTTAAAGTTAAAGAAAAAGAATATAATTTAGTTTTTGATTCGGTAAATAAATCTTACGCTTTTGATGTCGATAAATCGAAATCTTACAAAAATTATAAAGTAAAAAGCGGGGATACGATTTTAGGAATTGCATTTTCTCATGGAATGTCGGCAAGCGAATTCTGCGCTATAAATAATATAAAAGATTTTAATAAATATAATCTTAAAGTAGGCGAAACATTAAAAGTGGCAAATAATAATATTGAAAAAGTTTCGTTTGAAGAAAATAAAAAAAATTCTATAGAAAAAAATTCGGATAATTCGTTTGATAGAAATTCAATAGAAAATATAAAAAAAGAAATTAACAATCAAAAAACTGAAGATAATTTTGAATTATACACAGTTAGAAGCGGAGATACGCTTTTTGGAATCGCTTTCGACAACGATGTCCCCGTTAGCGATTTTTTAAGAATAAATAATATAGAAGAGCCTTTAAAATATAAATTGAAAATTGGAGAGAAATTAAAAATATATGCAAAAAAAAATAAAAATAATACGATAGACGATAAAAAAATAATTTCTGTTTATAAAGTTAAAAAAGGCGATACGCTTTTAGCAATAGCTGCAAATAATTCAATGTCTTTAAATCAATTATTAGAATTAAACGGCTTGAATAGAAATTATTTATTAAAAATAGGCGATAACATAAAAATTTACAATAAAGTTAATTTGAATTTAAATAATAATCAAAATCAACTATCAAACGAAGTAAAAAGAGAATATAGAAAAATTGAAGATTATAAAATTAAAAAAGGCGATACTTTAAGCGAAATAGCGGTTGCTAAAGGAATGGATTTAGTAGAAATATATTCTTTAAACGGATTAAATGAAAAATCAATAATTAAAGTTGATGAAATAATAAAAGTTTATGCGGAAAGAGAGAAAAAAACTACTTTGGTTAATTCTTCTTATTCTGTTAAAAAAGGAGATACTTTATATTCTATTGCAAGAAATCATAAAATGGCTTTGGCGGATTTATTAAAATTAAACGATATAAAAGATTTGAATAATTATACTTTGCAAGCTGGAGCTTCTTTAAAAGTTCAAATATTAAAAACTATTTACACAGACTTTGACGATTTGCCCGAAAGTTCTTTTATTTTTCCATATAGAGGAAGCATAGTTTCAAAATACGGAACGGATGAAAATAATTTAGCAAATAGAGGAATAATTATATCGGGAAAAGCTGGAGATAAAATAGTCGCTTCCGATTACGGAATAGTTGAATATTCTGACAATATAAGAGGTTTTGGAAAAGTAATTATTATAAAACATAAAAACGGTTATAATACGGCATACGCTTATTTGTCGGATATAAAAGTTAAAGCTGGAGATATTGTTAATAAAGGAGATTATATAGGAAATATAGGAGATTCTGAAATTATTGGAAATAAAAGTCGATTATATTTTAAAATCTCTTATTTAGGAATGTCTATAGACCCTTTAAGATTGCTTCCGAAAGGTTAATAAATTATTATTTTTAATGCAAATATTTATATAAATAAAAACCAAAAAACATGACTAATCGCTTCGTATAAAATAATCTTTTAATTATTTAAATTTTTTTAAAATATTATATACTTTAATTATAATTAATTTAAATTTTTAATATATAAATTTTAAGAGGGAATAATATAAAATGAATATAAATATTGAAGAAATAACCAATAAATTTGAAGAATTAAATTTAAATGAAGTCAACGATATTAAAGATTATTTAATATCTCATAATATTCCGTTATTTAGATTGGATAGAGAAAAAGGCATAGTAGAATTTAATACCGAACAGTTGAGTCTTATATTAGATAATCCTAAATACGCTAATATTAAATTATATATTCCTAAAAATTTTAAAGTTTTTGTTCAAGAGTTTAAAACCATAAAAGAAAATGCAAAAGCAAATTTATTAAATTCAAATTATAAGTTTAAGACGCCTAAAGAATGCGAAGAAGAACTTGACAAGAGAATAAAAGAAATCGGCAAAATGACTTATAAGGATAAGCTCAGCATTATAGAAACCTACGATAAAGAACTTAAAGAAGTTAAAGTAGATGAAAAACATGTTATAAATAAAAATACCGCTCAAAGAATAGTAAACGCGGGAAACGATGTCGGACTTATAGCTAAAGTTACAATGTTTGAAAGCATGAAGAAAATTAAAGATAATGAAATATCTCAAGACCAAGCGAAAATTGAAAATCAGGAAATTACGGAAACTACAAGCTCTTTAGTTACTACAATAGTTAATATGCTTTCTTATAATACGGAAACTCAAAAAGTTTTTACAGAGTTAAGAAATTATTCGGATGGCGGAGTAATGGCGCATTCAAATAGAGTTTTTATTTCTTATGTTAATTTTTTAACTTTCTATAATAATTTAGTTAATAGAAGACAGCTTGTGCATAAAATAAGAACGACATATCAAAAGATTTATAAAAAACATTATGATAAAATGGTAGAAAACCTTGATGGCAAATATAGATTATACGATAATTTAGAAACGGTTGAAGATGCTATAGACCAAGGAATTAAAAGCGTTGAAGAAAAAGAAATGTATTCGTATTCCGTTGGAGCTTTGCTTCATGATGTCGGCAAAGTTAAAGATTTGGATTATTTTGAAAGCGGAGAAGGAAGAGATTACGAGAGAATAAAAAAACATTTATTTAACAGTTATAAACTTGTAAGTCAAACTTCAGAATATCCTTTAGAAGTTATATTAACAGTCGCATTGCATCATGAATATTACGGTTTGGGATACGGACCTTATGAGAAATTGCATAAATTAAAAGTTGAAAAATATGCAAGCTTTCAAATACCGAGAATAATGTCTTATGACGCTAAAGCTATAGACGAATGCGAGGCTTTCGCTTATTTTCCCGCTAAAATGCTTGAAATTATAGATGTGTATGACGCTTTAATGGATCCAGCAAGAAAATATAGAGGCGGAAAAACTTTCACGCCCGAAGAATCGCTTAATATAATGAGAGAAGAGTTTATTGAAAAGCATTTAAAATTAGACCCGATTTTATACGATGTTTTTGTTGAGTTTTTAAGCAATTCAATAGAAAAAGATTTAATGTCGTCAAAATTGAATTAATTTTATAGAATTAAACTTTAAGTTTTTGTTTTTTTGATAAAAGCCTTATTAAATATTTAAGTTCGTATTTTGAATAAAAATCTTTCGTCATAATTATTCCTCTTTTATTAAAGAAAGAAAAATAATTATATTTTTCAAGCGTGTTTATAAGAGAGAAAAAACGCTCTTTATCCAATTTGAAAATATTTGAAACTTCTTCCGCAGAATAAAGTTTATCTTCAAAAAAATATTTTCTTAAAAATCGATTTGATTTTTTTATTATAATTATTTTGTCAATAATAAATTTTAATAATAAAACTAAAATAAATAATAATATAAAAAATTTAATCATTAAGTTTAAGATTTCGATTGATTAAATAAAATTAGATTCATAAATATATCGCCGAATTCGGTTTTATAATTTATCGAAAGAATTTTATCGTTTTCTTTTTCAAGCATAGCTATCTGCTCGCTCATAAGAATAGCTGGAGGAGTCATATCCAAATCAATATGTTTTGTGTATAAATCATTTATAGCGCTTCCCGCAACCATATTTACAAATTCTTTTATCGTTGAAACAAATATATCGTCTATAATCGTAATTGACTCGGAATTGAGAGCGGATGCTAATTTGAAAGCGGTTGATTTGCTCATATTAAACATTAACCTTCCGCTTAAATCTCCCGTAATTCCTATAAAAACTATAACTCCGCCGACATGATTAGCGTTTCTATAGATTCTCACATCGCCTTTAAGCACTTTTGAATTAAAATAACTTTTCAATATTATTACAGTGCCTTTACTGAAAGCGTTTACAACATCTAAATCAAACATATTAATACCCACTTTTTTAATTATTAGTTCGTTAAAATATTTATATAAATTATCGGAAATTAACAACGATATATTGATATTATATTAATAATAAAAAAATTTATCAATATAAAATTAATTTTTATTTGTATAGTTTTTGCAAGTGAAAGTTTTTTTATAATTTTTTACTTCTGCCAATTTTTTAATTTTTCAAATAAACGCTTGACATATTTTTTTAATATTGTATAATATTTATATGATTTTGGTAGTTTATAATATCTTGTTGACGCTCGTCAATCGTCAATCGTCAATCGTCAATCGTCAATTAATTTTTATTGCAAATTTTTATCGTCTATATTTATAAATTATTTTAAGTATGGTTTTTTACTTATTCAATTTTATCTTAAATAATTCTATAAACGAGTATTAAATATGTTAGCAAACAATAAAATATTTCGTTTATTATTAATACTTATATGCGTATTTGCAATATCTGTTAGAATTTATTGGGCTTCTCAACAAAATGAATTAGACCAAGACGAATATTATACGATTTTGGCTGCAAACAATAGAACCGAAATCTTAGGAAATAATTTTAAAGACTTTATTAGCGATTTTTCAAATATTAGCGGAAAGGAATTATATAAAATCATTTTCTTTGGAGACAAAAGCGTTAAAGATTATTTGGACGATATAGTAGCCTTGTATAAAAATAGCAAAGACCCTTATATTTCAAATTTATATTATTCGTTATTTAGGCTTTCGTTTATCGGAAGAGAGGTTATAGACAAAAAGAATATAATTATTACGGGAACAGCTTTAAATTGTTTACTATTTATAATTTCTTTTGTTTTTATATACAAACTTTTAAAATATGTTTTTGAAGACAACAGAGAAATAATACTCGGAAGTATTTTTTGTATATCTCTTATGCCTTCATCAATAACTTTTGCAATGTTTTTAAGAGCGTATCAAATACAAGAAACTTTTTTTATTATTATAACTTATATAGTTTTATCGACAATTTCTGAAAATAAATACTCTATTAAAAATTTTATTTTAACTACTATAATAGCGGGCATTTGTTATATAACTCAATTTTCTTCATTACTATTTGTATTGATACTTTCCACTATTTTATTCTATAATTTTTTAATTTCAAATAAAGAAAAATTTCATTTGAATAATTTATTAAATTTCAGTATTTCAAATAAAATAAAAAATATTTTAATAAAAGTATGGTTTGCTTTAATAATAATATTTGTCGTTTCAATATCTATTTTATTTATTTTAGGAATTCAATATAGAAAATCCGACTTAAATATAATAAATGAAAATAATTTTGGCGATTATAAACATATTTATGCAAGAATTAATTTTAAAAATCAATTATTTAGAGCCAACGATTTATATCAAATAAAAAATGTAAATATTAACGGGGATAAAGTATTAGATTATAATTTTCATTCTTTAGGATATGTCAATTTAAAAGTAAAAAATGACGCTCCAAATAATTTTTCAGTTTCTTATAATTTAAAAATAAATAATAAAATATACGAATTGCCAATAATATTATGCATATTAATATTTTTAATTTTATTTTATAAAATAGGTTCAAATAATTTAGAAATAAAAAACTATAAAATTATACTTTATTACGCGGGAATATTTTTATTAGCTTTATTTATATCTCAATTATTATGCTCAAATTTCTTTAATTCAATGTTTAACGCCAATTCAAGAGCTGGACGAAGTCTAAATTATAATTCGGATGTTATAGGATATATAAATAGAATATCTTTTAACGGTTTATTTATATTTTTTATAATATTATCTTTATTATATTTATATTTTAAAAGAAACGATTTGAATATTATAATAGATAAAAAGAAATTCAATATTTTGCTTTTTGTACCTATTTTAGGAAGCTTTTTCGCTTTTTTTGGAAATATGCTTGCTCCTTTTCGTTATGCAAGATATTCCGCCGTTTCGTATATTCTAATATTTTTATTTGTTCCGTTGTTTTTATCAATAATTGAAAATAAAAAAATTAGAATATTTATTTTAGCTATTTTATGCATAATTTATTTATATAATATAACCAATCCAAAAAGATTTGACTTTTTTGAAGTTAATAATACTGAAAAATATTTTGACGAAAATCTAAATGTTTATTTATATAAAGAAATATTTTACGCTTATAATCTTTATTATTTGAATCAAAATTTAAACTATACTATTATAGATAATCAAAATAGTTTTGAAAATAAATTAGAAATCGATAATTACGATAAATTTTATTTAATCTATCCTTTTTATTCTGACGAATACTCCAATTATAAAGAAGAAATAAATAGCATATTGTCGAATAAATATAATATTCTCGATATTAACGAAATGAACAGAAATATTATTCTAAAAATAGAAAAGATTAAATAAACTATTTTATAACAAAATTAAACCTTGATAAAACTTTATTTTATTGTTATATTTTATTAACAGATTATTTTTAAT
>OIYR01000267.1_pt1 | contig 30552 bp, 46 predicted proteins | sample 1588221 | NCBI WGS metagenome assembly OIYR01 (sample SAMN03283292) | human gut metagenome | biome: human-associated habitat; material: feces | host: Homo sapiens | place: Peru | collected 2012
TGGAAAATGTAATCTGCACTGCCGGAGAATTCGGAGCTACACATGTGAGTACTTTTGCAGGAGCGTGGGAAGGAAAGCCGGTAGAATCCGCATATGAAGAGTTTGGCAAGGTATTCCGGGAACTGGCTGATCTTGCAGAAGAAAAGGGAGTGAAGCTGGGAATTGAGAATTGCCTTATGGATGGAACATGGGAACATGCGACATGTAATATCGGTTTTAACCCTAAAGCGTGGGAAGTGATGTTTGAGGAAGTAAAGAATGATAACTTCGGACTGGAATGGGAGCCGACACATCAGATGGTACAGCTTATCGATCCGGTAACAGAGCTGAGAAAATGGTGCAAAAAAATAGTACATATACATGGAAAAGATGCAACAATAGACTGGGATGCTGTAAGACATAGTGGCATATCAGGCGCAGTCCCATTTGTATGGCATCGTATGCCGGGCTTTGGTGACACGAACTGGAGAGATATCATTTCTATTTTAAGAAGTAACGGATATGAGGACGATATCTGCATTGAGGGATACCATGATCCTGTATATTCCGGAGAACTGGAGATGACCGGACAGCTTCATGCACTGAATTATCTGAAATGGTGCAGGGGTGGAGATTTTACACCAACTCAATGGGCAAAATAGATACAGGAGGATTTTTCTATGAAACTTGGGTTTATTACATCAATCCTTGACGGATGGACTTATGAACAAATGATGGATTTTGCTTCAGAGCAGGGATTTGAATGTGTGGAAGTGGCATGCTGGCCAGAAGAAAAAGCAGAAAGAAGATAAGCGCACTGCTATCAAGGAATATTGGAATTCGTGTAATGTTCCTGAGCAGTTGAGTTTTGAAAAGATATTTGATGATAAATGGCTTAACGCATCAACTTCCATGAAATCAATTCAGGATGCTATCAATGAAGCTATTGACAAGTTTGATAATGATATGAATGTACTTGCGGATTTGCCTGAATATGCCTTTGAAGCACAGCAGACATATATTTCTACTCTTGACGTTGGAAAGGCTTTAAATGAAGCTCACAGGCTTGCAGATATGGCAAAGAAGAAAGCTGAAATGGAAGCGGAACAGGCAAAGCGTAAGGCAGAGGAAGAGGCAAGAAAGGCTGCTGAACAGGTGGCAGTTGCAAATAATACGACTACAGAAGAATTTATTCCACCGGTTATTGACAGGGAAATGGATGCAAAAGCATTTAAAAAATCTACACCTGAAAAACAGTGGATAGCATTCCAGGCATATCTTACAACAGAAGATGCCCTTGCATTAAAGGATTTCTTTAATAGCAGAAATATAGAGTTTAAGGCAGTTTAGGAAAGGATAGGTAAATAAAATGATTATTGCAAATGGTAATGTGGTTGAATTTAAAGGTAATATTCCAAATCTTGCTTCGGAGATAACAGGTATATTAAAAGGATTTCATGATATGGCTGCAAATCATGTAAATGAACAGTTTGCAAATGACCTGATAGACAAGTGTGTTGAGATTTCGAGAATGGACAAAGAGACTTTGGAAGAGAAATCTGATAAGGTTCGTGCCAAGAACATAGAAAGGATGAATAACATTAATGACTTTTTAGATTTTCTTAGCAATTCAATTCATGAGGCTATGAAAGCAACGAAGGGAGAGATATAAGATGGCGGTTAATAACAGTTTGGTAGCAAGACAGAATCAGAAGCTGGGACTTACAGCATATCTTACGCAGGATGCTGTTAAGAATCAGATTAATAGTGTAATTGGTGGCAGGGATGGACAGAAGTTTATCGCTTCAATTGTATCAGCAGTTAATACTAATCCAGCACTTTCAGAGTGTACTAATCAGAGTATTTTATCAGCTGCACTTCTTGGAGAGTCATTGAAGCTTTCTCCTTCGCCACAGTTAGGACATTATTACATGGTGCCGTTTAATGACAAGGAAAAGGGCAAGGTTGCACAGTTCCAGTTAGGATATAAGGGATATATCCAGCTCGCAATCAGAAGTGGACAGTATAAGAAAATTAATGTTCTGGCTATTAAAAAGGGTGAGTTACAGTACTTCGACCCATTGAATGAAGATATACAGGTTCAGCTTATGGTTGATGACTGGGATGCCAGAGAACAGGCAGAGACAATTGGTTATTATGCAATGTTTGAGCTTACTAATGGATTCAGGAAAGCTCTTTATTGGAGCAGGAAGCAGATGGAATCACATGCCTTGAAGTACTCACAGGGTTATAAGAGAGATAAGGACAAGGGTACTGCATGGACTTTCTGGAGTAAGGACTTTGATGGTATGGCATATAAAACAATGCTGAGACAGTTAATAAGCAAGTGGGGAATTATGAGTATTGAGCTTCAGAATGCATTTGATGCGGATATGGCTGTTATCAATGAGGATGGCTCTAAGAGTTATGTTGAGAATGATGATTCTATCATTGATATGGAACAGCCACAGGAAACGCCACAGCATGATCAGATGCAGGATAATGCTACACCTGATTCTACAACACCGGTACCACAGAATGTAAATAATGATGCACAGATGGCATTGTTCAGCTAATAAAGGAAAGGATATTTGATTATGGAAACGATTGCATTACAGGAGCTTGTTGGTGGAGCTTTGCAGGAGAAGTTTGGAAAGGCATTTAACAGGGTTGTTGATAACTTACAGGATGTTAATACATCTTTTAAGGTTAAAAGAAAGATAACTATTACTTTAGATTTTGTTCAGAATGAGAACAGGGATGATGTTAAGGTTGATATTTCAGTTGTTGAGAAATTAGCACCACAGTCACCAATGGAAACAGCATTTTCTATCGGAAGGGATTTAAAGACTGGTGAAGTATATGCTGCTGAATATGGCAAGCAGATTAAGGGACAGATGTCTTTTTCAGATTTAAACACTGCAGCAAGTCCTGTTGATAATGTTGATACATCAAGAAAAATCATAGTAGATCAGTCAACAGGCGAAGTGTTAAGCGATACTATTGATGATTCAGTTGTAGATTTTAGAAAAGCAAATGTTATGTAAGAAAGGTAAAAGGTAAATTTATATGATTAAAGAAGCATTACAGTACATAGTTGGATTAAGTGAAGCAAGAATTCATAATGTAACACTTCCTGATGGAACAATTCAGACATATTCTGACAAATCATTGAATCTGTTAAAGAAGGATATTCCAAAGGCTGATTATATTACAATGAATACCCTTACAAGCCTTATAGATTACATCAAGGGTGGTATTGACACAATGGCAGATAAGATGATTATTGAGGTTGAAAGTCCTACAGAAGTAACTCTTTATAGTCCACTTGATGATAACAGAAAGCGTGAATATCTTGTTAACGTGAAAGCATTATTGCCTAATTTTGATTTCGGTACTTTTATGAACCAGGAGAAGTTCTGTATTAATTTACAGTCGAAGTTCTTGGATGAAAGGGATAGAGCTTTAATTCTTAAATTTGCAGGTACAGTTGAAGCAGGAACTGTTGCTGAGTATGGTGATGATGGCATTACACAGAAAGCCACAATTAAGACCGGCATAGCATCAAAGAGTGATGCTGTGGTTCCTAATCCAGTTAGGCTTACACCTTATAGAACATTCTTAGAAGTTGACCAGCCAGCATCAAATTTTGTATTTAGAATAAAGCAGGATAAATATGAGGGCGTTGCATGTGCTTTATTTGAAGCTGATGGTGGTGCTTGGAAGATTGAAGCCAAGAATAACATAAAAGAGTATTTGCAGAGAGAACTTGCTGAATATACACAGTTTGTTGTTATTTCTTAATAAAAACAGGCACTTCAAGAAGGAGATTATATATTACAAATTCAGCCTTCTTTTAACATTTGTATTGCAGGGGATAGGGAATTCACAGCCTGTCCCTTGCAGAAAGGAGATGCATGGAGGATATAGTTTTTACAATAGGAATTCCACCAAGAACAAAGAAGAATAGCCAGCAGATTATTATGATAGGCGACAGACCGAGGATCATACCAAGTAAGTTGTATAAGCAGTATGAAAAGGATTGTGCTGTATTTATGCCACAGACTGAAACCATAGATAAACCTGTGAATGTTCAGGCTGTATATTATATGCCTACGAGAAGAAAAGTTGACCTCTGTAATCTGCATGAGGCTTTATGTGATGTGCTTGTGCATTATGGAGTTGTTGCAGATGATAATTCCAAGATTATAGCAACAATGGATGGCAGCAGGGTTGAATATGATAAGGAAAATCCAAGGACGGAAGTTGTTATTAGTTATGTGATTGAGAGGGTTAAGGTATGAAATTAGGAGAGTTAGAAACTATACAGGATATAGTTAAAGATATATTGGAGAATGAGCCACAATCAAGAGAATCGGATAATATACTGTGTTACTTTGTATATAAGAAGATTGGTAAAGAAAAGGGTGTTGACATAGATAAAATGACATTACCTACATTCTTATTTAATATGAGCAGATATAAGCTGCCAACTATAGAGTCTATCGGAAGAACTAGAAGGAAGATTGTTGAACAGCATCCAGAACTTTCAAGCAGTAAGAAAATTAAGGATGCAAGAAGAACTAATGAAGATACATTCAGGAGATATGCAGCAATAGGAAGTAAGGGGTGATGGCTTATGACTGATTGGACAAAGGTTGATGATGCACTTCCAGAATTATATAAGGATTGCTGGGTTACATATGAGTTTGATAGTGGTTCAAGGGCAGTAGCGGAGAGTTATCTTGATAAGGATGGTAAATGGGCTTTCCTTAGAAGAAAATGCCATATAAAGGGCGGTATAGCACACAGAAAGGTTGTTGCATGGATGTACAAGGTTAAGCCTGAACCATATGAGGAAAAAGAGATATGTGAGGATGAATGCAATGGCTGATGTTAAGTGGATTAAGATTGCGGTAGACATCTTTGATGATGAAAAAATGATTTTAATAAGTGATTTGCCGAAGGGCGATTCAATCATGATCGTGTGGATAAAACTCTTATGTTTAGCTGGAAAGATGAATAACAATGGTGTATTCGCATTGAGTAATGGACTTGCTTATACAGATAAGATGCTTGCGGCAGTTTTAAAATGCAAGATATCTACTGTAAAAACAGCATTACAGGCTTTTGAGCAATTTGGCATGATTGAGGTCATAGATGGGGTTATCACAATTCCTAACTGGAATAAACATCAATCTCTGGATTCTTATGAAAAGAAGAAAGAGAGGGACAAGATGTATCAGCGTGGCAGACGAGAAGAACAGAAAGAAAAAATCGCAGATGTCAGACGATTGTCAGACGATTATATGACGACACAGTCGTCAATGTCAGACGACTGTCAGACGACACAATCGTCTTATGTCGCTGTTTCAGAAGAGAATAAGAAAGAGAATAAGATAAAGAATAGTGTGTGTGTTAATAATAATATTAATAATGCGCCTGGTTCTTTGCACCCTTCTGGTGGCAGCACACACACAGATATTGATATACCATCAAATGGCTTAAATACTGGCATTACTCCAATGACTGATGCGGAATATCATGAGCTTATACGCATTTATGGCAAGGATTTTGTTGACGAAAAAATCGAAAGAGCGAAGCAATATAAAAATGCTTTTAATTTCAAAACGATTAAAAAATGGTGTGAAGAGGATTACAAAAATAATAAAAAAACTTCAAAAAAATCTCAAAATCGTTTTAATAATTTTTCTCAGCGTGATGATGTTGATATGAATGCAATGGAGTTTGCTCTTTTGAAAAATAGTGGATTGATTAGCGAGGAAAAAGGATAGGTGAAGTGATATGAGATTAATAAGTCAGGATCGAGATACAGACATAGAATATGATGGAAATATAGTGACAATTAGAAAAGAAAGAAGAGAAGGGCAGTATACGGATGAAAAATGTTATTGTATTCGGATATTCAGTGCTGAGGGAAGAATGTTAGCTGATATGGCAACGTATTCAACAGAAGAGATAGCTGAAAAGGTTATGTCAATGCTTAGAAAGGCAAATGAGGATAAATATGTGTTAACGCTAGGGCGTTCTGAAATAGCTGCCATAAGCAATAAATATTTTGTATTTCCAAAGGAGAGTGAAGTGGAATGAACCATAGACAGTGGAAAAAAGCGTACAAGAAAAGATATGGACATAATCCATCAACAATGGAAGACAGGAGCAGGGCATCTAAGGAACTTGCTAAAACTGCATCAATGGTAATCGAGGTATTACCTAAGGTTGTTAAATCAGTTATTAATATAATTGCAGACATATTTGATGAAACTGGAAAGTGCTTTATAAGCATAGCTGCTAATATGAGAGAGGAGAACGACGATGGAGCAGACAGTTAATATTCTTGGCACCAGATACATAGTTGCTGCTGATAGCAGTAAAGTGGATAAGGGCAATGTCGGGCAGTGTGAGAATTATAATAAAGCTATATATGTCAAAGATAAGGATGATATATTAGACGAGGCTGCATCACCGGCTGAAAAGAGTGCAGCATTTAAAGAAGTTATGAGACATGAATTAGTACATGCATTTTTCAATGAAGCAGGATTGGACGAGTATCGTGGTGATGAATTGTTAGTGCAATGGTTAGCAAAGCAGTTTCCAAAGATGATGGATGTAATGAGGGAAGTAGGTAGTATATGAGGTGGTGATTAGATATTGTCGAGGGTTTATTGGTATGGTCAGGTAAAAGACATGTGCAAAAGATATCCGATAGAGTGTAGCTGTGTGCAGGAATTGATGTATCAGTCGGCGATAGAACAGACGATAGAGGAGTTCAGGCAGCAGGACAATGGAGATACCAAGCTTAAAGTTATCAAGATGGTACTATTTGATAAGACTGATACAATTCTTGGGGCAGCAGTCAAGGTCAATTATGCAGTCGATTCCGTGTACCCATGGATAAGCGAATTTGTTAAAAAAGTCGGACAAAGGGCAGGATTCAATATATAGTTCACGAAACAAGCGCATTTTAGAATGTAATAATCAAGTTATCTAAGATACTGTGGATAACTTGAAGCATCCCACAGTTAATAGCTGTGGGATTTTTTTATATTGAGGGAGACCTCTATAAAGAAAATTAGAGGTGGAATATGGCAAAAGGAAAGTATGAAGAGTGGCTAACTAAGGAAAAACTAACGCTTCTAGGTGGCTGGGCGCGTGATGGACTGACGGATGAGCAGATAGCCCATAATATGGGAATATCACGTAGTACATTGAACGAATGGAAGAAAAAGTATTCGGACATTTCGGACACCTTAAAAAGGAACAAAGAAATTGTTGATATACAGGTGGAAAATGCGTTGCTCAGAAGGGCATTAGGATATAAGTACAAAGAAACGACTAAGGAGCGTTTGAATTCAGGATTTATGGCGATTACAAAGGAAGTTGTAAAAGAGGTTATTCCAGATACAACCGCCCAGATATTCTGGCTTAAGAACCGACGACCTGATAAGTGGCGTGATAAACCTGTGGCAGTTAATGAGGAGGCTTATGAGGATGATGGATTATTAGCTGCATTAGATGCACAGATAGAAGATATGGAAGACGATAGCTGGATGCTGGAGGATGAGAATGAAGATAGCTGAATTCAAGTGGGGAAAACTGTCAAAGAAACAGAAGATGGTCTTGACATGGTGGAGACCTAAGAGCAGATATGCAGGATATGAGGGCATTATAGCGGATGGTTCTATCCGTTCTGGCAAAAGTGTCAGCATGGGTTTTTCATTTGTCATGTGGGCTATGAGTACGTTTGACAGACAGAATTTTGGAATGTGCGGAAAGACCATTGAATCATTCAGAAGAAATGTTCTTGCAACATTAAAGAAACAGTTAAGAGCCAGAGGCTTCGTGGTGACAGAACGCAAGAGCGAGAACCTGATTGTAATATCCAAAGGCAGCAGAGCCAACATGTTTTACATATTTGGTGGTAAAGACGAGCGTTCGCAGGACTTGATACAGGGTATTACTCTTGCAGGGCTTTTCTGTGACGAGGTTGCCTTAATGCCAGAATCATTTGTCAATCAGGCAACAGCCAGATGTTCTGTAGATGGTTCAAAATGGTGGTTTAACTGTAATCCGCAAGGACCACATCACTGGTTCAAGCAGAATTGGATTAATAAGTGCAGGGAAAAGAGATTAGTGTATCTGCATTTCACGATGGCGGATAACCTGACATTAAGCAAAGCTATTAAAATCAGGTATTCAAAGCAATATGCCGGAGTGTTCTTCAAGCGGTACATATTAGGGCTGTGGGTAGTTGCGGAAGGCATTATATATGACATGTTTAGTAGAAAAAAGCATGTTATCAGAATACCGCCAGAACAGCTTGAACAGGAATTTTACATATCAAGCGACTTCGGTATCCAAAACGCTAATGTGTGGCTTAAGTGGCACAGGATTAAAGATACGAACAGATGGCACGAGGCAGCAGAGTCAGTATACTCGGGAAGAGATGAAAAGAGACAGAAGACAGTCAAGGAGCTTGCAGATGCCCTGGATGAGCTGTGTGGTAATAGAAAGCCTAAAGCAGTGATTATTGATCCATCGGCAGCAGCTATGAAAGCAGAGCTGAAAAGACGTGGCTACAAGGTATTGTCGGCGGACAATGATGTTGTGGATGGAATAAGTGATGTGCAGACTATGTTGTCAGAAGAAAGGCTGTCTATAGACCCATCATGCAATCATACAGCCGAAGAATATGAGTCATATGCATGGGATTCAAAGGCAGCAGACAGAGGAGAGGATAAGCCAATAAAGTTATCAGACCATTGTATGGATGCAACGAGATATTTTGTAAGAACAATGAGGCTGGTTAAAAGAGATAAGACACAGGCACAGCAGGAAGATGGTTTATTTATGTTGTAGGAGGTAGAGGATGAAGACATATCAGGATTTATTAAATGCAGGACAGGATGACAGGAGTAAAGCTTTGTTCTGTAGAGAGGCAGTCAATGAATTTAAGGGCAGTAAGGAATATGATGAGGCTGTTGCCGGTGAAGCGTATTATAACAAGCATAATTTGACTATTGAGCGTTTCCAGAAGTTCTTGTACACAGTTACGGGCAGACAGATACCAGATCTTATATCAGCTAATTACAAGCTTAAAACAACGTTTTTCAGAAGGTTTGTACAACAGCAGGTTCAGTATGTGCTTGGCAACGGAACAATTCTTCAGAACGCAAATAACAAGGATAAGCTGGGGAAAGACTTTGATTTTAAGCTGATTACAGCGGCAAAAAGGGCTATGGCAGGAGGCAGGGCATTTGGATTCTGGAATGTAGACCATCTTGAAGTGTTTGGGTTCGCTGACACGCCAGCAGAACCGGGATTCTGTCCGCTGTATTCAGAAGAGAACAGCAAACTTATGGCAGGTGTGCGTTTTTGGCATAAGAAGGTCGGAAACGACATGCTCTACATGATGACTTTGTATGAAGAGGATGGATATACAGAGTACCGCCAGAAGGAGAACGGTGAGCCTGAGGTTGTACAGGCTAAAAGAGCATATAAGATTAACAGGATATCTACTAAAGCGGATGGGATTCTGGAAGAAATAGGCGAGAATTACACGAGTCTGCCTATTGTCTGCCTATATGCAAATGACAGTCACGAAAGTGAGCTTGTAGGACATAGAGAGGCTATTGACTGTTATGACCTTGTAAAGTCGGGATTTGCTAATAATATAGACGATTTAGATGGCTTTTTTTGGATAGTAGAAAACGCAGGTGGAATGGATGACACTGACCTTGCAAGATTTATCCAGAGGCTTAAGACAACTCATACTGCAAGCTTAGATAGTGAGGATGGAGTGACAGCGACAGCGCAGGAGGCAAATATACCTACAGAGGCAAGGAAGACTATGCTTGACCTTTTGAGAAGCGATTTGTATGAGGACTTCCAGTCGGTTGATATCAAGGCATTATCGGCAGCAGCCAAGACAACACAGGAGATAAAGGCGGCATTTCAGGCTATGGATAATAAGTGTGCTGACTTTGAGTATTTCATAATTGACTTTGTCCAGAAAATCCTAGAATTGGCACAGATTGATGATGAGCCAAGCTATGTGTGGAACAGGATGATTAATCAGACCGAACAGACACAGATGATATTGTCCGCCGCCAACTATCTGACAGATGACATGCTTATTAAAAAACTGCCATTTCTTACGCCAGAAGAGGCAGACGAGGTTATTAAGGGCAGAAAAGAGATGGAAGTAAGCCAGTTTGAAGATGATAATACGGATGAAGATTTACAGGATAGCACTGTGAATGTGCAGAATAACGATACAGAGCCGAAAGACAATAAGGAGTAAATTGTATGGGGTATGCAGAGGATAAGACAGAAGAGGAGCTTATAGGGCTTGAAAGGGCTATCACAAGAGAATACAGACAAGCTTATAAAAGTGTTCAGATGAAAGCGGCGAAGTATTTCGGAATATTCGAGGAACGTGATAAGAAGATGCGTGAAGCCTTAAAAGATGGTACATATCCTAAGCTGGAGGGTGCATCTGCATGGATGACACATGAAGAACATTATAAGCAGTGGAGACTTGCACAGATAGGACGTGGCAAGCGTTGGGAAGCTGTGCGTGATGACCTTGCAGACAGCATAACCAAAACTAATGAGATGGCTGCTAACATAGTTAATAGAAAGACTGCAGGTATATTCGGATTCAACCATAATTTCTCTGCATACGAGATAGAGAAGAAGGTCGGTAAGGGTGTGGCGTTTAATATATACAATGAGCATGCAGTCAAGGAGCTTCTGGAAGGTAAAAATCACACTGAGTTCAGAGTGTTGCGTGTGAACCGAAAGCGTGATTATGCATGGAATCAGCATAAGATCCAGGCAGCCCTTACAAGTGGAATATTGCAGGGGCAGAGCGTGCCAGAGCTTACGGATGCATTTCTTGGTGTTATGGGAAGTAATAGGAACGCTGCTATAAGAAATGCACGTACAGCAGTTACAAGCGCACAGAACGCAGGTGTGATTGAATCATGCAGAAAGCTTCAGGAGATGGGAATTGAGGTATTGCTGCAATGGCGTTCTGCTCATGATGGCAGGGTAAGAGACTCACATGCTAATCTTGATGGAGTAAGGATTAAGCCAGGCGAGACATTCCCGAATGGCTGCCGCTATCCAGGAGACCCACAAGGAAGAGGTAGTGAAGTCTATAATTGCCGATGTACGCTTATTAAAATACTGCCTAAGTATAATGGGGACACTATAGAGAGTAAGAACACAGAAGCGGATTATAAGGCATGGCTGGAAGGGAAGAAAGCTGAATCTACGATAACACCACAACAGGAAGCTGTAAGCAAACAGATAGAGCTTTTGAAAAAATATGGTAATCTGTCTAATATTATGATAAATGGTACTACTGATGACATGGTCAAGTGGGCTGAATTACAAAAGTTATCAAATAAATCGGAGAAAGAATTATTATCTGAAATGTCAAAGAGTGCTGATAACTGGGAAACAGTTATGAATATGCAGTCAGAAACAACAATGAATTCGTTCGCTAATCAATTGTTAGATGTAGCAACAGATGCAGAGTTAAGTGCTTTAAATCTTTGGAGTGGTGAAACTTATGCGAATATTAATCGTTACTTAAGATTTGGTATAAATGTTGATGATATTTCTAAGAATGCAGCAAAAAATATTGAATCTGTGCTAAATAAGATTACAACTACGGAAGAGATAATTGTACATAGGGGAACAGGCACGAAACATATTTTTGAAAAAATGAAAGGTGACTGGAAGAGTGACCCGATGGTTTTGGTCGGTCAGGAATTTTCGGATTCAGGATTCGTTGCGACATCACCATTAAAAGAAGGCGGTTTTAGTGGCATTGGACAAAGTCAGGCTGAATTGTTCATAAAAGTTCCAAAAGGCACGCATGGGGCATATATAGCACATGAAGCACACAATGAACTTGAAAAAGAATTTTTATTGCAAAAAGGATATTTATATCGGATAATTAAGGCAGAGTATAGGGATAACAAACTTTTTCCTGATGAAAAAGATTTGAAAGTATGGTGTGAGGTGGTATTGAATGAGTGAGTTTTCATGGAATAATATAAATATAAAATCAATTTGTGGAGAATGTCATTTTAAGGATAAAAATCCTGAATTGTGTCATGCTGTTGAACCACCAATGAAAAAGGAATTTATCCCTGACAATATTTCTTCATGCTCATTTATTCGTGAATCACAATGGCAGCGTATGCCTAAAGAAAAACAAAATGAAATAAATGAATATGTAAAGATGAGAAGTAAGAAGTTTTATTCAATGGGGAATAAGTGAAAGGAAGGTGTACAGAATGTCAGAAGATATGAAAATAATATATAAAATCCTTAAAACATTGCAGCGTTCAATGGATTTTGAAGAATTTGACAGCAGGACTATATCAGCGGAGACGTTAGGCATAACCAAGGCAAGGTGGAATAAAATTATGCTTATGCTTGTGGAAAGCGGATATATAAAAGGTGTAGATGTGGTTGAAATTGACAACATGCCTATGCCATATATTACAGTGGAATATCCAAGGATAACGCTTAAAGGATTAGAGTATCTTGAAGAAAACAGCATGATGAAAAAGGCATCAAACATTGCAAAAGGAATAATTGATGCTGTAGTGTAAGAGGTGGTAATTATAGCAGGATTCATAAGCAGAAAAAAAGAATTTCAAGCGGCAGCAGAGGAGCAGGTTATAAAAGCACTTGAAATGTGTGGGATTGTGGCAGAAGGGTATGCTAAAGATAAATGTCCGGTTGATACTGGCAATCTGAGAAACAGTATCAGTAATAAGGTGCAGTCAGATGAAAAGGCGGCATATATAGGCACTAATGTAGAATATGCTCCATATGTTGAGCTTGGAACAGGTTCGTTTTATCAGGGTGGTACTCCGAGTATACCAGGTCAAAAGGCACAGCCATACTTAAAGCCAGCGGTTGCAGATCATGCGGACGAATACAAACGAATAATCAAAGATGTGTTAAAGGGATAGCAATATGCTATCTCTTATTTTTTTGCTTCAAGGGACATGTTCACGAAACATGCCCCTTTTCTTGTGATATTTATTAATTAAATCTAATCACGAAGAACTGTGAACGAAGAAAAGGAGATTTAAACATGTTAACAAGATCAATGTTAAAGGGTATGGGATTGACTGATGAACAGGTGTCAGCAATTATCGAGGCTCACGCGGAGACGGTTGATGCTCTCAAAGAATCGAGAGACAAGTACAAGGTGGATGCTGAGAAGCTTCCAGGGGTCCAGAAGGAGTTGGACGAATTAAAGGCTAATCCATCAGAAGCAGATGATTGGAAAGTCAAGTATGAAACAGAACACAAAGCATTTGAGGACTATAAGAAGGACTTGGCGGCAGCAGATGCGAAGAAAGGCAAGCAGGACGCATATAGAGCTCTTCTGAAAGAGATTGGAGTATCAGAGAATCGTATAGATTCAATCCTTAAGGTCACAAATGTGGATGAGTTCAAGATTAAGGATGGCAAATTTGAGGAATCAGACAAGATGAAGGAAGCCGCCAAGAATGAGTGGAAGGATTTCATCACAACACAGCAGCAGACAGGAGCGGACACTAAGACCCCTCCAAACAATGACAATGGTGGTGCTGGCTCTGATTATGAAAAGATGTCAATGGCTGATTATGCAAAAGCCAGAGAAGGAAAGTGAGGATAAAGAATGGCAAACACAGTATTAACACCTAATATCATTGCCAAGGAAGCACTCTATCAGTTTAGAAAGAATGCAGTCATGGCAAACCTGGTACACAGAGATTATTCAAAGGAATTTGTCAAGGGAGTGGGCGACACAATCACAATCAAGAAGCCAGCTACATTTGAGGCAAAGGAGTTTGAAAGTAAGATTGAGCTTCAGGATGCGACAGAAACTCCGGTTGAAATCAAGATGGATAAGCATCTTGATGTTTCGTTCGCTGTTACATCAAAGGAGCTTGCTCTTGATATTGCGAACTTTTCAGATCAGTTCATCATTCCAGCAATGAAAGCATTTGCAGACAAGGTTGATAAGTATCTTATCGGGCTTCAGGCGAGTGTTACCAACAGAGTTAATACATCTGGTTCAAGAGCGGATATCGTGGCGGCAAGAAAGTATCTTACAACTAATGCGGTACCTCTGACCAACAGAAACTATGTGTACAACGCAGATGTAGAGGCGGAGCTGTTATTGACGGATCTTTTCACTAATGCATCACAGGTAGGTGATAACGGAACAGCTCTTAGAGAGGCTTCACTTGGTAGAAAATTTGGCATGGACTTCTACGTTGACCAGAATATTGAAACTGCATCAGCAACAAGCGATCCACTTGCTTTAGCGTTCCACAAGAATGCATTTGCACTTGTAACACGTCCGCTTGAGATTCCAAGCGAAAAGGCTGACGGATACATTGAAAACTATGATGGTTTTGGAATCCGTGTCATGCAGGGTTATGACATAACTACAAAGAGGCAGATCATGTCCCTTGATATGCTCTGTGGCGTCAAGCTCCTTGATGCTAATCTTGCGGCTGTAGTCCAGAAAGCGTGATGTTTATGAGAGAGATAGTTGAACGTAAAGGGGTAAAGATGGTGTGCACAAGCGAAGAGCAGTTAAAGCTCTTCCTTGCCGCTGGATATGAAATGCCAAGACCTGTTGAGCCTGTAGATGAGAATTTGGATGAGATTACATCAGATGAAGAATCAGATGATGTTTTGTCAGATGTCGAAGTTGCACCGGCGCAACAGACAGATAAACCTAAGCGCAGTAAAAAGAGTAATTAAGATGGAGGTTTGGGATGCTGTACGAAGTGATGAGACATATACATAATTTTTTTCCTACAGATAAATGTGAGGAAGGTACATTTGCCATCACAGATGGAGTCCTGAACCTGCCATTTGTCAAGGATGGACAATATGTCTACATAGAGGGTTCTACCATGAATGACGGAGTGTACCAATATCCGTTGTCAGGATTGTCAGATGAGACCTTTAGAGGTGTCATAACTATATTAGCTCCTCCTAAAGCATTTTTAGCCCTCGTAGCTGATATTGAAGGCTACGAGGCTAATGATGCGAACAAAGGACCATATCAGAGTGAATCCTTTGGAGGATATTCGTATACGAGAGCCACTAACAAGGCTGGCAATATAGCTGGGTGGCAGGATGTATTCAAATCAAGACTTAATGTATGGAGGAAGATATGAGGTTATACGAGCAGATGATGATTCCGTGTGTACGTATAGAGTGTGTACGCACAGATGATGGAGAAGGTGGATATAAGACAGAATGGAAAGAGGGAGAAGCTTTTCAGGCGGTTATAGTGCGTGACACCTCAAATACAGCAAAGATAGCTGAAAAGGAAGGTGTGACAAGTGTATACACAGTAACCACAGGGAAAGAGGTATCTCTTGCTTTCCATGATGTCATTAAGAGGCTGTCAGATGGAAGAATATTCAGGGTTACATCTGATAAGGGAGATAAGACAAGTCCAGAGTGTTCAAGAATTAATATATCACAGGTTTCGGCTGAAAAATGGGAGGTAACGCATGACGAAGGAAGCAGCACTGAATAAGTTTTTCAATACGTTCATGAAAGCATATCCGAACACCAATGTTCCAGATAATGCATCATATCCATATATGACGTACTCAGTGCAGGATGGAATGTTTGACACCATTACGTCCTGCACTGTGCAGATGTGGTTTAAGACCAATTCAGAAGCAGAACCTAACAGAAAAGCGAAGGAACTTAAAGAGGCTTTATCGCATGGCGGCAAGCTCATATTGTTTGATGGAGGTAGTGCGTGGCTGGTTCCTGGTACTCCATGGTGTGTTAATGCGACAGCACAGGATGACAAGACTATTAAATTGAGACAGATTAATATTGAGGTTAATCATCTTGGATGATTAGGAAGGAGACAACATTATGAAGTTTACACGACTTCCCGAAGACACATTCAAAGAGCTTCAGATGAATGCGGGAATTTTGGTTGATTCGTTTACTCCAGCAACAGGTGCAATAGGCGAATTGCTTGGAGCTACAACGGGAGGGTGTTCGTTCACAGCGACACCTACATACACAGACTTAGGGGATGATATCGACAACTGCCCTAAGAATGTAAAGGAGCTTAAAAAGCTTGACTCATGGGAAGCAAAGATGTCAGGAACATACTTGACTACAACAGCCAAGAGCGCCAGGAGCTTATTAGGAGCGGCAGATATTGACAGTACAGATGAGACCCATGTTAAGCCAAGAAACACTCTTGAAGCGAGCGACTTTGGTGATATCTGGTGGGTCGGCGACTATTCTGACATGAATGGTGAAAATAACGGAGGCTTCTGCGCCATCCATCTTATAAGTGCATTATCAACAGGTGGGTATCAGGTAAAATCTAGTGACAAGTGTAAAGGTCAGTTTGCGTTTGAGTACACAGCGCATTATTCGCTTGCAGACCAGAACCTTGTGCCATTTGAGATATATGTCAAGGCTGGCGAGGCAGAGACAGCCAATGTATCAGGAGAACAGGCTGATACAGAAACTGTAGTTAATAAAGAACAGGTGGCAGACGAGAGCACTAAGAGTGTAGAGAAGTAGGAGGAAGAACATGTTATTAAGTGAGATTAAAGGTGAAGCGGCGATTGACACTCTGGCAAATCTTATCGAGCCGGTTAGTGATATACTCGCAGATCCAGATATTAAGGACGCAGTTGAAAAGAAGAAACCAAAGCTGTTGATTGCAAAGGATTTACTTAAAAAGCATAAAAAGAATGTTGTTGAGGTTCTCGCAGTACTCAATCAGATGACATATGAAGAATATGTTAAGACAGCTTCGCTTGGCTCCATTTTGATTGAGACAATGACAATGCTTAATGATGAGGAACTGATATCTTTTTTCAGCTCGCAGGTCGAGAACACGGGATTGAGTGCTTCTGGCTTGCTTACGGGGATTACAAAGGAAAAAGAGAACTAAAGCCATTTATCAGATACCTTGTAGCCAGATTTAATGTGGCTGACGAAGAGAGGGCATACAGGATATATGTAACTGATTCCCTGTATTTTGCCGGACAGGGCAAAGCCTTGGTCAAGCGGTATGCTGATTTGGTCAATCCAACGCATGAAGAGATATTGGATGACAGGACAGGTGATGAAATAGCAAGAGATGTGATAGAGAGGTGTGGATTAAAGTATGAATGTATTTGATTTGGCAGCAGCTATCCATCTTGATAAGACTAATTATGATAAAGGATTGGACGAATCTGAAAGCAAGGGCAAGTCTTGGACAAGCAAGATGGGTGAGACATTCTACAAGATGGGGAGTATGGCATCTAAGGCACTTGCTACAGCTTCTAAGCTTGGAGCGGCTGCAATAGGAGCTGGTACAACGGCAGTTGCAGCACTTACTAAGATGGCTGTATCGAGTGTCGCAGATTATGAGCAGCTTATTGGTGGTGTTGAGACATTATATTCTGGGACACAGCAGACACTTGAAGAGTTTGCAGAGTCAACAGGAAGAACTACGGATGAGGCTTTAGATGACTGGTTACGTCTTACAACAGGACAGAGGATAGTTGCTAATAACGCAGAGGAAGCATATAAGACAGTTGGCTTATCCATGAATGAATACATGGAGACAGCGACAAGTTTTGCGGCTGCATTGGCATCATCACTTGAAGGTGATACGACAGCGGCGGCTAATGCTGCTGATATGGCTATTACCGATATGGCTGATAATGCCAACAAGATGGGTACGCAGATGGAGAGTATCCAGAATGCGTATAATGGCTTCTCAAAGCAGAATTATACCATGCTTGATAACCTGAAGCTTGGATATGGCGGTACCAAGGAAGAGATGGAGCGTCTTATAAAAGATGCTAATGAGCTGAATGCTGCACAGGGTAATTATACGGAGTATTCGATTGACAGCTTTGCTGATATTGTTAACGCAATTCATGATGTACAGACCAATATGGGTATTACGGGTACAACAGCCAAGGAGGCGGCATCTACAATCAGCGGTTCAATGGCTATGGCAAAGGCAGCGTGGAAAAACCTGACCACAGCTCTGGCAGCAGATGAGAGCGAAGAACTTCCTATACAGGCAAAGGTTGAAGAATTTGTTGATTCGGTAAAGACAGCGGCGAGCAATGTAATCCCACGAGTTGAGCTTGCAATAGCTGGCGTGGGACAGTTGGTTAATGAATTATTACCAATGATAGTTGCTGAAATACCAGTTATAGCAAGCAGTATACTGCCTGATCTTGTACTAACAGGAGCTGCAATGGCTGGTGCATTGCTACAGGGGGTTATTGATAATGCTCCAGCATTGTTAGAAGGCTTGATAAACATAGGTATGTCGCTAAAAGCTATGTTTGATGAGAATATGCCGGCAATAATGGAGTTGGGAGCATCTATAGCCACGTACATAACACAAGGGTTGATTAGTGGCATTCCTGTAGTGCTGGAGATTGGAACAGATATTATAGTCAATTTTGTTCAGGGATTGACAAATGCAATGCCGTCTATTACATCAACTGCACTGACCATCATACAGTCTTTGGCGAGTGGATTATCAAATTCTATCCCTAAACTTATTCCAGTTGGACTTCAGGCAATTATAACATTTGCACAGGAGCTGCTTGCTAATTCGGATAAATTGATTAGTGCAGCCTTACAGTTGATAACATCTTTGGCAGAAGGATTGATACAAGCATTACCAATTTTGATTAGTAAAGCCCCAATATTAATCAGTGATTTAATATCGGCAATTCTGAAAAATCTTCCACAGATAGCAGGAACTGGAATTAAGTTAGTCGTTGAATTGTCAGGGGCACTGGTTAGTTCTATACCATCACTGGTTGTGGCGGCTGGCGAGTTGATAGCGGCATTTTTACGTGCATTAACGGGTGCAATTGAGAGCATGGTTGATGTGGGATTTCAGCTTGTAGAAGGTCTGTGGCAGGGAATCCGAAATACCTGGGGAAATTTGGTTAGCAATGTCAAAAATTTAGGTCGAGATTTAGTCGATGGCGTTAAAAGTATATTCGGTATTCATTCACCATCTAAGGTATTTGCTCAGATTGGTGAATACTGTGTTGAGGGCTTTGAGAATGGTATTGATGATTTGGCTAATGGAAGCATATTGAAAGACGTATCTTCACAAATGGATGAATTAGGAAAGTATACGGCAGAGGTTAATGCAAATGTTAATACTGGTACATCTGGAGAAGTTTCTAACAAGGATAATTCAATTAGGGATGTACTTATTGCCATTCTGGAATATCTAAAGAATCTTAAAGTTGTCCTTGATTCAGGTGAGCTTGTTGGTGGTCTTGTTGAGAAGATGGATGAGGCTTTAGGGGATATGGTAGTAGGAGAAGGAAGGAGTGTGTAATCAATGTTGCAGGGCGTAACAATAGGAGATAAACACTCCTATTCTGATTTTAACCTGTTGATGAAAAGTAAAGTAATCTCTCAGCCAGAGGTGCAGTCAAAATTTTTGACTGTGCCTATGAGAGATGGTGATATTGATTTGACAGAGGTGCTAACCGGTTCGGTTAAATATGGCAATAGAACTATTACGATTAAATTCAAGCTCATGGAGAAGTTTGAAGATATATGGACAAAGATAAGCGAGGTTGAAAACTATCTGCATGGAAAGCGCATGAAGGTGGTTTTTGATGATGATATAGCATACTACTACATAGGCCGTTTAAGCGTTAATAATCCTTCTGTTAATAAGAGTACAGGAGAATTTGAGGTAATCGGGAACATGGATCCTTATAAGCTTGATGCATCTCTTGAAGATGGAGAATGGCTGTGGGATACGTTTGATTTTGAAGAGGGCTTTATATCTGATATGAAGTTTGATGTGGATGGAACATATGAATCGTTGGTTAAGGGAATGGACAAGGAGACATATCCTACAATAGCTGTATCGGCTGATATGACGGTTTTATATGGCAACAGCACATTTACATTAAAAGCTGGTAAAAATGTCTTATATGACATGATTCTGGCATCCGGGATTAATACCTTGACATTCAAGGGCAATGGAAGTGTAGAGATAAGTTACACAGGAGGCATATTGTAATGTATAAGATTTATCTTGATGGAACATTGTTTTGTACACCACAAGCGGAAGAGCTTGCAATAAGTAATCCTGTCGTATCAATTGAGAGAAATAAGGCAGGAACTTTTAAGTTCACAGTGCCGCCGGGGCATCCAAGATATGATGACATAATAGAGCGGCGTTCTGTGGTCGAGGTGTACAGGGATGGTGAAAAAGAACCTACATTTGCAGGACCATGTATGAAGGTCAGCAAAAATTTCTACAAGCAAAAGACTGTCGAATGTGAAGGTGAGCTGACATATTTTAATGATTCTATTCAACGTCCTAAGAAGTATCAGGGGGTTAGTGTGAGGCAGTTGCTGGAAAGTTATGTTGCATCACACAATGCTCAGGTGGATGAATGGAAGCGGTTTACAGTTGGTGTAGTTACTGTCAAGGATTCAAACGACTACATATATTGTTTTACCAATAATAACAGCACCATGACAGAACTTAAAGAGGATTTGGTAGATGATTTTGGTGGATATCTCAATATACGTCATGAAAATGGCGTGAGGTATCTGGATTATCTTGCAGATTCCATTGGAAAATGTACGCAGCCTATCAGACTGGGAGAGAATCTACTGGATTACAGTGACAATATTGATATGACAGAGATTGCTACAGTGGTTATTCCGCTAGGACAGAAGCTTGAGCAGTCAGCAGTTGAGGGATTAGATACCAGACTTACGATTGAAAGTGTCAACAATGGCAAGGATTATCTTATCAGTGAGGCAGCAGACACGTATGGAAAAATAAGTGCTACAGTTATATTTGATAATGTAACTACAGCAAGCAAGCTTTTATCAAAGGGTAGAACGTATTTATCAGATACACAGTTTGCAAACCTTGTAATATCGCTAAAAGCGTTTGATTTGTCATGGATTGAAGAACAGGACAGATTTAAGCTAAACTATGATGTACAGGTTATATCTAAGCCTCATGGACTGGATAAGTGGATGCCAATAGCCAAGCAGACATTTAACCTGTGGAATCCTGAAAATGATACGCTGGAGCTTGGCATAAGCCAGAAAAAGACGTTAACAGCTAGAACAGCCACAACATATACGGAAGTGCTTGCAGCAATTGAGAGCATAACTCCGGCGAGTTCTATACTTGAATCTGCTAAGAAGAATGCAACAGCTCTTATTACATCTGCAATGGGCGGTTACGTCTATAAAACAACATCGGAGTTGTATATCATGGATTCTAATGTGCCGGAAAAGGCTAAAAGAGTCTGGAGATGGAACATTAATGGATTAGGCTTTTCAAGTACAGGTATCAATGGAACGTATGGGCTTGCAATGACTATGGACGGACAGATAGTAGCGGATTTCATTACTTCGGGAGGAATGTCTGCAAGCAGGATTCATGGTGGTGTATTTAAAGCTGGCGGTAAGAATAATGGTGATGGCAAAATTGAAATATACGATGCTGAGGGTACTCTCATAGCTGAACTTGGTGTGACAGGACTTGATGTTAAAAAAGGCAAGATAAAGGGCGTTTCTTTTAATGATACATCTGATAATTTCTATGTAACTGAAAAGGGATATATGCATGCTGCAGATGGAGATATTGGTGGATTGAAGATTAATCAAAGCAGTCTTTCAGGAACTTACACTACAATTAGTTCTTCAAAGGTAAGTTCTGATACTTTATCAGCATCATCCAGTGTATCTGGTGGTGGAAGTACATTAACAAGTTTATCCGTCAAAGGAAATTCTTCAACTACGCAATTAGTATCGTCAGCAGGGCACGGGTTACAGGTAAGTTCGTCAGATATTATCCCAGTGGGATATCCAACGCTTGGCAGCAGTGATAAAGGATGGAGTCAGGTATATGCTGATTATGTTTGGGCTGGCAACAAAGGATTACAGGTTGGAGATGGCGGTGACTGCGTGGTTGAAGGGAATTTAGTTGTTGAAGGCAAGAAGAATAGAGCTGTTAATACGAAAAATTATGGAGCACGTAAATTATATGCTTATGAAACCCCGACACCTTATTTTGCAGATATTGGAGAAGGTATAACGGATGATGATGGAATTTGCATAGTTGCTTTGGATGATATATTTGCGGAAACTATAGATTTAAAAATTCAGTATCAGGTGTTTTTGCAGTCATACAGTAAAGAGCCTGTATATGTTGATTTAAGAGAGAATAATTATTTTATGGTTAGAGGTACTCCTAATACATGCTTTGCGTGGGAGATAAAAGCAGTACAGCTTGATGGTAATTTACAGCGGCTAGAGGTCTTTGATAAGGCTAAGGCTGAGATAGATGATATTACAATAATACAGTCATATGTTGATGATATTACTGTAGTTGATGAGCAGACAGAAAATGATTTGATTAGAGAGCTGACTTTAGCAGCTATGAATGTTGATAAGGCTCTTGATGATATGATTCAGAATTTGGAGGCAAGTGCATGAAGAATTTAAAGACGGTTGCAGTAGCTACAGATGGTAGCTTTAAAAGAATAGCTATGAGTTATGATGAGGTTAATAATGAAGGTACAGCTACAGCGATTAATAAGCGTGTTAACCGAGTTGTGACAGATGCGGATGTATTAGCGGCTATAGACGTGCTGGAAAATCATGCAAAGAAGATTATTAATGAGCAGGAGGACTAATACATGATACAGATAAAAGGAGCTGTCACATTTCCTTCGGGAAACAGTGATAAGGTTAATGTTACATATAATGTGGTTGATGAATCAGGGCAGACTACATCTTCATTGAGAAGGGCTGCTCTGGTTGTGAAGGACCAGAATGTAAAGAGTGCTATCGAGATACTAAGAAAGTACGTTGAAGAGAATGTGGAGGTATAGTCTATGGCAAACATTGCTGAGTATTTAAAAAAGATAATGGAAGCCCGCTTTGGCAAAGATGTAAGAAGCTCAATATATAATGGAATAGATGCCATTAATAGCGAAGTCGAAGCTAACACGGAAGCTTCCAATAATGCTGTCAATGCTGCAAAGGCATCTGCTACATCTACAACTAATGCTGAGGCAGCAGCGAATAAGGCAAAAGATGATGTGGCAGCAGTTAAGGCAGAAATATATGATACCGCCATTCCTCAGATACAGCAGATTAAATCTGACACAGAAGCTATCAAGGCAGAAACACAGCAGCTTAAGACGGATACGGAAGGAATACGAGATGATACATCACAGATTAAGTCGGATGCTGCAGATACTGAAAAGGCTTGTGCAAAATATGCCGAAAAATGCGAGAATGCAACTGCAGGACTTGATGGTGGCACGATACCATGTGGATCACTAACCTTTGAAGAGTTACCTGATTTGGCAGATGTAAAAAGGGGATGGATGTACAACGTATCGAATGAGTTCACTACAACAGAAGATTTCCTTGGCGGTGCAGACTTCTACTATCCATCAGGAACTAATGTATGTGCAGTGTTAAACAATGGCACGCTTAAGTGGGACTGTTTTGGTGGCGAAATGTCTGGATATATAATGAAGCGGGATTTTGACGCTACATTGGCTGATGCGAAGGTTGAATTTGAGGAGCCTGCAGAGTTGAAAGTTGTTAGTGGGATTACCACTATCAAAAATCTGTTTGGGAATGTGGCGAAGATTATTAAGTTGCTTGGCAAGACAGATCTGTCAAGCGCTGGTGACGATGTGACAAGTGTATTGAAAGCTTTGTATGATAAGGTGGGGAATACTGACATATCGGGCATTGGGGATGGAAGCGTGACGGGGGCAATAAGTATGCTAAACTCCGATAATGAAAATGCTAGAAAAGAATATAAATCACTTGGCTCTAGTAAAATATCATTGACTCCTACGCAAATGAATCTAGCCAATTCAATCACAAATTATAAAGAGCTACTATTTTGGTTAAGGAATTCAAGTGGAAGAATCTACGCTTCAGTTACATTACCAGTTTCAGCTTTTAGGGCATTTAACTCAGTAGGCAGAAGTATAGGATTGGAAGTATATCTTGACAAACGTGTTTATACATCAATTTGGTATTCATCCGATACATCTGTCACTTCTATTTCGAGCGAAACTAATGCAGGTCTTTACTGGCAAATAATTGGATTATTTTAGACAAAATAACTTCTTGGACAAATTCTCGTAACATATACGTCTACTAATGGATTATTACCAGATGGCTTTGTTCCTTGAGTTGTTATGCGTAAGTGTAATTTGCCACCATAAGAAGTTTCACTAAAAAGTTTAACATTATCTTTGGCAATATTATTAGTCGATACAACATTAGTTGATATACCGCCATAATTCCCCATAAACAGAGACACTCCAATTGAGCCATATGGAGTAGTGGCGCATGTGGCAGACATAAAGACAATATCACCTTGGTTAATGTAAATATCTGAAAAAACAAATGCTCCATCATCGACAATAATATAGGCAGGATTTTTATAAAAACGTATACTCTTGCTTAACGCATTATCGGAGTTTAGCATACTTCTTATATAGGTGTATACTTAATCAAAAAACGAGGTATACACAAATGACAGAACAATTGAGGATGGAGATACTTAATAAGGTTTCAGAATTGCTGGGCTGTGATGCTGCAAGCAGGATTGATAACGCTGTGACTTTAATTATATGTAAATATGAAGTACAAGTAAAAAAATACGAGGTTGCTGAATATGATGACAGCAACCTCATTTTAGTTAGACAGTATGCATCATCATTAAAACTGGAAGGAAAATCAGATAAAACAATATATCAGTATCTATTGGCTATTAGACTTGCATTGAATGGCATAGGGAAAAATATACGAGATATAACTACAAAAGATATTAGAAGGTATCTCGCTGAATATCAGGAAAGAAAAAAGATAAGTAAAAGTTCTTTAGACAACCAGAGGCGTTATCTTTCGGCATTTTTTAGCTGGCTATCCACAGAAGAGTTTATATTGAAAAATCCAATGCTACGTATTAAGAAGATTAAGGCAGATAAGATTATAAAAAAGCCATTTTCTGACACGGATGTGGAAAAATTAAGAAGTAGTTGTAAGAATATAAAGGAAAAGGCTCTTGTTGAATTTTTACTTACAACAGGATGTCGAGTAAGTGAAGTGTCAGCTCTAACAATAGATAATGTTGATTTTATTAAAAATGAGGCTGTTGTTTATGGAAAAGGGGCAAAAGAGAGGAAAGTTTACATAAGCGATAGAGCAATGTATTGGCTTAAAAAATATATAGAATCAAGAGGGATTCTCAATGTAAATCTATTCTTAAACAGAAATAAAGAGGGAATGACAAAGCAGAATATTGAAGTAATGGTTAAAAAGATAGGGCAGAGAGCAGGAGTTGAGAATGTGCATCCTCATCGTTTCAGAAGAACTTTTGCAACCAACGCTATTAATAAGGGGATGAAAATACAGAATGTACAAGCAATATTAGGTCACAGTAGCCTTGACACAACAATGTTATATTGCAGTGTTAATGAGCAAAATGTGAAGATGGAGCATAGAATGGTTGCATAAATAGACTAAACTCCGATTTATCCCAAAATCTGAATTATTCTAAAATTTTAAATAAAGTCGAGATTCAAACTGAAGAGTACACATATACAGCTGTTGAGCGATGTCATATATTTTATTCAGTAAAGCCAACGGACAATGGAAATGTGTCAATCGTTATTAACAATTCAGTGAAACTATATGGTGGGTATGTTTATTATCCTGGTAAGACATCAGGGCAGCTCGGTAAAACATTTATAAGTGGAAATATCTCACTAAACAAAGGTGACAGAATCCAAATACACACTATAGAATATGCTTATATATATGTTATTGGCTTTACATAATTTACAAATTAACATATCCACTCAATTGTTCCATTCCATGAGCTTTGACCCGTTAAATATATATATCCGTCAGACGACGTTGATACACCATAACCTGTCCAATTACCAAGATTATCCAAAGCTGTGTATACCATGTAGTATTTATTGTTAAATAGAGCAAAAATGCTTGAATATACATAACGTCTTTGGGGTAGATATTCTTTTGGTATCAAATTAAATAAAGAATAAAATGAGCCAGCTTTTGCATCGACTAAATGACCATTAAAGGTAAGCAAACAGTGTTTGTTATTTACCTCGAGAATAGCTGTGTTCTTATTGTTACTCAAGTCCAATGTGATATCGGAGTTTTGTTTACATAGATAATATGTGTATGTGCTAATTATAGCACAAGAATAATTAAATAAATTTTACAGAGATAGCGCATGTTCACGAAACAGGCGTCTTTTTTGCGTGCATTATTATAACAGAAGGGAAGGAGGTGAGTGAAGTGCAGCAGTTTTTGGTTGAGACATATACAGTAGCATTGCCGATTGTGTTAACGGCACTTATGGGCTATATAGTATGGATCTTGCAGAATCAGAAGAAGGACAGGGACGCTAATGCGAAAGGTACAATGTTACTTCTGAAGGTGCAGCTTATTGAGTATCACGATAAGTACATGGCTCGTGGCGAGATACCTTCATACGTATACCAAAACTATGTTGACATGTATGATGCATATCATGCACTTGGTGGGAATGGAACTGGTACTAAGATGATGCATGAGATTGAAGAACTCCATCTTCAAAAGAAGATGAATGCAGACAACAAATTGGAATGAGGTGATTGAATGAAGCCTAAAAAACTAACGACAACCAAGATAGTGCTTTTCATCCCATATATCATTACATTGATATTTGTAGGGCTGATAATCTATGCGCTGATTAACAAGATGGCATACACGTACATATCGCCGCTTGAATTAGCATTTGTGGCATCGCTCGGGGTATGTGGCTATGTAACAAAGTGGTATCTTAAAAAAGCAGCTTTGGAGAATGAACCTAAGATAAGGCTTGGAGTCATGCAGGAGATATTAACACTGCAGCGGATGAATCCAGATCTTAAAATCTATGATTCTGTCCAGATGAAGCAAGATGCAAATAACATCATCAATCCAATTAAGAATGACGAACAGAAGCATTATGAAACTCTTGTGGTTGATGATGTAACAAGCAGGATAAGCTGAATATTAAATTATGATGGAGGATTACTATGGAAATATTAGAAGCATTTAAGGAAATTGCATATCTTATTATTATAGGAGCTGGTACTGCTATAGTTGGATATGGATTGAATATTATCAATAATAAGATTGATAAGGAGCAGGAGAACAATGATAAGCTTGCTGAACAGGAAAAAATCAATTATTGGATTGATGAAGGTCAGAAGATAATTACAGATGCGGTTAAATATGTATCTCAGACGTATGTTGACAGTCTTAAAAAGGCAGGTGCATTTAATAAAGAAGCTCAGGTAGAGGCAAAGGAAAGGTGTATAGAGCGGATTAAGAGCCTTCTGTCAACAGAGGGCAGGGCATATCTTACAAAGATATACAAGAATTTAGATGTATACATTGATACTAAGTTGGAGGCAGCAGTTGGAGATAATAAGAAGGAGCGTGAAGCATGATGAAGATATTAGTTATAGATACAAGTTATGAGTCTATGTTAAATATTGATTATGTAAGAGCTAGAGAGTGTGGGGTTAAAGGTGTTATTCTTCATGCTGGATATGGCTCTGACATAAGTCAGAAGGATAAGGCATTTGATGAAGCGTATGAGAAAGCTAAGGCAGCAGGACTTATGGTCGGAGCTTATTGGTTTGATTATTTTAGAAGTGACGAAGATGCCAGAGAGGAAGCACAGACATTTAATGAGGCTATACAGGGAAAAGAATTTGATCTGCCTCTATTTTTCGACTATGAAGAGGCTACTATTGATTACTGTTCAAGAGAAGGCTCACCGCTCAATGAATTCACAGACAGGCTTATTATTGCAATGGAACGCATGAAAGAGCTTGGATGGGATAATGTAGGATTCTACACGAATACAAGCTGCTTAAGAGGCTCACATGGAGCAGAGGCATTAGATACGTCAAGACTTGCTGGCTATCCATTCTGGCACGCCTGCTTTGACGGAACATCAGATGACGAGACAGAATTTGATGGACTTAAAGTGATTGGCGAACAGTGGGGCAACAACGATATGAAGCCTGAAGAAATTGCATGGATTGATAACATTGATGTATCTACATTCTATCTTGGTGGCACAGAAGAGCATGTACCTTCAGGAGAGTGGACACGTGAGCAGGCGGTAACTGTCATAAATGCAATGTATATTGGATTATTTGGCAGAGGTTACACTCAGGGCGAGAATGAAGCTCTTGAAAATCTGCTTATGCACGAATGGACGAGGGTACAGGCATTTGATGACTTAAGGAATTCAGATGAGTACAATAACAATCATCATGATCCTGTTAAGCTTCAGCTTATCAAAGACTGCTATCTTGTGATGCGTGGAAGTGAACCAGGAGCGGATGAGATTAACTTTTGGATGCAGCAGGATGAAGATACTATTAAACATGGTATTCTTTATTCGGATGAGTTTAATAACAAATATGGGGTGTAATTTTGTGTCGACAACTAATTCAATCGGAAAAATTGTAAGTGGGTCTAAAGTGAACATAATTGGTAATAATACTAAAGTATATGATGTTGGAGAAATTCGTAAAGGAATGGCTAGGTTATATCTTAACAATAAGTATACTATCACAATACCAATTATTAATTTAAAGGCTTTGTGATTTGTTACTAATTTGTTACTATTTGGGGAGATTTTAGGGGATTTTACAGACTTTTTAAAATTGAACAACCCAGCAAATAAGCCTGTTGCGTACGTTTCAAAATCATATATAATTGCACAAAAAAAGAAACATGCGAAAAGAGTATTGAATTATGTCAGATGTTCTGTTAGTATAATCCATGCAAGGGATAGTTAAGAAATTGTCAAATTAATCCAATGCAGATTAAAACATTGTAACACATGAGTTTTTAAGCTTTTGTGCTTTTTTTATTTCATGTTTATTGTATACAATGTGCAACACATTTGTTTTTTATTATTTTAAAGGAGGAACCACACGATGGTAAATTTTGATCAGTGGAATGGCTTCAAAGGCAGACTTTGGAAGCAGGAGATCAATGTAAGAGATTTCATTCAGAACAACTACACACCTTATGACGGAGACGAGAGCTTCTTAGCAGGTCCTACAGATGCAACTAACAAGCTTTGGGGCAAGTTACAGGAACTTCAGAAGCAGGAGAGAGCTAATGGTGGTGTCCTTGATATGGAGACTAAGGTTGTAACAGGTCTTACAGCGTATGGTCCAGGATATATAGATGAATCAATGAAGGATCTTGAGCAGGTTGTTGGTATTCAGACAGACAAGCCTCTTAAGAGAGCATTCATGCCTTATGGTGGTATCAAGATGGCTGAGGAGTCATGCGAGAACTATGGTTATACACCAGATCCAGAACTCCACAAGATTTTCACAGAGTACCACAAGACACATAACCAGGGTGTATTCGATGCTTACACACCAGAGATGAGAGCTGCACGTCGTAGCCATATCATCACAGGTCTTCCAGATACTTATGGACGTGGACGTATCGTTGGCGATTACAGAAGAGTTGCTCTTTATGGTCTTGATTTCCTTATCCATGAGAAGGAAAAGGATAAGGCTAACTGCGGATGCAACACAATGACAGATGATGTTATCCGTTTAAGAGAAGAGTTAACAGATCAGATTAACGCATTAAAGGGAATGAAGGCTATGGCTGCTGCTTATGGTTATGATATTTCACAGCCAGCTAAGACAGCTAAGGAAGCTGTTCAGTGGTTATACTTCGGTTACCTTGCTGCTATAAAGACTCAGAATGGTGCTGCTATGTCAGTTGGTAGAGTATCAACATTCCTTGATATCTATATCACAAGAGATCTTAATGCAGGTCTTATCACAGAGGCACAGGCTCAGGAATTAGTCGATCATTTCGTTATGAAGTGCAGAATGGTTAAGTTCGCAAGAATTACATCATACAATGAATTATTCTCAGGAGATCCTACATGGGCTACACTTGAGGTTGCTGGTACAGGTATTGATGGACGTTCAATGGTTACAAAGAACGACTATAGATTCCTCCACACACTTGAGAACATGGGACCTTCACCAGAGCCAAACCTTACAGTACTTTACTCATCAAAGCTTCCTGCTGCATTTAAGAAGTATGCTGCACACATTTCAGTTACAACATCTTCTATCCAGTATGAGAACGATGATGTTATGAAGCCTATCTGGGGTGATGACTACAGCATCTGCTGTTGTGTATCCGCTACTCAGACTGGTAAGGAGATTCAGTTCTTCGGTGCACGTGCTAACCTGGCTAAGTGCTTACTGTACGCTATCAACGGTGGTAAGGACGAGAAGCACCTTGACAAGAACGGAAAGCATATGCAGTGCGGTCCTGAAATCGCTCCTATTACTTCCGAGTACCTTGATTTCGACGAAGTTATGCATAAATACGATATCA